>Ga0209084_1002912_pt1 | contig 12870 bp, 8 predicted proteins | sample C_130820_MF_Meta_FD_187309 | JGI IMG/M metagenome (GOLD analysis project Ga0209084, IMG submission 187309) | Freshwater microbial communities from Lake Croche, Canada to study carbon cycling - C_130820_MF_MetaG (SPAdes) (version 2) | ecosystem: Environmental > Aquatic > Freshwater > Lake | place... | reverse complement strand
CCGCAGTTTTACTTTCGTACGACGGACGTGACCGGTGCTATCGAGTTGCCAGAAGGCAAAGAGATGGTGATGCCGGGAGACAACGTGTCGATCACGGTGAAGTTGATCAACCCCATTGCGATGGAAGAGGGCTTGCGCTTTGCCATCCGCGAAGGTGGCCGCACGGTTGGCGCTGGCGTTGTTGCCAAGATCCTCGCGTAATTGTCTGTAGGGGTATAGCTCAATTGGCAGAGCGTCGGTCTCCAAAACCGAAGGTTGTAGGTTCGATTCCTACTGCCCCTGCCACCTGAAAGGGTGGTTCTCAAAGCCCGCCACTCTCTGGCGGGCTTCAGTGTCTTGAGAGCTTCTTTTTTAAAGAGCTAAACATAGGTCAAAAAGCCACCATGGCAACGTCTGAAGTTCAAACTGTAAATGCCACAGCCGATAAGTTGAGGGTCGTCTTGGCGGCATCGCTCGTCGTGCTTTCTCTGGTTGCGTTTTACATGCTGACCAAGCAGGGTGTTTGGGTGCAATGGGCGGCATTATTGGGCGGCTTGGCTGTAGCGGTCGTGGTCTTCTTGACGTCAGAGTCCGGCAAGCAATTGGTGGCTTTTGGGCGTGATGCGGTGCGCGAAGTCAAAAAAGTTGTTTGGCCTGAGCGTAAAGAAGCGATTCAAATCACGGCTTACGTTTTTGTCTTTGTTTTTGTGATGGCGCTTTTTTTATGGTTAACCGATAAAACACTCGAGTGGGTTTTTTACGATCTGATCTTGGGCTGGAAAAAATAATGACCGATGCGATCGAAAACGCACCCAAAGCTGGGGTGTCGACCAATCCGGACTTGAAGTGGTATGTTGTACATGCCTATTCGGGCATGGAAAAAGCTGTTGAGCGCAATATTATCGAGCGCATTCAGCGTGCCGACATGCAAAACATGTTTGGCCGTATTTTGGTGCCAACCGAAGAGGTTGTTGAAATCAAAAATGGCCAGAAGCGTACAACTGAGCGCAAATTTTTCCCTGGTTATGTGCTGGTCGAAATGGTCATGAATGACGAGACGTGGCACCTGGTCAAGCACACCAACAAAGTGACCGGTTTTGTCGGAGGTGCTAAAAATCGCCCGGCAGCCATCTCAGAAGAAGATGTTCGCAAGATTGCCAGTCAGATGCAAGAAGGCACTGACAAGCCCAGGCACAAGGTTGAGTTTGATGTGGGTGAATACATTCGCGTCAAAGATGGACCGTTTACGGACTTCAACGGGACAGTTGAAGAGGTCAATTACGAAAAGAACAAGATGCGTGTGTCGGTCACTATTTTTGGTCGTGCGACACCGGTTGAATTGGAGTTCAGTCAAGTCGAAAAGACCTGATCTCATTCAAGCTGCGGCGTAAGCCAGGGCTGACAAAATCGACTTGCCGCTTCCCGACTCGGCGTCAAGTTTTAAAAGTGAGTCGTTAACCCCCGGGGAGCCCAGGCGTCAAGCCAAAGCGTTATCACCCGTTAGGAGAAAAACATGGCGAAAAAAATCGTCGGTTTTGTCAAGCTGCAAGTTCCAGCTGGTAAAGCCAATCCATCACCACCTATTGGCCCCGCTTTGGGCCAACGTGGCTTGAACATCATGGAATTTTGCAAGGCATTCAATGCCCAGACCCAAGGTGTTGAGCCTGGTCTGCCATTGCCTGTGGTGATCACGGCATTTGCCGACAAATCATTCACTTTCATCATCAAGACGCCCCCTGCAACGACTTTGATTAAGAAAGCTATCAAGCTCGACAAAGGCTCTGCGCGTCCTCATACCGACAAAGTTGGCAAGATCACACGTGCTCAGCTGGAAGAAATCGCAAAGACCAAGATGCCCGACTTGACTGCAGCTGACATGGATGCCGCAGTGCGCACAATCGCTGGTACTGCTCGCTCGATGGGCGTGAATGTGGAGGGCGTGTAAATGTCCAAACTGACCAAAAAACAAAAAACGTTTGTCGGCAAAGTCGACTCTATGAAGCTGTATGGCATCGCTGATGCTTTGAGCTTGGTGAAGACTTGCGCAACTGCAAAATTCGATGAGTCCATCGACGTGGCGGTGCAACTGGGCATTGATGCCAAAAAATCTGACCAAGTGGTTCGTGGTGCTGTCGTGTTGCCAAACGGCACCGGTAAAACTGCACGCGTGGCTGTTTTTGCACAGGGTGCCAAGGCAGATGAGGCGCGTGCCGCTGGTGCTGACATTGTGGGTATGGACGACTTGGCCGCCATGGTCAAAGCCGGCGACATGCCTTTTGATGTGGTGATTGCCGCCCCGGACGCCATGCGCGTCGTGGGTACTTTGGGTCAAATTCTGGGCCCGCGTGGTCTGATGCCTAACCCCAAAGTCGGAACGGTGACGCCTGACGTGGCCACTGCCGTGCGCAACGCCAAAGCCGGTCAAGTGCAGTTCCGTGTGGACAAAGCCGGTATCGTTCATTCGACCATTGGTCGTCGCTCCTTCGATGACGCCAAGTTGCAAGGCAATTTGGCGGCATTGGTAGAAGCTTTGGTCAAAGCCAAGCCAGCCACCAGCAAGGGTGTTTACCTGCGCAAAATCGCTGTGTCGTCGACGATGGGTGTGGGCGTTCGCGTCGACACGCAAACCGTCACTGCTTGACCTTAAGAAATTTGGATGGCCTGTCAAGGCCATCCGATGTGGTGGGCTGCAGTCCTCGTCAGAAGTCTGCAGGCCATCCAAGACCGTTGGCGCGCCGTCAGGTGCTTAATCGGTGAGCTGAAAAGCTCTAGCCAACGCAGATGGCGATTCCGCTGCAGATGGATAAATTTCCAGAAAACAGTTGGTCGCTGCAAGTAGGTGTGTTCAAGGGTACGCCCGACAACACTTTTAAAAGGAGTAGACCTTGAGTCTTAATCGCAGTGAGAAAGAAGCGGTCATTTCTGAAGTGACCGACCTCGCCGTTAAAGCTCAAACGCTGGTGATTGCGGAATACCGTGGCATCACGGTCGCTGACATGACTAAATTGCGTTCTGCTGCTCGCAGTCAAGGTGTGAGCCTGAGTGTGTTGAAAAACACACTGGCCCGCCGTGCTGTAGCAGGAAGCGCATTTGAAGTCGTGAGCGACCAGATGACCGGCCCGCTGATCTATGGCTTTTCTGTTGACGCTGTTGCCGCTGCCAAGGTGGTGTCTGACTTCGCGAAAACCAACGACAAGTTGGTGATCCGTGGTGGCGTTTTATCAGGAAAAGTCCTGGACATCCATGGCGTGAAGCAATTGGCGAACATTCCTTCGAAAGAAGTTTTGTTGGCTCAGTTGTGTGGCTTGTTGATGTCGCCTATGTCCCGTGCCGCAGTGGTGCTGGGTGCTTTGGCGGCCAAAAAAGGCGAAGGCGAAGCTGTTGCCGCTTAAGGCCAGTGTTCGTGTTTTAACCAATTGTTAGGAAATAAAAATGGCATTCGATAAAGACGCATTTTTGACCGCGCTGGACAGCATGACGGTCATGGAACTCAACGACTTGGTGAAAGCCATCGAAGAGAAGTTTGGCGTGAGCGCTGCAGCCATGGCTGCACCAGCTGCCGGTGGTGGTGGTGGCGCTGCTGCTGCTGCTGAAGAGCAGACGGAATTCACCGTCATGCTGTTGGAGGCTGGTGCGCAGAAAGTGTCCGTGATTAAAGCGGTTCGCGAAATCACGGGTCTTGGCTTGAAAGAAGCCAAAGACGTGGTGGACGGTGCACCTAAGGCAGTGAAAGAAGGCATCTCTAAAGCTGATGCTGAAGCTGCCAAGAAAAAGCTGGAAGAAGCCGGCGCCAAAGTCGAATTGAAGTAATTCGACTCTGTTTCCGAGGCTGGAGTGTCCGCAAGGGCCTTCAGCCTTTGGCACTTACAGAGCACAGCCAAAAAAGCAGGCAACGCTTTCTTTTTTGAGTGTTCTCTGACCCCGACTGCAGAGATCGCCTTGGTTCGGGCTGCGTGCAATGCGCAGCCGTCCGCCAACGCTGGTAGAGGCCAGCGGCCAAGCCCGTCTTATGAACTATGAACTGTTCATGAGGCACACAGTCGCTGAAAGATCAAGCCCGGAGATCTCATGGCCTATTCATTCACCGAACGCAAGCGTATTCGCAAAAGTTTCGGAAGCCGCGAAAGCGTGCTCGAAGTTCCTTACCTGCTGCAAATGCAAAAAGACGCATACACGTCTTTTTTACAAGCAGGTGTTGTTTCATCTAAACGTTCTCATGAGGGCTTACAAGCCGCTTTTGAGTCGGCATTCCCGATTGTGTCGCACAACGGTTTTGTTGAAATGAAGTTCATTGAATACAACCTGGCCAAGCCCGCATTCGATGTGCGTGAATGCCAGACGCGTGGACTGACCTTTGCGTCAGCTGTACGCGCACGTGTTCAATTGTTCATCTATGACCGCGAATCTTCAACTTCGCAGTCCAAGGTGATCAAAGAAGTTAAAGAGCAAGAGGTCTACATGGGCGAAGTGCCTTTGATGACTGACAAAGGTTCTTTCATCATCAATGGCACAGAGCGTGTGATCGTCTCGCAGTTGCACCGCTCGCCTGGCGTGTTCTTCGAACACGACAAGGGCAAGACTCACAGCTCTGGCAAATTGTTGTTCAGTGCGCGGATCATCCCTTACCGCGGTTCATGGCTCGACTTCGAATTCGATCCCAAAGACGTGCTGTATTTCCGTGTCGACCGCCGCCGCAAGATGCCGGTCACGATCTTGCTCAAGGCCATCGGTTTGAACCCCGAATCGATCCTTGCCAACTTCTTTGTGAATGACAACTTCCGCCTGATGGACAGCGGTGCACAAATGGAATTTGTGTCAGAGCGTCTGCGTGGCGAAGTGGCCCGTTTTGACATCACCGACAAAGCCGGCAAAGTCATTGTGGCCAAAGACAAGCGCATCACAGCGCGCCACACCCGTGAGATGGAGCAATCTGGCACCACGCACGTGAGTGTCCCTGAAGACTTTTTGGTGGGCCGCGTGGTTGCACGCAACATCGTTGATGCAGAGACTGGAGAGATCATCGCCAAAGCCAACGAAGAGTTGACCGAGTTGCTGATGAAAAAACTTCGTTCTTCGGGCGTGCAAGATTTGCAGTGCATTTACACCAACGAACTTGACCAAGGTGCCTACATTTCGCAAACCTTGCGTGCCGACGAAACTGTTGACGAGTTTGCTGCACGGGTGGCCATCTACCGCATGATGCGTCCTGGCGAGCCACCAACAGAAGATGCTGTTCAGGCATTGTTCCAACGCCTGTTCTATAACCCCGATACGTACGACTTGTCCCGCGTAGGCCGCATGAAATTCAATGCGCGTGTGGGTCGCGACGAGTCCACAGGTCTGATGGTGTTGACCAACGAAGACATTTTGTCAGTGGTCAAAATTCTGGTGGACCTGCGTAACGGCAACGGCGAAGTCGATGACATCGACCACTTGGGCAACCGCCGCGTGCGTTGTGTGGGTGAGTTGGCTGAGAACCAATACCGCACCGGTTTGGCGCGGATTGAAAAGGCCGTTAAAGAGCGTTTGGGTCAAGCCGAACAAGAGCCTTTGATGCCGCACGACCTGATCAACTCCAAGCCCATTTCGGCGGCTTTAAAAGAGTTTTTCGGCGCTTCGCAACTGTCCCAGTTCATGGACCAGACCAATCCTCTGGCCGAGATCACGCACAAGCGCCGCGTCTCAGCTTTGGGCCCTGGCGGTTTGACCCGCGAACGCGCTGGCTTTGAAGTGCGTGACGTGCACGTCACCCATTACGGCCGCGTCTGCCCCATTGAAACGCCAGAAGGTCCCAACATTGGCTTGATCAACTCCTTGGCTTTGTATGCCCGTTTGAACGAATATGGTTTCATTGAAACCCCCTATCGCCGGGTTGCAGATGGCAAAGTGACATTGGAAATCGACTATCTGTCGGCCATTGAAGAAGGCAAGTACGTCATTGCGCAGGCGAACGCCTTGCTCGACAAAGACGGCAAACTGACCGGCGACTTGGTGTCCGCCCGAGAAAAAGGCGAATCCATTTTGTGTGGCGCCGACCGCATTCAGTACATGGACGTTTCACCTGCCCAGATCGTATCGGTCGCGGCCTCTTTGGTGCCGTTCTTGGAACACGACGATGCCAACCGCGCCTTGATGGGTGCCAACATGTCACGCCAGGCCGTGCCCGTGTTGCGCCCTGAAAAACCCTTGGTGGGTACCGGTATCGAGCGTGTCGCTGCGGTCGACTCAGGCACCGTTGTGGTCGCGACGCGTGGCGGTTTGGTCGATTACGTCGATGCCACCCGTGTGGTTATCCGCGTGAACGACAGCGAAACCCAAGCCGGTGAAGTCGGCGTCGATATCTACAACCTGATCAAGTACCAGCGTTCCAACCAGAACACCAACATCCACCAGCGCCCGATCGTCAAACGTGGTGACATCTTGGCCAAAGGTGACGTGATTGCAGACGGCGCATCGACCGACCTGGGCGAAATCGCCATTGGTCAGAACATGCTGATCGCTTTCATGCCTTGGAACGGCTACAACTTCGAAGACTCGATTTTGATCAGCGAGCGTGTGGTGGCCGAAGACCGCTACACCTCGATCCACATCGAAGAACTCGTCGTGATGGCGCGTGACACCAAGTTGGGTGCTGAAGAAATCACACGCGACATCCCCAACCTGTCAGAGCAACAACTGGGTCGCTTGGACGAGTCGGGCATCATTTATGTAGGTGCAGAAGTACAACCTGGTGATGTGTTGGTGGGTAAAGTCACACCCAAAGGTGAGACCACCCTCACACCTGAAGAAAAGTTGTTGCGTGCCATCTTCGGTGAAAAAGCCAGCGACGTGAAAGACACCTCGCTGCGCGTGGATCAGGGCTCACAAGGAACCGTGATCGATGTGCAAGTGTTTACACGCGAAGGTATTGTGCGTGACAAGCGTGCGCAGCAAATTATTGATGACGAACTCAAGCGCTTCCGCTTGGATTTGAACGATCAACTGCGCATTGTTGAGGCGGATGCGTTTGACCGTATCGAAAAGTTGTTGGTTGGTAAAGCTGCCAACGGCGGGCCACAAAAGCTGGCCAAAGGTACAAAGATTGACAAGGGCTATTTGGAGTCCGTCGAGAAGTTCCATTGGTTCGATATTCGGCCTGCTGACGAAGATGTTGCAAGTCAACTCGAATCCATCAAGAACTCCCTGGAGCAGACCCGTCACAGCTTCGACTTGTCCTTTGAAGAGAAGCGCAAGAAGTTGACACAAGGCGACGAGTTGCCTGCAGGCGTCTTGAAAATGGTCAAGGTTTATTTGGCCGTCAAGCGTCGCTTGCAGCCAGGCGACAAGATGGCCGGCCGTCACGGTAACAAGGGTGTGGTCTCGAAGATTGTGCCCGTTGAAGACATGCCTTATATGGCAGACGGCACGCCTGCTGACATTGTGTTGAACCCCCTGGGCGTTCCTTCGCGTATGAACGTCGGTCAGGTGCTTGAAGTTCACTTGGGCTGGGCCGCCAAAGGCATTGGTCACCGTATTGGAGATATGCTGCAAGCAGAGGCCAAAGTTGCAGAAATGCGCAAGCTGTTTGAAGAGTTGTACAACGGCATGGGTCGCAAAGAAGACCTGAGCAAGTTGTCCGACGACGAGCTCATGCACATGGCTGGCAACTTGACAGGCGGTTTGCCATTTGCCACACCGGTTTTCGATGGCGCTGCGGAAGAAGAAATCCGTGCCATGTTGAAACTGGCTTATCCAGATGACTTGGCTGCGCGTAAAGGCTTGACCGCGACGCGCACACAGGCCAATTTGTTTGATGGCCGAACGGGTGAAGCGTTTGAGCGTCCCACCACCATTGGGTACATGCACTTCTTGAAACTGCACCACTTGGTGGACGACAAGATGCACGCCCGCTCCACTGGACCTTACTCTTTGGTCACGCAACAACCTCTGGGCGGTAAAGCCCAATTTGGTGGACAGCGTTTTGGTGAGATGGAAGTGTGGGCCTTGGAAGCCTATGGTGCTTCTTACACCTTGCAAGAAATGCTCACCGTCAAGTCTGACGACGTGCAAGGTCGTACCAAGGTGTACGAAAGCATCGTCAAAGGTGAACACTCCATTGAAGCGGGTATGCCCGAATCGTTCAACGTGCTGGTCAAGGAAATTCGTTCCCTGGGCTTGGACATTGAGCTGGACCGTTCCTAAATCACAGGCACAAGCAAAGGATTTAAATCATGAAATCATTACTCGACCTGTTCAAGCAGTTCACACCGGATGAGCATTTTGATGCCATCAAAATCGGTCTGGCGTCGCCTGAAAAAATTCGTTCATGGTCTTTCGGTGAAGTTAAAAAGCCCGAAACCATCAACTACCGTACCTTCAAGCCCGAGCGCGATGGTCTTTTTTGTGCCAAGATTTTTGGCCCTATCAAGGACTACGAATGTTTGTGCGGCAAGTACAAGCGTCTCAAGCACCGCGGCGTGATCTGCGAGAAGTGCGGCGTTGAAGTCACACAAACCAAAGTGCGCCGCGAGCGCATGGGTCACATCGACCTGGCCGCACCTTGCGCGCACATCTGGTTCTTGAAGTCGCTGCCGTCACGTTTGGGCTTGGTGCTTGACATGACTCTGCGCGACATCGAGCGCGTGTTGTACTTTGAAGCCTACGTGGTCACCGATCCCGGTATGACCCCGCTGAAAAAGTTCAGCATCATGACCGAAGACGACTACGAAGCCAAGCTCAAAGAGTACGGTGACGAGTTCCAAGCCAAGATGGGTGCTGAAGGCATCAAGGACTTGCTCAAGGGCATCGAAATTGATTCCGAAATCGAACGACTTCGTGGCGATTTGACTGGTTCAGAAGTCAAGGTCAAAAAGAACTCCAAGCGATTGAAAGTACTGGAAGCCTTCCGCAAATCAGGTATCAAGCCTGAGTGGATGGTGCTCGAAGTCTTGCCCGTGTTGCCACCGGACTTGCGACCCTTGGTACCGCTGGACGGCGGCCGCTTTGCGACTTCTGATTTGAACGACCTGTACCGCCGCGTCATCAACCGCAACAGCCGTCTGCGCCGTTTGCTGGAATTGAAAGCGCCGGAAATCATTGCGCGCAACGAAAAGCGCATGTTGCAAGAAGCCGTGGACAGCTTGCTGGACAACGGCCGTCGCGGCAAAGCCATGACCGGCGCCAACAAACGCCCCCTGAAGTCTTTGGCCGACATGATCAAAGGCAAATCAGGCCGTTTCCGTCAAAACTTGCTGGGCAAGCGCGTCGATTACTCGGGTCGTTCCGTGATTACCGTGGGCCCAACCCTCAAGCTGCACCAGTGCGGTTTGCCCAAGTTGATGGCGATTGAGCTGTTCAAGCCCTTCATCTTTGCCCGTCTCGAATCGATGGGCATTGCGACCACCATCAAGGCGGCAAAAAAAGAAGTGGAAGCCGGCACCCCCGTGGTGTGGGACATCTTGGAAGAGGTGATCAAAGAGCACCCCGTGATGCTCAACCGTGCGCCCACGCTGCACCGTTTGGGTATCCAGGCCTTTGAGCCCTTGCTGATTGAAGGCAAAGCCATTCAATTGCACCCGCTGGTTTGCGCGGCCTTTAACGCCGACTTTGACGGTGACCAGATGGCGGTTCACGTGCCCTTGTCTGTAGAAGCGCAGATGGAGGCACGCACCTTGATGCTGGCTTCGAACAACATCTTGTTCCCGGCTTCGGGAGAGCCTTCGATCGTGCCGTCGCAAGACGTCGTGTTGGGCTTGTACTACGCCACCCGTGACCGCATCAATGCCAAGGGCGAAGGCCTGATCTTTGCCGATATCGGCGAAGTACAGCGTGCGCTGGACGCAGGCGTAGTCGAGTTGACGGCCAAAATCAATGTGCGCATGACCGAGTGGACCAAGGACAAAACGACCGGTGAATTCACCTCGTCTGTGTCCATGGTGGAAACCACCGTCGGGCGTGCTTTGTTGTCCGAGATTTTGCCCATGGGCCTGCCCTTCAGCAACCTGAACAAGGCGCTGAAGAAGAAAGAAATCTCCAAGCTGATCAACACTTCGTTCCGCAAGTGCGGTTTGAAAGAGACCGTGGTGTTCGCCGACAAGTTGCTGCAAAACGGCTTCCGTTTGGCGACCCGCTCGGGCATCTCGATTGGCATTGACGACATGTTGGTGCCACCCGAGAAGCCGGCCATCATTGAAGCGGCCGAGAAAGAAGTCAAAGACATCGAGCAGCAATACATCTCCGGCCTGGTGACTTCAGGCGAGCGCTACAACAAAGTGGTGGACATTTGGGGCAAAGCCGGTGACGTTGTCTCCAAAGTGATGATGGACCAACTGCGCAAAGAAAAAACCATTGACCGCCATGGCAACGAGGTAGACCAAGAGTCGTTCAACTCGATTTACATGATGGCCGACTCCGGTGCGCGTGGTTCCGCTGCGCAGATTCGCCAGTTGGCAGGCATGCGCGGTTTGATGGCCAAGCCTGACGGCTCCATCATCGAGACCCCCATCACGGCCAACTTCCGTGAAGGTCTGAACGTGTTGCAGTACTTCATCTCCACACACGGTGCCCGTAAGGGCTTGGCCGACACGGCTTTGAAGACCGCTAACTCAGGCTATTTGACCCGTCGTTTGTGCGATGTGGTGCAAGACTTGGTCGTCACCGAACAAGACTGCGGCACGCACAACGGCTCGGTCATGCGCGCCATCGTTGAAGGTGGTGAAGTGATCGAATCCTTGCGCGACCGTGCCCTGGGCCGCACCTTGGTAGACGATGTGCTGCACCCTGAAACCCGTGCTGTTTTGGTCAAGACGGGTGTCATGCTGGACGAGGACATGCTGGACGTGTTGGAATTGGAAGGCGTTGACGAAGTCAAAGTGCGCACCGCCCTGACCTGCGAAACCCGCTTTGGCTTGTGCGCCAGTTGCTATGGCCGCGATTTGGGCCGTGGTGGTTTGATCAACATCGGTGAGGCCGTGGGCATCATCGCCGCGCAGTCCATCGGCGAACCGGGCACACAGCTGACCATGCGCACGTTCCACATCGGTGGTGCAGCGTCGCGTGCAGCGGTGGCTTCCAGCGTGGAAGCCAAGTCCAACGGCACGGTCGGCTTCAACGCCACTATGCGTTACGTGACCAACACCAAGGGTGAATTGGTGGTGATCTCCCGTTCTGGCGAGATCGTCATCTCTGACGCTGGCCGCGAGCGCGAACGCCACAAGGTGCCTTATGGCGCGATCTTGGCCATCAAGCCTGACCAGGCGATCAAAGCTGGCGTGATTTTGGCCAACTGGGATCCGTTGACACGCCCGATCATCACCGAATTCGCGGGCCAAGTGCGCTTCGAAAACGTGGAAGAAGGCCTCACTGTGGCCAAGCAAATGGACGAAGTGACGGGCCTGTCCACCTTGGTGGTCATCGATCCCAAGCGCCGTGGTTCGACCAAAGTGGTGCGCCCACAGGTCAAGCTGATCGATGCGTCTGGCAAAGAAGTCAAGATTCCTGGCACCGATCACTCGGTGACGATTGGCTTCCAAATCGGCTCTTTGATTCAAGTGCGCGATGGCATGGACGTGGGCCCTGGCGAAGTGCTGGCCCGTATCCCGGTTGAAGGTCAAAAGACCCGAGACATTACCGGCGGTTTGCCACGTGTGGCCGAATTGTTCGAAGCACGCAGCCCGAAAGACAAAGGCATGCTGGCCGAGATGACCGGTACCGTGTCCTTCGGCAAGGAAACCAAAGGCAAAGTGCGCTTGCAAATCACCGACCCTGAAGGCAAGGTCTGGGACGAGCTGATTCCCAAAGAGAAAAACATTCTGGTCCACGAAGGCCAGGTGGTCAACAAAGGTGAAAGCATTGTGGACGGCCCCGCCGATCCCCAAGACATCTTGCGTTTGTTGGGTTCAGAAGAATTGGCCCGTTACATCGTTGACGAAGTGCAAGACGTTTACCGCCTGCAAGGTGTGAAGATCAACGACAAACACATTGAAGTGATTGTTCGTCAGATGCTGCGCCGCGTGGTGGTCGAGAACGCAGGCGACTCGAACTACATTGCCGGTGAGCAGGTTGAGCGTTCTGAGATGCTCAACACCAATGACGCTTTGCGTGCTGAAGACAAGTTGCCAGCAACCTTCTCCAACTTGCTCTTGGGTATCACCAAGGCATCATTGTCGACCGACTCTTTCATCTCGGCCGCTTCCTTCCAGGAAACGACCCGTGTGCTCACCGAGGCTGCCATCATGGGCAAGCGAGACGAGTTGCGTGGCTTGAAAGAAAACGTCATTGTGGGCCGTTTGATTCCTGCGGGTACTGGCATGGCTTATCACAAAGCCCGTGCTGTCAAGGACGCAATGGACGAAGCCGAGCGTCGCTCGATTGCTGAAACAGAAGCCAGTGAATTGGCCGATGCGCAGCAGTTGGTGGCCGATGCCGACCACGCTGCCGAGTAAGTGAAAACCGGTAGCGCCGGTTGAACTGAACAGTACCCCTGTGCCGTTTCTTGCGGCCAGGGGTTTTTTTCAGGCCAACACTTTTTCAGAAAATCAACACCATGACGTGGATATTCTTGGCGGCCCTTGTTTTCTTTTGGGCCGTAGGCGCTTACAACCGTTTGGTCCGTTTGCGGGCCATGGCGACTCAGCAATTTGCCGTAGTGGATGCGCAATTTGTCCGCTTGTGGGCTTGGGTGGAAGGCAGTTTGCCTGCCCATGTTCGAGACGATGATGCGATACCAGACAGCCCACAAACCTCATTGAATGAGGTCTGGGCAGCTTGCGAGGTCTTTGCAGAAAGTCTGGCGATGGTCCGCGCCAACCCGTTCGATGCCGCGCCGATTCAGCGGGTGAATATTGCGCGGGTCCAGTTGTTCAAATTGCTCCGGCAAGAAAAAGACTTTCACATGGCAGACGATAACGCTTG
>Ga0209084_1002911_pt1 | contig 12870 bp, 11 predicted proteins | sample C_130820_MF_Meta_FD_187309 | JGI IMG/M metagenome (GOLD analysis project Ga0209084, IMG submission 187309) | Freshwater microbial communities from Lake Croche, Canada to study carbon cycling - C_130820_MF_MetaG (SPAdes) (version 2) | ecosystem: Environmental > Aquatic > Freshwater > Lake... | reverse complement strand
GCGCTTGTGGGTGAGCTCGGAGAGAGGGTTCGTCTGATCCATGAACTGGCTCAGCTGGGAACGGCCGAAGAAATCACGCACGACGGCGCTCAGGGACTTCGGATTGATTAGCTTCTGAGGCGTGATGTGATCGACGGAAGGATCATAGAGAGCCATGCGCTCGCGAACGAGACGCTCCGTACGGGAGAGTCCTACGCGGCACTGGTTGGCGAGAAGTTCTCCGACCGTGCGGACGCGGCGACTGCCAAGGTGATCAATATCGTCGAGCATCCCGTCGCCCTTGCGGAGCTTGAGAAGATAACGCATCGACTCAACGATATCTTCCTTGCGAAGGACGCGGTCATCAATCTTGGGATCAAGGCCGAGCTTCTGCTGAATCTTGTGTCGGCCAACGCGACCGAGGTCGTAGCGCTTGGAGTCAAAGAAGAGACGCTTGAGCATGCCACGGGCATTCTGGACTGTCGGAGGATCGCCGGGACGCAGCTTGCGGTAGATATCCTTGAGTGCCTCTTCCTCGCTATGGGCGGGGTCGCGCTTGAGGGACTTGACAATCGTGTCGTCATCCTTGGTATCGATAACCTTGACCGAGTTGTGTCCGGCACGGATCAGATCTCGAATGACAGCGGGAGTTAGAGGCTCGTAGGCACGGGCTATAATTGCGTCGCCCTCGCGGACGTCGGCGAGCAGGACCTTGGTGCTGATTTCCTCCTCGTCGAGCTTGTCGGAGAGCTTGAGGCTTTCGATCTTGTAGAAGAGAGCCGCAATTTCCTCGTCGGTAGGGAAACCAAGTGCGCGTAGGAAGGTGGTCGCAAGGAACTTACGACGGCGCTTGCGGCGGTCCAAATAGACATAGAGAAGGTCATTCGTATCAAACTGCACCTCGGTCCAAGAACCCCGATCGGGAATGATACGGAAACCAAAGAGAAGCTTTCCGTTGAGATGAATGTCGGACTCGAAGCAGATACCAGGAGAGCGGTGCAGCTGGCTGACCACGACTCGCTCGGCACCATTAACCATGAAGGTGCCGGACTTGGTCATGAGAGGGATCTCTCCCATGTAAACCTTCTCTTCCTTGGTGGACTTTTCGTCCTTGTACCGGAAGGTGACGTAGAGAGGAGCGCTGTAGGTCTCACCCTCGATCTGGCATTCAAAAGGACCGATCTTCGGCTCGTCCATGTGATAGCTCACAAAATCAAGCGAGGATTTCTCCTCGAAGCCATAGATCGGGAAGAATTCACGGAAGACGGCCTGAAGGCCTACGTTCTTTCGCTTGGATGGCTCAACACCGGTCTGGAAAAACTCCTCGTAGGACTTGATCTGCAGTTCGATGAGGTTGGGCGGTTGAATGGCCTCGTAGAGTTTTCCGAAGTTGATTCTTTCAGACATGGTGCAGGATCTTGGGTGGCGATACGGGTTGCCTTAATGGCGGTCCTTTCTTTGCCGGCTAGCGCCGGCTGAAAAGGGAGAGTGGTAAGAGTGTTGTGGACTCCGGGGAGGAACTGGAAAAACGGTAGGCAAAAGAGCCGCCAGCTTTGGGATCCCCAAAAGAAACAGGGAAAACAGCGCGGGCGGCAAAGGGATGTGATTGACTAATCGTCGTATTACCGTGTTGCAGGGCTCGGGACAGGTGGAACTTTTCGTTATACGCTCTTCCGGGCATCGTGTCAACCGGGAAAACCCAGTTAACAACGATGAACGGAAATGAATGGCGTGTGTAGTCGGAGACTACTTGATCTCGACCTTGGCTCCAGCGGCCTCGATCTTCTTCTTGATCTCCTCGGCTTCTTCCTTGGTGGCGCCTTCCCTGATGGCCTTGGGAGCGCTCTCGACAAGGGCCTTGGCCTCTGCGAGGCCGAGTCCTGGGACTGCGGCGCGAACTTCCTTGATGACGCCGATCTTATTGGATCCGACATCCGTAAGGATCACGTCGAAAGCAGTCTTCTCTTCTGCTGCTGCAGCGGGAGCACCTGCTGCACCACCAGCGGCGGCGACGGCGACTGGAGCGGCGGCGCTCACGCCCCACTTCTCTTCGAGGGCCTTCACGAGGTCGGCGATCTGGAGGACGGTGAGGTTACTGAGCTGTTCTACGATTGCGGTGTTGTCAGACATGGTGTTGTTTGGATTTTGATGCTGTCGCGTCCCGAAGCCTCAGGACATTTGAGTCCGGCAGCCGCCGGCCCGACAGGTCATCGTGTTGTGTTTCCTTCACCCGTCGTGGCTTCGTACGCCGGGAGAAATTATTTTTGGTTAAAAGGGTTTGAGATTAGGGCTGAGAGGAATGCTTCCTAGGCGGCCGGAGCCTCCGTTGGAGCAGCTTCTGCCGCTGGGACTTCTGTAACTTCGGTAACTGGAGCTGCGGACTCCTGCACAGCAACGACGGCGGGTGCTTCCACAACTTCTGGAGCAGGCGTGGCTTCCACGACTGGAGCGGCCGGGGCCTTCTCTGCCATGGCGGCAAGAACGCGGGCCAGACTGGCACCCGGTTCGTTAAGTGTGCGCACTAGCTTTGTTGCAGGGCTGAGCAGAAGACCAAGAAGTTGAGCCTGAAGAACTTCCTTCGGGGGAAGGTCGGCCAGTTCGATCACCTGTGCGGTCTCGAGAATAACGTTATCGAGAATAGCAACACGGATCGTTGGCTTCTCGAACTCCGCGGCAAAAGTCTTGAGGATCTTTGCGGAGGAGCAGATGTCCTTCTCTCCAACCACAAAAGCCGTTTGACCCACAAGGTGGGCATCCAAATCAGGCAGACCGGCATCCTTAATGGATCGGCGGAGGAAGGTGTTCTTAATGACGGTTAGCGAGGCTCCGGCGCCACCGAGGCGGTTACGGAGTTCTGCAAAGTGATTCACGTTCATCCCACCGTATTCGACGACGATGAGGAAGGGAGAGTTGTTGAGGCGCAGCTTGACGTCCTCTACGATCGTGGGTTTCTCGGGGCGCATGGTAGTAGTCCTTGGTTCCTGGTTCCGTTAATGGGTTTAGTTCTTAAGGAAGGGTGCTGCATCCACGAGAATGCCAGGCAACATCGTAGCGGCGATTGTCAGAGACTCTACATAGGCACCCTTGGCGGTTGCTGGGCGAGACTTGATGACCGCCTCGATCACGGCGCGACCGTTGTCGAGAAGTTGTGACTCACTGAAGGAGAACTTACCCACGGGAACGGCTATGTTACCGTTCTTATCGAGCTTGAACTCGACGCGTCCAGCCTTCACTTCTAGGACAGCCTTTGCAGTGTCATCGCTGACCGTTCCGGTTTTAGGATTAGGCATCAACCCCCTTGGTCCGAGAACCTTACCTAGCTTGCGGACCTCGGTCATCGCTGCCGGGGTAGCAATAGCGACATCAAAATCGGAAAATCCGCCTTGGACTTTTTTGAGAAGGTCATCGAAACCGACAAACTCAGCCCCTGCTTCCTGCGCTGCCGTAGCAGCTGCACCCGTTGCAAAGACAAGAACACGAACATTCTTGCCGCTACCATGAGGCAGAGGGCAGGTACCACGGACCATCTGATCGCTCTGCTTGGGGTCAACACCAAGTCGCATCGAGACGGTGACCGTCTGGTCAAACTTGGTGGGAGGCATCTTCTTGAGGACGGTCAGGGCGTCGCTCAAAGGATATTTGCGCCCTTGCTCTACGAGCTCATTGGCGGCGCGGTAACGTTTGCTACGGGTGTTTTGCATGGTTTGTTGCAGTTCAAGCGATCCGAAGACCTCCTGCGGTTGTTGTTTTCTAGAAAATTACGCCTCGTTTCCTGTGCCTTTCTTAGGCTTCAATCTCGATGCCCATCTGGCGGGCGGTACCACAAAGCGTACGGAAGGCGGCTTCCTCGCTATTGGCATTCATGTCCTTCATTTTGATCTTCACGAGGTCCATGACCTGCTTCTTGGTAAGCTTGGCCACCTTAACCTTGTTTGGCTCCTTGGAACCGGAAGCGATCCCCGCGGCTTTCTTCAGGAGCACTCCTGAGGGAGGCTGCTTGGTGATGAAAGTGAAGGATTTGTCCTTATAGACAGTGATGACCACAGGAAGAATATCGCCCGCCTGTTTCTGCGTGGCGGCGTTGAACTCCTTGCAGAAAGCCATGATGTTGACACCCTGCTGACCGAGTGCCGGACCGACTGGAGGTGCTGGGTTGGCCTGTCCGGCTGGGATCTGAAGCTTGATCTGTCCTGTGATTTCTTTGGCCATGGTTTGAGTTTGGAGAAGGTTAAAAAGGAAAGTTGAAAAGAATGCGCTAGCGTGACTAGTGCCGATTCCGGCGAAAAAGGGTGGCAATAAAAGCTGATCTGGTCCTTATGGGCAAGAGATTTTTTGTTTTTTTTATTGCAGCGCCCGTGCCAAACCATTTTCAACCTCTTCACTCCCGCGCTCGCAATTATCCAACTTCGCCATCCAGGATTGATATGTCTCTCCGGAAGGGTGAAAAATACCATCGTGCGTCTCAACCAATCTTATCCAACCAAAACCCAGCATACAGGCTCGCTGCTGGTCGCCCTCCCCTCTCTGCTCGATCCCAGTTTCCGGCGGACCATCCTTCTGATAACCCACCACGACCAGGAGGGTGCCATGGGTTTCATCCTGAACCGCCCTAGGAATGAGAGCCTGGGGGAACTAACTGAGTCAACGATGGATCTAGCCGCCGTACCTGTCTTCGAGGGCGGTCCCGTGGAACAACAGAACCTGATCCTGACCCACCTACTCTGGAAGGAGACTGGAGTACGCTTCCAATCGCTCGGGGAGGAGGATCTCGCCCAGCTGGATTCTCAAGAGGGTCACAATGGCGACCCCGATCATGACCGGCATCGGAATCTCAGGGCCTTTACTGGCTTCGCAGGATGGATGGCAGGGCAACTCGAGCAGGAAATCGCGGAGAAATCATGGCATCTCCTGAAACCCACAGCCGAAATGCTGCATCCTGTGAGCACTACTGAGGATGGCATCAAGCACTGGAAGGCGATCATGAAGGAACTTGGACCGATGTATTATATGCTCGCACAGGCTCCGGATGATCCGGGGCTCAATTAGTGAGAAGGTATAAAAGTAAGAACGTAAAAGGTCGCGCACCATCCGTAATACCCCCTTTCAGCTACCTGCCCACCTTCCAACTTTTTGCTGATCAGATTTTGCCCTGCTTCTTCAACCACTCCGCCGTGGAACGCAGAGTTTTCTCTAGGTTGCCTTCTGAACTGGGATTACATCCGAAGTGCTCGGAAAAAGGGGTCGAGTCACAGGCCCATCGGTCGGGCAGGATCTCTCTGACCCTATCACGCCCGAGGCTAGGTATGGCAACGCGCCAGGCAGGAATCGCATCGATAACGAGCGAGGCCAGCTGAATGATCATCTGAGGCAGCGCTAACGTTACTCCCTGAGCATTTATCGCCTTGGCAGCCGTGGCGATTAATTCACGATCGGTAATCGTAGTTCCGGAACCGAGATAGAAGGGCCCGTACTTCTCCCAGTCGTTAGGTGCAGCCACTGCGACAGCCAGCATAGCATCACAGAGGTCATCGACATCGATCCAGCTGTAGTGCTTCGAAGCGAAGCCCGGTTTCAGCCTGATGAGGCTGCGTACCATCTTGAAGAGCGGCACCGTGGCGGCATCGCGCGGGCCAAGAACCATCGGGGGGCGCAGGATCAGTAGGCGACGACCCAGGCGTTTGCGTAATTCCCGCTCCATGGTGAGCTTTGAGGCCCCATAGAACGAGACCGGCCCATCCTTGTCATCCATAGTGCGAGCGTTCTTTCCCCGAGGAGTGGGACCTCCGGCAGCCTGAGAGGAGAGAACGATGACTCGGGCAGTCCTAGGCAACTGGGCCATCAGTCGTAGCGTTCCCTCCACATTCGTTTCCAAATACTCCTCGCGGCTCCGCGCAAAGAGGAGACCTGCCGCATGGATTACGAGATCAGGAGCTGTGCCCGGTGGGAGCTCCCAGAAATCCCCGGTGACACAGCAGGGGGCGAATCGCTGGTCGGAGATCCCCTCGCCCTCAAGTTGGGAGCGGAGCTTTTCTGGATCACGAACAGGAAGAATGATCCGACTCCAGCGATGATCTCGATGAAGTCTAAGAAGGAGATTACGTCCGACAAATCCCGTGGATCCAGTCAGCAAAAGTTCCATGGGACGAGGACCGATCTCCGGATCAGGCAAGCGACTTCTCGTAAAGCTCGTAGGTGCGGGAGCGGTGCCCCCACATCAACTCGGCCCCTTCAAGGATCTCGAGATTGTTCGCCTCCACCCAGGAGACCTCGGAGATGTCGTACTTGGCCTTGGCAATCCGGAAACTCTCAAAGAAGAGCAGGGCGCTGAGTCCCTTGTCTCGGTAGTCCGGCTCAACACCCAGCACGGTCAGGCGATCGGTTTTGATGCGCTGGAACTTGAGGCGAAGTGCCATTTCCAGGAAACGCAGGATGCCCTTGCGACCGCGTGATGCATGAAAGATCTCGTTCACGTTCGGAAGAGCCAGCGTGAACCCGACCTCGCGGCCATCAATGCAGACAAAGACGATGATGCTCGGATCGGCGATCGCCTTGAGATCATCTGCCGAGTGAAGCAGATCCTCGAGCGCAATCGGGTAGAATCCCCAGTTCCGGTTCAGGCACTGGTTGTAGAGCCGGTGGATTGTCTCCAGTTCCTTCCTCAGATTCTTCATGTCGATCGTGCGGATCGAGACGTTGTTCCGCTTCATGAGCCAGTTGACGATCTTGGTAACCCGCTCGGGCGGCTCCTTGTGCAACGGGATATCGTAAGCGTAGAGAGTCCTCACGACCTCAAGGCCCGCCGCCTTGTAAACCCCCTTATAATAGGCAGGGTTCCACGGCATTGAGACAAAGGTCGGCCTGTCATTCCCCTCGGTCAGGACACCGCAGTCATCGTTGATGGAGGGGTTGTAGGGACCGCGCATGACGGTAAGGCCCTTTTCCTTCAGGATCTTGGCTACCTCATCGACAAGCGCTCTTGCCACCGTGGAGTCGTTGATGAAATCAAAGAATCCGAAAAAGCCGACCGAGTCCTTGTTATACTTGTTGTGGGAGAGGTTGACGATGGCGGCGATGCGGCCGACAGGCTTCCCGTCGCGGTAAGCGATGAGGGGAGTGATCTCCCCATGCTTTTTTAAGAAAACGGACTTGGGTCCGATCAGTCCTACGATGCTACCGGGAAACGGCGGCGTAAAGCTCGGATCCGTTCCGTGAAGAAGTTCCGGAATCGATTCGAATTTCCTCAGTTCCGCCACGCTGTGGCAAGGCAAAATCGAAAACGTTCCGCCGGCGGCCTGGTTCTGTGTATGCTGGATCATCGAAAGTTCCTAGTTCTCTTGCAATCTTGGCAAAAATGTCGAGCACCTTGTCAAGGTCCTCCTCCGTATGGGTCGACATGAAACTGGTGCGAACGATGGCTTCTCCATAACGAACGGCTGGGTAGATAGCGGGTATTGCGAAGACCCCCTCGTCAAAGAGACGTTGGGCGAAGGCAAATGCCTTGGCTTCGCTACCAATGAGGATGGGCACTATCGGGCTCTGCGTGGACCCGATTTTAAACCCGATCGACTTGAACCCTTCGTGCATCTTGCGAGTATTGCGCCAGAGCATCTCGATGCGCTCTGGTTCCGCCTGCATGATTTCAAGGGCTTTAAGGACTCCACCGACAACGGCTGGAGCCAGCGAAGCAGTGAAGATGAAGCAGCGGGCCTTGTGCTTCACAAATTCTATCATCTCATGCGAACCGGAGATGAACCCCCCCATGGAACCGAAGGACTTGGAAAAGGTTCCCATGACGATCTCGACATCGTCATTGACCCCGAAATGATGAGTCACACCGCGTCCCTGAGGACCGACCACACCGAGCGAGTGGGCCTCGTCCACATACATGATTGCCCCGTATTCCTTGGCAGCCTTTACCATCGGAGGCAGATCAGCCATATCGCCGGACATACTGAAGACACCATCCATGATGATAAGGCGTCCGGACTCCTCGGGGATACGCTTCAGTCGATTGCGAAGGGCGTCCACCGAGTTGTGACGATAGGGAACCAGCTTAGCGGGAGCGACTTGGCAACCCTCAATGATGGAGGCATGGTTCTCACGGTCGCAGAGAATAAAATCATCGGCCTCGGTCAGAGCGGCAAGAGCACCCTGATTGGCAAAGAAACCAGTGGAAAAAAGAAGGGCGCTTTCGCGGCCAAGGAAAGCAGCCAACGCCTCCTCAAGTTCATTGTGAAGAGAGATCGTTCCATTAAGCAATCGGGAACCGGTGCATCCGGCACCAAACTGGCGAGTCGCCTCGCAGGCTGCTTCAACGATACGGGGATCCTGAGCCAGGCCAAGGTAGTTGTTCGACCCTATCATGATCTTCTCCTCGCCACCGCAGACAACATGGTTCCCGTAGCTCTGCTCAATGCAGCGGAAATACGGGTAGAATCCCTGAGCTCGGGCATCTGCCGAATCGCTATACTCTCGGCACTTCTGGAAGAGGTCTCTGGCCATTGCTTACTGGTAGGAAAATCGCAGGAATCGGAAGGCGTGTAAATGCTTTCGTGCATTCACACATGGGGAAATGAGATTAGGAAGTAGTAAAAAATCGGGGCGACAGGATTCGAACCTGCGACTTCTTGGTCCCAAACCAAGCGCTCTACCAAGCTGAGCTACGCCCCGGAGTTGGAAAACCCTACTCTCATTGGTTGGGAATGTGCAAGAAGCGTCTACGGAGCCCCTGATAAACGGTTCTCTACCCCGACTTCAGCGATGTAATCAAGGAATCCAACGCAACACTGACCACGGCAGAGGCACGATCACTCACGGCAAATGGAAGAATAAGCTCGCGGCCATGGAGAAGCGAACCGCAACTGTAGACGACATTTGGCACATATCCTTCACGCTCCGCACCGACGGGTGAGAGTAACGGCTCCCGAAGACGTCCGATCACCTTGGTAGGATCCTGGAGGTCGAGCAGGGCGGCACCGATACAGTATTTCCTCATGGGCCCGACCCCGTGGGTGATGACCAGCCAACCTGCCTCCGTCTCGATGGGCGAGCCGCAATTCCCGATCTTCACTGACTCCCACATTTCGGAAGGGCGCAGGATAACTTTTGGATCGCTCCAGTAGTGAGGGCTATCCGAGAACATGATGAAGAGGTTCTCATCGTCCTGACGAGAGAGCATGGCATAACGTCCATTGATAAGGCGTGGGAATAGGGCCATCCCCTTGTTCTGCACAGCACTTCCGTTCAGCGTCAGGATGCGGAAGTGCAGGAAATCCTTCGTCTCGATGAGCTGTGGTAGAATGGAGCGACCATTATAAGCCGTGTACGTGGCATAATACATGACCGAACCATCCTCCTCGACGAAACGGACGAACCGAGCGTCCTCAATGCCGGAGGACTCGCTGGACGAAACCGGAAAGATGATCCGTTCGCTCATCGCGAGCTTGTCCGAAAACCGCAGTTCGTAATTGGAATCTGCCAGCCACTGGATGCATTCGAGCGTCCTATCGAGATCGCGAGTCGACGGCTGGGCCTGATTTCGGACCTGATTTACACTTTTATTCAGATCATCCCGCGTGAAGTTTTCCGTGAGTTGATCCATCACGGCAGAAGCGTGGCTTTTCCTTCTCACATCACCGTCATGCCATTCACCGAACCCCATTTCTGCTAGCTTGATGGTAAAGCGCTTCTTGTAATAGCTGGGATTCGGCAGGACTTCAGGGACCGTGACGAAACGGGAGACCGGATCCAGCATGATCCGGCCGTCGTCCGCGATAATTCCTGATCGAAATTCGATGGAGGAGATATGACCTTCTCCCGTGGCTCGGAGACTCATAATGAAACGAAGCCCACCTTCCGGAACTCCGCCTTGATCAGGATGGGGCACAATGGAGGGATTGAAGATGGCGGCTGATTCGAGCGCGTACTCCCCCGAGAAGAGGGCCCCGATAAGCAACTGGCGCTCACGGGAGAGTGGCCGCTGCGTGAAGACGTGATTGCTCACCTTGACAAAGTGCCCGGACAGCAGCGACTCGATGTCGAAGTGTCGTGAATCGAACTCACCCCGGACGGATGCCAGTTCGCGAAGGACTTCCGCCTCAGTCAGCGCAAGCGCGCGCCCGATAATGGTGGTAATCCGCTGGTGATCTGCAGGAATGAAGGGGCGGATGATGACGCGTCCACTCTCTGGGAGGAGCGCCACCTCATGCCTCCGGATGCTGATGGAGTTCATCGGGATGATGCGTGTTGTGGAAGCATGGTAGGCACCAGATGCTCGGCTGATTTCATTTCCGCCAGCGCAAGATGGAAGGCCAGGGAAGATTCCGCCCCCTGATTTTCACTCACCCTGTCGTGATGGAGTCCATCACTGCATCCGCCGGTACTGAAATCGTAGAGAGGGAGACCGAGGTCATTGCGTCCTAGAAACCACTCGAAGGAACGCCTTGCCTCCATTGTCCAGCGTTCCTCACCGGTTACGCGGAATGCCTCGCTGGAGGCCGAAACCATGGCAAGGGCCTCGAGCGGCTGCTGGTCGAAATCCGCACGCTCCCCATCCCGCCGGTAGAATCCATTGCTGCCGATGGGACGAAAGCACCCTCGGTGTGTTGTCTGGATGGAGGCAAGCCAGCCAAGGGATCGGAGTCCCATGGAGAGAGCTTCCTCATGCTGCATGGAAGCACCGCTGAGAATCATCGCTTGGGAAAAGCGGGCATTGTCATAGGTGAGACTCCCCTCAAACCAGGGCCAGTCCTCCGAGGAATATTCTCCCCAGAGCTTGATGAGTTTTCGCACAAGCACTCCGCGCAGGCGACTCGTCTTTTCCTCATGTGGAAAACGGCGCTGGTACTCGTGAATCCCCAGGAGGGTGAAATTCCATGCCCTGGGTGAGGTGAAGTTTTCGACCGCGGCAAGACCGAGTTCGAAGATCTGTGCAGCGAGCCTCCGATGCCCCTCATTCCGCGAACGTCCCACGCCTGAGCCGAGACCCCACAGGGCACGCCCATGGCTGTCCTCACTGCCGGCATCTTCAAGCCACTCCCGTCCATGACTCATAAAGTTACGAAAGAGCCCGCTCTTCCGGTCTAAGGCGGCAGCCAGAAAAGCCAGGTAGCAGGTGGACTGGGCATCCAGACTCTCCGTGGGAGGCTGTGCGCCGATCTCATCGAGCAGGTTACAGAGGATATAGGCCCGCGCATTGTCATCAGTGCAATAACCCTCGTGAAAGTTGGGGACGTTGAAAATCGCATGCTGGAAGATTCCGGTGCCGTCACTCATGCGGATGATATGATCGAGCCTCAGGGGTGGGAGTTCCAAGGGGCGACTGGCAAGCGTCCATCCCGCAAAGGCCGTCCGCGGGGCACTTCTTCGATCGAAGGAAACAGACACCTGAGGATCTTGGCGGCGATCGCAGCGGGCCTCCTCAAACGTTTGCAGGTAACGCTCGGCGATCGTCGGCCAGATCATTTCACGTCCCATGGCGTAAGCGTCACTACGGATCTTTTCCATGCGCGCAGGATCATCGAGCAATCCGCAAACTCCCTCCGCGATGGCCCGTGGATCCTGGAACGGGACTAGGACACCACGCCCACCTGCAAGCAGCTCCTGCGCATGCCAGTAGGGAGTGGAGACCACGGCTTTTCCCGCTCCGATCACATAGGAAAGAGTGCCCGACGTGACTTGTGCCTCATTCAGATAGGGGGTTAGGTAAATATCCGTCGCCCCCACAAACTCCTTCAGGTCGTCTGATGAGACAAACCGGTTGTAAAAGATTACATGATCCTTCACTCCCCATTCCTGAACCAATCGTTCCAGACTCAATCGATAACGCTCCCCCTCGCTGGCCATTAGGTGCGGATGCGTTGCACCAAGGACAAGATAAACGACATTCGGATGTCTGCGAACAATCTCCGGAAGCGCCTCGATTGCATGCTCAATCCCCTTGCCTGGACCAATCAGCCCAAAAGTGAGAAGCACCTGGCGGCCCTCCACCCCAAACTGCCCCTTGCAGAGTCTCGATTCCACGAAGTCGAGATCAGGTATGCCGTGAGGTATGATGTCCACCTTATCATCAGAGACCCCGTAGGTTTCGTTCAGGATCTCACGCCCTTTACGGGACATCACGACGAGACGACTACTGCGTGACAACAAGGCATCCATCACCCTGCGCTGCGCAGCATCGGGATCACTGAGGATCGTATGAAGCGTCGTCACCACAGGCATCCGAACCTCCTTTAGCAGTGCCAGCAAATGACTTCCAGCAGCCCCTCCGTAGATGCCGAACTCATGCTGCACGCAGAGCACCTCGGTATTGTTGAAGTTCAGGAAATCCGCCGCCTTCCGATAAGATCCGAGATCCTTCTCCATGATCTCAAAGCGCACGCGGGGAGGATAAGCATAACCCTCGGGTCGGTCATTGACCGCTCCGACAAAGCAATCCGAACCCGGGATAATGGAGGCGATTGACTCGCAGAGATCATGGGTGAACGTCGCGATTCCACAAAGCCTTGGCAAATAATCGCCAAGGAAAGCGATCCGTTGTGGGGCACTCGTATCTCTCAAACTAATTTCAGACTAACCCCGTTCCACCAACGCACAAGAAGCGTCCTGTTCCCTGAATATAAATAAGTAAAAGAACTAGACGAAGGAGAAAAAAACCTCTCAGCGCCCAGTTCGCGGCATCCGTCTTAAGACTCCGCCAGAACATCTCGAGTCCCCCGGCAAGACAGCTTTGCTTACGCATCCCCCCGCGGGCCGTAAGATCAGCGCAAAATCAGGGTTTCCAGGCAACGGGATTATGACTGACTTCAACCAGGAAGGGATTCGTACCCTGCAATGGATCCAAGTGAAATCTTACACGCCCTTGTCCTTCTCCCTGTGTGCTCTGGGTGCATT
>Ga0209084_1002909_pt1 | contig 12872 bp, 13 predicted proteins | sample C_130820_MF_Meta_FD_187309 | JGI IMG/M metagenome (GOLD analysis project Ga0209084, IMG submission 187309) | Freshwater microbial communities from Lake Croche, Canada to study carbon cycling - C_130820_MF_MetaG (SPAdes) (version 2) | ecosystem: Environmental > Aquatic > Freshwater > Lake... | reverse complement strand
CGGGTACCACAGGCCCGGATGCGCCGGCCGATGCCCGCATCACCCTGTTTGAGTCGGTGCGCAAGCAGCGCTGGGGCCGCGCGCCCTGCCTGGACGCCGCACGCCGCTACAACGTGCTGGCCCGCGCCCACGGCATGCAGCCCGCACACATGGCGCTGGCCTTTTGCAATACCAAATGGCAAGTGGCCAGCACCATTATTGGCGTGACCACGCAGGCCCAGCTGGACGAAAACCTAGCCGCTTTTGACACTGTGCTGCCGCCCGAAGTGCTCAGCGCCATCGACGCCATCCGCCAGGATATGCGCGACCCGGCGCAGTAAACCCGCAGCCCGCAGCCCGCAGCCCGCAGCCCGGCCCATGGCCAAGAAAGAGCGCGTCAGCGAGACCCCGGCCACCCAGTGGCTCAAAGCCCAGGGGGTGGCATTTACGGAGCACCCCTATGAATACCTGGAGCACGGCGGGGCGCAGCACAGCGCGCAGGTGCTGGGCTGGGACCCGTTTCATGTGGTTAAAACCCTGATCATGCAAGACCAAGACGCCCGGCCGCTGGTGGTGCTGATGCACGGCAACCGCAAGGTGTCGACCAAAAACCTGGCGCGCCAGATCGGCGCCAAGTCGGTCGAGCCTTGCACGCCCGAGACGGCCAACCGGCACAGCGGCTATTTGGTGGGCGGTACCTCGCCCTTTGCCACCCGCAAAGCCATGCCGGTTTACCTAGAGGAAAGTATTCTGGCGCTGCCCAAAATTCTGATCAATGGCGGGCGCCGCGGCTTTCTGGTCGGGTTGGCACCGCGGGAGTGCAGCCGGCTTCTTGGCGCAATACCGGTACAGTGCGCCTTGGAAGAATAAACACGGGCCCTGCGCAGCCCGGTAATATGGAGGAGTGCCACCGTGCAAACACTAAGCCCCTGGGCCCTGGCAGGTAATACCGCACTGGCCGTGCTGGCGGCCTATTTGATCGGCTCGTTGTCCTTTGCGGTCATCGTCAGCCGCCTGATGGGTCTGGCCGATCCACGCACCTTTGGCAGCAAAAACCCGGGCGCGACCAATGTGCTGCGCTCAGGCAACAAAGCGGCGGCGGTGATTACTTTGTTGCTTGACGCGGCCAAAGGCTGGTTGCCGGTGTATCTGGTGCTGCGCTACGGCGCACCTTATGGCCTGGACGAGAGCGCGCAGGCTGTGGTCGGGTTGGCGGCGTTTCTAGGGCATTTGTTCCCGGTGTTTTTTCGCTTTGCGGGCGGCAAGGGCGTGGCCACGGCCGCCGGCGTGGTGCTGGCGACCAACCCCTGGCTGGGGTTGGCGGCGGGGCTGAGCTGGCTGATCATTGCGTACTTTTTCCGCTATTCCTCGCTGGCCTCGGTGGTGGCCTCGGTGTTTGCGCCGGTGTACTACCTTTTTGGCGATGGCCTGGCCTGGCGTGCTGACAATGGGGTCGCGCTGGCGCTGGCACTTATGAGCGCATTGCTGGTGTGGCGCCATGGGCCCAATATTGCGCGCCTGGTGGCGGGTACCGAATCGCGCATCGGTGGCGGCAGCGGTGGTAGCGCAAAGGGGCGTTGATGTGTCGCAGCGCGAAGGGCTGCGACAGCCGCACGGGTTTTAGTCGCGGAAGTTGTTAAAGCTTAGCGGGATATCCGTAATTTCTTTGCGCAGCAGCGCCATGGCGGCCTGCAGATCGTCGCGTTTGGCGCCGGTCACACGCACGGCGTCGCCCTGGATGGCCGCTTGCACTTTGAGCTTGCTGTCTTTAATCAGGCGTTGGATTTTTTTAGCTAAATCACTCTCGATACCATTGCGCACCTTGATGACTTGCTTGACCTTGTCGCCGCCGACTTTTTGCACCTCGCCTTTGTCTAAAAAACGCACGTCTACGTTGCGTTTGGTCAGCTTGTTGCGCAGCACATCGTCAATCTGGTCTAGCTGAAAGGGCGCATCGCCCAGCAGCGTAATTTCTTTGTCCTTGATGTCGATAGCAGCCGAAGTGCCCTTGAAGTCAAAGCGGGTGGTGATTTCTTTGACGGTGTTTTCAACGCCGTTTTTCACATCGACTAAATTGGCTTCACACACGGTATCAAACGAGGGCATGGTGCGGTTTTCTCCTGGATCGGGTGCGGGGCTGGCAAGTGGTGTGCCGGCGCCCGGGGGTGCGACAATCCTGCCATGGTAGTCGAGAACAATGTGCCTTTGCAGGCGCTCAATACATTTCACATTGTGGCGCGGGCGCAGCAAATGGTGCGCATCGCCAGCCTGGCCGATGCCCAGGCGGTGCTACAAGACGCGCACTTGGCCGCGCAGCCCAAGTTTGTGCTTGGCGGGGGCAGCAACCTGGTGCTCACGGGCGACGTCAAGCCCCTGGTCCTGAAAGTGGAGGTGATGGGCTGCGCCGTGGTCCAAGAAACCCCGAAGGCCTATATCGTGGAAGCCGGTGCCGGCGAAAACTGGCACGATTTTGTCGCATGGACGCTGGCGCAGGGCGTGCCGGGACTGGAAAACATGGCCCTGATCCCGGGCACCGTGGGCGCAGCGCCGGTGCAAAACATCGGCGCCTACGGCGTAGAACTCCAAGATGTTTTTGACTCGCTCGACGCGCTGGATCTGCGCAGCGGCGAAGTATTTACCCTGGACGCCGCCCGCTGCGCCTTTGGCTACCGCGATTCGGTTTTTAAGCACCACAGCGGCATGGGCCTCAAAGACCGCGCGCTCATCCTCAAGGTGCGCTTTGCTTTGCCCAAGGTGTGGAAGCCGGTGCTGGGCTATGCCGATATCGAAAAAATGCGCCAGCAAGAGGGCGTCCAGACGCCCAACGCCCAGCAGATTTTTGACTGGGTGTGCCGCATTCGGCGCGCCAAGCTGCCCGACCCAGCGGTGGTGGGCAACGCAGGCAGCTTTTTCAAAAACCCGACGGTCAGCGCCGAGCAATGCGCCGACATCATCGCCCGCGACCCCAAGGTGGTGCATTACCGCTTGGACAACGGCAGCTACAAACTGGCCGCCGGCTGGCTGATAGATGCCTGCGGTTGGCGTGGCAAATCTGTGGGGCAGGCCGGTGTGTACGAAAAACAGGCCTTGGTGCTGGTCAACCGCGGCCAGGGCAGCCAAGGCGCCACTGGCGGCGAGGTGATGACGCTGGCGCGCGCCATCCAGACCAGTGTGTACGAGCGCTTTGGCCTCATGCTGGAGACCGAGCCGGTGGTTTTGTAGCGCCTGAGTTCAGGGAAAAATGATGAAAAACGTATTGGTTTTAGGTGGATCGGGATTTATCGGTTCCCATGTGTGCGAAAAGCTGGTGCGTGCCGGTTACCGGGTATCGGTGGCCACACGCAAAGCCGAGCATGCGAAACCGGTGATGCATTTGCCTGGGCTGACGGTGCTGGTATGCAATGTGCACGACGAGGCGGCGCTCACGCACGCTGCGGCCGGCATGGACGCGGTGGTCAATCTGGTGGCCATCTTGCATGGCAGCGTGGCGGCATTTAACCATGTGCACCAAGAGCTACCGGCCAAGATTGCGCGCGCTTGCCGCGCCCAGGCAGTGCGCCATCTGGTGCATATCAGCGCCTTGGGCGTGAACACGGACAACCCGCAAGCCTTGCCGTCCCACTATTTACGCAGCAAAGCGCTGGGCGAGTTGGCGCTGATGGACGGTTTGGGTTTGCGTGGCCCTGGTGCCGCCGCCGACGCCACCAGCCTGACGGTGCTGCGCCCCAGTGTGGTGTTTGGTGCGAACGACAAGTTTCTCAATGTTTTTGCCGCTCTGCAGGCGCATTTTCCGGTCATGCCGCTGGCCTGCGCCGACGCGCTATTCCAGCCGGTGTGGGTGGAGGATGTGGCCCAGGCCGTCGTGCAATGTGTGGGGCAGGGCTTGGACGGCGTGGCACCGTCGCGCATATTTGAATTGGCTGGGCCGCAGGTGCTCAGCTTGCGCGATTTGGTGCAGTTTGCCGCCCGCTGCGCAGGTATCCGCAAGGGGCGCGGCCGTCCGGTAGTGGGCTTGCCGCTATGGATGGGGCGGGTGCAGGCAGCCCTGCTGGGTTTGCTGCCCGGCGCACCGCTGATGAGCGCGGACAACCTGGCCTCGATGCAACTGCCCAATGTGCTCGATGGGCGCTTGCCCGGCCTGGGCGCTATGGGCATTACGCCTACGCCGCTGGAGACCATCGGGCCGCAGTACCTGGTGGCTGACCCGGCCAACGCCGGCTTTGACGGCCTGCGCCAGCGCCACCGCTAAAGCACGGAAGGGCGCGCCGCTTCCGGGGGCGGTGCCAGGTGCACCTGAATGGCTTCTTGCAAGCGCGCCAGGTGAACCGGTTTGGTCACAAACTGGTTGACGCCGGCCGCCATGGCCTGGTCGTGGGCCTCGCTCATGACATCAGCGGTCAAGGCAATGATGGGCAGTTTGCTGGCCGGATGGTCCAGAGCGCGAATGGCCCGCGTGGCATCCACGCCGTTCATTACCGGCATATGCAAGTCCATTAACACCAGGTCAAAGGTCTCGGCCTGCACCCGCTTGACGGCCAACAGCCCGTTTTCGCAAAAAAATGTGAGATAGCCCATGCGCTTGAGCAAAATATCCATGAACTTTTGGTTCACTTGGTTGTCCTCAACCACCAAGATCCGGTAGGCCCTTTCTGCTCTGGTCGGAGGATCGATCACAAAAGCGGGGCGCTCGCGCACGGGCGCTTTGGGCGTAGCCAAGCTGGTGGGGATGCGCAAGGTGAAGCACGAGCCGCTACCTGCGGCGCTTTTGACCTTGATGTTGCCATCCATAAGTTGTGCCAGAGACTGCGAAATCTCCAGCCCCAGGCCGGTGCCGCCATATTCGTCATGGAGCCCGTTGTGTACCTGGTTAAAGCGCTGGAACAGCTTTTCTAGCGCTTCGCTGGGTATGCCAATGCCGGTGTCCTCGACGCGCATGGCCAATTTGATTTGACCCGAGGCATTAACTGCGGTACCCACGCGCTCGAGCTGCACTTGCACCGATCCCTCGTTGGTGAACTTGATCGCGTTGTTAACCAGATTGAACAATATTTGCTTGACCCGCTTCTCATCCAAAAGCACCCAGCGCGGTACTGTGGGTGCCACCGTCACGGTGTATTGCAAATTTTTGGCCAACGCTTGCGCACGCATGACCTCCTCCACATCGCGCATCAACTGGTGCAAGTCCACCGGCCCGGTTTGCAGGGTGATTTTCCCCTCTTCCAGCGCGGACAAATCCAAAATATCGTTGAGTACATTGAGCAAATGGCTTGCCGAGGCGTTGGCCGTTTTGAGGTAATCGGCTTGCTGCTCGTTCAAAGTGGTGGTGCCCAACAGGCTGAGCATGCCGTAAATGCCATTGAAGGGCGTGCGCAGTTCGTGGCTCATATTGGCCAGGAAGCGGCTTTTGCCCCGGCTGGCGCTTTCGGCCTTGATCTGGGTTTCGCGAAAGTAGTCGCTCAGTTCTTGCGACTTGACTTGGGCCTTGACCCGTCTTTGGTATTGCATGCCAAGCAACACCAACGCAAGTGTCAGCAAAAGCGCAATCAGGGCGCTAACGACCAGGATGCGTAAATTGCCTTGCAGCCATTGTTCGCGCTGCACGACCGATTGGCGTGCTCCCCACGCGGTGGCCTGGCCCGTGATGTTGATGACCTCAGGTGCCAGCCCATCGGCAATCTGGCGCAGCCCTTGCAGGTCGGAGGATTCCGGCGTGGGTGTCTGGCCCAGCTTGGCGGCGTAGGTTTGCAGGCTTTGAAGGCGCTCCATGACCAAGGCGCGCTCCGGGTTGGCCAAAAAGAGGCTGGCCTGGGGGGCGTCTTTGAGCTCACGCACCCGGGCGCCCAGCGCTTCATTGCGGATTTGCAGTTGTTCCAGCGAAGGGGTGGCCTTATCCTGCTCGCCCATGGTCTGGCGAAAGCGCAAAAATTCGCGGTCCATGCGGTTGGCCGAAGCCACCAAGGCCTCCTCGGCGCGGCCGTCGCGAGTAAGCAAACTTTGGCGCTGGCTGTAATGCAGGATCAACAGCAGGCCGAACAGCACGCACAGTGCAAAGCCCAGCAGAGCAAACCAAATTTTGAAACTTCGCGACGTTGCAGGTGCTGGCATGGTGGGCAATGCCAGCTCAAGCTGTCATGGTAAGGCGGCGGGCGCAAAGCGTGCCAAGGGCCCTGCGCAAGGCACAGGAATTACACGAAAAGCCTAGCCAGCTCCTGCCCTTGACCATGTCGAAACCTCATAAATTTGATAAAAGAAATAGATTCTTATTGTAATTTATTCTTTGGTCAAGCCCAGCATTTTTGCGCCCGCGTCATGGGCCAGCAGTCCGGCCTGGCTGTAAATGCCAAGTTTGTCGCGGGTATCGGCAATATCGAGGTTGCGCATGGTCAGCTGGCCGATACGGTCGGCCGGCGAGAAGCTGGAGGCGCCTTTTTCCATCGTCAGGCGCTCGGGGTGGTAGGTCAGGTGGGCCGAGCGGGTGTCCATGATGGAGTAGTCGTTGCCCCGGCGCAGTTGCAGCGTGACTTCGCCAGTAATCGCGCGGGCCACCCAGCGCTGGGCCGCTTCGCGCAACATGATGGCCTGCGGATCGAACCAGCGGCCTTGGTAGAGCAGGCGTCCGAGCTTGCGCCCATTGTCGCGGTATTGATCGATGGTGTCCTCGTTGTGGATCCCAGTAATCAGGCGCTCGTAGGCGGCAAACAAAAGCGCCAGCCCGGGCGCCTCGTAAATGCCGCGGCTCTTGGCTTCGATGATGCGGTTCTCGATCTGGTCGCTCATGCCCAGGCCGTGGCGCCCGCCAATGCGGTTGGCTTCCAAAATCAGTTCCACCAAGTCGGGGTATTCCTGGCCGTTGAGGGCCACCGGGCGGCCTTCCTCAAAGCGCACCGTAACGTCCTCGCGGGCGATGGCCACCTCGTCTTTCCAAAAAGCCACGCCCATGATGGGGTTGACGATGGTGATGCCGCTGCTCAAGTGCTCCAGGTCCTTGGCCTCGTGGGTGGCGCCCAGCATATTGGAGTCGGTCGAGTAGGCTTTTTCCGCCGACATCTTGTAGCCAAAACCGGCTTGCGTCATGAAAGCCGACATCTCGGCGCGCCCGCCCAGCTCGTCGATAAAGGCCTGGTCCAGCCAGGGCTTGTAAATGCGCAGGGCCGGATTGGTGAGCAGGCCGTAGCGATAAAAACGCTCGATGTCATTGCCCTTGTAGGTGCTGCCGTCGCCCCAGATATTGACGTCGTCCTCTTTCATGGCTGCCACCAGCATGGTGCCGGTCACTGCGCGCCCGATGGGCGTGGTGTTGAAGTAGGTGACGCCCGCCGTTGAGATATGAAAAGCACCGCTTTGCAAAGCCGCAATGCCCTCGGTCGCCAACTGGCTGCGGCAATCTATAAGGCGGGCCTGCTCGGCGCCATATTCCATGGCCTTGCGCGGGATTTCGTCGTAATCGGCCTCGTCGGGCTGTCCCAGGTTGGCGGTGTAGGCGTAGGGGACGGCGCCTTTGTTGCGCATCCAGTGCAAGGCGGCGCTGGTGTCGAGCCCGCCCGAGAAGGCGATACCTACGCGTTGGCCGACAGGAATGGTTTGAAGAATGGTGGACATAGGCGGTGCAGTTCTAAAAAAGGGCAGGGCGTGCGGGCGGGGCAGATCAAGCGTAGTGGCAGATGTAGTGAAAGGCCTCGGTCACGCGGATTTGAAAGCTGCTGTTGGCCGGCACGCTAAAGCGCTCGCCGGCGCTGCAGCGCTGCCATTGGGCGCTGCCGCTGAGCAGGTAGTCGCAGTGGCCGGCCACGCATTCCATGATTTCGGCGGCCGCGGTGCCAAAAGTGAGCTCGGCGGGCAGGACTACGCCCACCGATTTTTTGCTGCCGTCGGCCAGTGTCAGGCTGTGGCTGACGCATTTGCCGTCGAAATACACGCTGGCCTGGGTGCTGACGCTGACGTTGGCGATGTGGGAGGTGCTCATGGTGCTTGCTGTAGGGAGGGCGGCGCGGCCGCGTGCTGAGGTCAAAGGCGGTGCACCCGCGCGAAGGTGGCGCGCCAGCCTGGCGAACCAGGCATTTTAGGCCAGCATGGCGGCGAAAGCCCCGGGCGCAAAGCCCACGGTCAGCCGCCCGTCGGGCCAGCGAACCACCGGGCGTTTGATGACGCTGTGGTGCGCCAGCATAAGCGCGCTGGCGCCGGTTGCGTCATGTGCGCTGGCCTGCTGCGCGGGCGCCAGTTTGCGCCAGGTCGTGCCTTTGCGGTTGAGCAGGCGCTCCCAGCCCAGGGTCTGCACCCAGGCGGCGAGCAAATCGGGCGCCAAACCTTGCTTTTTGAAGTCGTGAAATTCGGCTGCCAGGCCCTGGTTTTGCAGCCAGAGGCGGGCTTTTTTCACCGTATCGCAGTTGGCGATACCGTACACGGTCAGGGCGGTAGGGGCGGTGGCAGGGTGCATGAGCGCAATGATGCCATGGCTGCAACGATGCCATAGCGGCCCAATCTGTCCGTGGGCGACAATCTGCGGCTATGAAAGACCTTTCCCAATGGCTCGCCTACTGCGAGCAGCTGCACCCCAAAAACATCGATATGGGCCTGGAGCGGGTGCGCCAAGTCGCCCAGCGCATGGACCTGCGCCTGCCGTGCACCGTTATTACCGTGGCCGGCACCAACGGCAAGGGCTCCACCTGCGCCATGCTCGAGGCCATCTTGATGCAGGCGGGCTACCGCACGGCGGTCTATTCCTCGCCCCATTTGGTGCATTTTGAGGAGCGTCTGCGTCTGCAAGGCCAGAATGTGCAAGCGGCCGCTTTGGTGGAGGGCTTTGCCCGGGTAGAGGCAGCGCGCACGGCGGGCGCCGAGCCGGTGTCTTTGACCTATTTCGAATTTTCCACGCTGGCCATCATGGATGTGATGCGAAGCGCACCGCTGGACGTGGCTATTTTGGAAGTGGGCATGGGCGGGCGACTGGACGCCGTCAATATCGTGGACGCCGATTGCGCCATCATCACCAGCATCGACCTGGACCATATGGAGTTTTTGGGCCCGGACCGCGAAACCATTGGCCGCGAGAAGGCCGGCATCATGCGCACCGGCCGCCCGGTGGTGGTCAGCGACCCGGTGCCGCCGCAAAGCGTGCTCGACCACGCGCTGGAAATCGGTGCCGATCTGTGGCGCGTCGGGCGCGACTTCAATACCAGTGGCGACAGCCAGCAATGGGCCTGGTCTGGCCGCGGGCGGCGGTACAGCGGCCTGGCCTACCCGGCGCTGCGGGGCGCGAACCAGCTGGTCAATGCCGCCGGCGTGCTGGCCGCGCTCACCGCGCTGCGCGAGCAGCTGCCGGTAACGGCGCAGGCGATCCGCAACGGTTTTGCCATGGTGGAGTTTGCCGGGCGTTTTCAGATCCTGCCCGGAACGCCGGCTTTGGTGCTGGACGTGGCGCACAACCCGCATTCGGTGGCGGCGCTGGCGGCCAATTTGGACGCCATGGGCTATTTCCCCCGCACCCACGCGGTGTTCGGCGCCATGGGCGACAAAGATCTGGCGCCCATGCTCGCGCGCATGAACCCGCTGGTCGAGTGCTGGTATTTCACCGATTTACCCACTCCCCGGGCTGCCGCAGGCGCGGCGCTCATGGCGCAGTGGCAGGCGCAAAACCAGCGCAAAGACGCCGCCGCCCAGGCCTTTGCTAGCCCGCTGGCGGCCCTTCAAGCGGCCCTGGCCAGCGCCGACCCCGCTGATAGAATCCTTGTGTTTGGATCCTTTTACACCGTAGGTGGTGTGCTGCAACAGGGCCTGCCCCGCTTGCATGGTGCGCACCTCAACTCTTCAGAAAAATAAATTCCCGCTATGGCGTTTTTCAAGTTCCGCAAGGATGGTGCCGAACCCGCAAGTGCGGCACCCGCACCTGAGAGCTTGGAAGCCATGCGCACCCGGGCGCGCAACCGACTGATCGGCGCGGCCACTCTGGTGCTGATCGGCGTGGTCGGTTTCCCGCTGCTGTTTGACAGCCAGCCGCGCCCGATTGACGTCAATATCGCCATCGACATCCCCGATAAAGCCAAGGTGGCACCGCTGAGCGCGGCCTCTGCGGCCGGCCCGGCCAAGGCCGAGACCGCCGCTGCAAGCGCAGCCGCTGTATCCGCCCCGCTTGAACAAGAAGTAATCGTGGCCCCCGCGACCAAGCCCGCCGCTGCCGCCCCTGCTGCGACTGCAGCGGCAGTTCTTGCGCCCGCGGCCATCGCAGCGTTGAGCCCTCCTGCGGCCACTGCGCCAGCGCCAGCGAAGGCGGCTTCCAACGCGACAGCACAGCCGCAGCCCAACCCCACGCCCACCCAGACCAAAGCCGCCGAGGCCGCCAAAGCCCAAACATTGTTAGACGGTAAGGCCCCAGCGGCCAGCGCCAGCAGTGCCCAGGTGCGCTACACCGTGCAGGTGGGCGCATTTGCCGATGTGCAAAAAGCCCGTGAGGCGCGCCAGACGCTGGAAAAAGCGGGTCTCAAAACCTATACCCAGGTGGTCAATGGCGCCGATGGGCGGCGCATCCGGGTGCGCGTAGGCCCCTGGACGGACAAGGCCGAGGCCGACAAAGCGGCGGCCAAAATCAAGTCCCTGAACCTGCCCGCGCAGCTGCTGACGCTCTGACGCACTGCCGCCATGGCTGATCTCGATTGGGTTTCCTGCGCTGTTGTGGCAGTGTCGGTGCTTCTGGGCCTATGGCGCGGCTTGGTCGCTGAAGTCCTTTCCTTACTCAATTGGCTGGCCGCCTTTTTCGTGGCGCAATGGATTGCGCCCGAGCTGGCGCAAAGCCTGCCCATGCAAGGCGCCAGCCAGATGGTGCGCTATGCCGCAGCCTTTGTCATGGGCTTTGTCGCCTGTTTGATAGCCGGGTTTGTGCTGATCTTTTTGCTCAAAAAAGTCATCGAAGTGGTCGGTTTGCGGCCCATCGACCGGGTGCTGGGGGCTCTGTTTGGCGCGGCGCGCGGCGTGCTGATCCTGATGGCGGCCACGGTCGCGGTGACCATGACGCCCTTGGCAGAATCGGACCTGTGGCAGGATGCCCAATCTCCGCGCATGGCGCAGACGGCGCTGACCGGCCTCAAACCTTTGTTGCCCCAGGCTTTTGCCCGATTTATCCCTTGAGCGAGTAAACCCAAGATGTGTGGAATTGTCGGCGTTGTCAGCAACGCACCTGTGAACCAGCTCATTTATGACGCCTTGCTGCTTTTGCAGCACCGCGGGCAGGATGCTGCGGGCATCGTGACGCAGCAGGACAATAAGTTCTTCATGCACAAGGCCAAAGGCATGGTGAAAGACGTGTTTCGCACCCGCAATATGCGCGCGCTGCCGGGCCAATGCGGGCTGGGGCAGGTGCGCTATCCGACGGCGGGCAATGCTTTCAGTGAGGAAGAGGCGCAGCCCTTTTACGTCAACGCTCCCTTTGGCATCGTGCTGGTGCACAACGGCAATCTGACCAATGCCCACGCCCTTAAGCATGAGCTCTTTACCGTGGACCACCGCCACATCAACACCGAGAGCGACTCCGAGGTGCTTCTCAATGTGCTGGCCCATGAAATCGAACGTACCACCCGAGGCATGCCCTTGCAGCCAGCGCATTTGTTTGAAGCCGTGCGCCAGGTGCATTTGCGCGTCAAGGGCTCGTACGCGGTGATTGCGCTGATTGCCGGGCACGGGGTGCTGGCTTTTCGCGATCCCTTTGGGATCCGTCCCCTGTGTATCGGGCGCAGCGCGGACCAGATCATGCTGGCCAGCGAGTCGGTGGCCTTGGAGGGCACGCTGCACCAGGTTGAGCGCGATGTGGCCCCCGGCGAAGCCGTTTTTATCGACCTGCAAGGCCAAATGCTGGCCCAGCAGTGCGCCCAGGCGCCTGTGCTGAACCCCTGCATTTTTGAGTTTGTGTACCTGGCGCGCCCCGATTCGGTCATGGACGGTATCTCGGTGTACCAGGCGCGGCTCAATTTGGGCCAAACCTTGGCCAAGCGCGTGGTCTCGACCGTGCCGCCCAGCGAAATTGACGTGGTGATCCCGATTCCTGAGTCCAGCCGGCCCAGCGCCGCGCAATTGGCGCAGCTGCTGGGTTTGCCCTACCGCGAAGGTTTTGTGAAAAATCGCTACGTGGGCCGCACTTTCATCATGCCTGGACAGGCCGTGCGCAAAAAGTCGGTACGGCAAAAACTCAATGCTATTGCTAGCGAATTTAAAGGCCGCAATGTGCTGCTGGTGGATGACTCTATTGTGCGCGGCACCACCAGCCAAGAGATTGTCCAAATGGCCCGCGACGCCGGCGCGCGCAAGGTCTACCTCGCCAGCGCCGCGCCGCCGGTGCGCTACCCCAACGTCTACGGCATCGACATGCCCACCAGCGCCGAGTTGGTCGCCTATGACCGCAGCGTCGAGGAGGTTCGCGCCATCATCGGTTGTGACGCGCTGATTTACCAGGACGTAGACGCCATGAAATCGGCGATTGGCACTTTAAACACCGCCATCAAAGGCTTTGATGCATCGTGTTTTGACGGCATATACGTTACCGGCGACGTCAGCGTGGCCGATATCGCGCGTTTGAGCGGCGCCCGTATCAGCGGCCAGGAGGACGCGCAAGACAGCTCGCGCCTGGCGCTACCCAATCCGGTGGACTGAAGTCCGCCTACTTTCGACTTTATTTTTATGGCAAACCACCCACTTCCGCCCGGCTTGCATCCTGATACCTTGGCCCAGCGCGTGGCCGTGCAGCCCAGCCAGTATGGCGAAAACTCTGAAGCGCTTTACCTGACCAGCGGCTACCTGCAGCCTTCTGCCGAGGTGGCGGCCCGCCGCTTTGGCGGCGACGAAGAAGGCTACACCTACGGCCGCTCGGGCAACCCCACGGTGAGTAGCTTTGAAATGCGCCTGGCGGCCAT
>Ga0209084_1002907_pt1 | contig 12877 bp, 10 predicted proteins | sample C_130820_MF_Meta_FD_187309 | JGI IMG/M metagenome (GOLD analysis project Ga0209084, IMG submission 187309) | Freshwater microbial communities from Lake Croche, Canada to study carbon cycling - C_130820_MF_MetaG (SPAdes) (version 2) | ecosystem: Environmental > Aquatic > Freshwater > Lake... | reverse complement strand
TTAATGAGAATAGGTATTTCATAGATTTTACTGATGCCAAAAATCCCCTCATCTGTCGATCCGAAGAACATTCTATTTCTGCAAAAGTTGTAAGAAACCGCGAGAGAGAGGCGGGGGACGGAATCGAACCGTCGCATGGGGCTTTTGCAGAGCCCGGCCTTACCACTTGGCTACCCCGCCGTGAACTCTCGTGACATTAAACACAAACCAGACAGGGCACAATAAGGAGCTTTTTACCCGCCGGTGTTTGCGAGTCGTAGGGCATACTCGGTACGAAGCCGTTTCAGGGGAGCATGGTGAGGTTGCCCTAGAGCGGGATCAATCTTCAGGATGCGTTCCGCTTCCCGGGAAGCGACGTCGATCAGGTCGGCGTCACGGTAGAGATCCGCAATCCGAAGGGGGGGCATTCCGCTCTGAGCGGTTCCCAGGATATCCCCCGAACCTCGCAGTCGTAGATCCTCCTCTGCAATGACGAACCCATCGGTGCTCTGTTCCAGGATCTGCAGCCGTTCCATTGCCTCGGGATTACCACTTCCCTCGATGAGGACACACGTGGAGGTGTAGGGGCCTCGTCCGATGCGTCCACGGAGCTGATGAAGTTGAGCAAGGCCGAAGCGCTCGGCATTCTCGACAAGCAGAAAGGTAGCGTTGGGAATATCGACTCCGACTTCAATGACCGAGGTCGTCACCAAGACATGAGTCTTTCCCAAGCGGAAGTCTTCCATGAGGAAAGTCTTTTCTTCCTTTTTCATGCGACCATGAAGCAGCGCACACTTGTAGGGGGCAACCCGCTCCCGCCATGCGGCAACTTCCGCTTCCGCGGCTTTGGCTGTAAGTTTCTCCGATTCCTCAATCAAGGGATAGACGATGAAGGCCTGACGACCTTTCTCCAGTTGCCCTTTGAGGTAAGTTGTGATCTCGGGAAGTTTTCCTGGGTCACGGGCTGCTGTGCGTAGCGTTCCTCTACCGGTCGGCAGCTCGTTGATGATCGAGAGATCAAGGTCACCATAGAGAGTCTGAGCGAGTGTTCTCGGAATCGGAGTGGCAGTCATCACAAGTACATCGGGGGCTGATGACAAGGCAGCAAGGTATGTTCGCTGGAGAACACCGAACTTGTGCTGTTCGTCAATCACGACCAATCCGGCACCGGCCAATATCCTCTCATCATGCAGGAGTGCATGAGTGCCGATCACGGCCATGGGTCTTTTATCCGTAGCAGGTAAGGGGGAAGACGTGCTCTTCCTAGCGCCGGTCAGGAGGTGAACCGGGATACCGAGGGGAGTAAGCCATGCCAGGAAATTCCGGTAATGTTGCTCTGCCAGGATCTGGGTCGGTGCCATCAGAATGGCGCGATGGCCCGCCTCGAGCGCAAGCAGCATTGCCGAGGCCGCGACAACGGTCTTTCCTGAACCAACATCTCCTTGCAGGAGTCGGTGCATCCTGTGGTCCTGAGTCATATCGTGTCGAATGGCCGCCAAGGAGCTCTGCTGGGCCTCTGTCATCGTAAAGGGAAGATGTCGAAGAAATGTCTCGAGAAGTTTTCCCGCGGGTCTTTTAGCAGCGCCACGGGGCTTGCGGGCCTCGTTGCGCCGGAGGGTGACAAGTGTCTGGACTCCCAGCAGTTCTCGCAGAGCGAGCTCTCGGCGTGATGGTTCGAGATGCTCGGAATCCTCGGGAAAATGAATATCCCTGAGGGCCTTGTCCCAGTGACAGTTTCGCTCCGGAAGAGGGTCGCTCCACTTCTCCCAATCGGTCTCTGAGAGCACACGGTGAATCAGTCCCCTGATGACTCGCACGCTGATGCCCTCACCTGCGGGGTGGATCGGCACAATCCGGTCGAGATGAATGCTCTGGCGATCCTCATCAGTCACCACCTCGAACTCGGGATGCTCCATGCAGAGGCGCTTCCCGCGAAGGCGGACCTTACCATAAACAATCACCCGTACGCCGGTCGTGACGGTTTTCTGCACATGGAAGAGATTAAACCAACGGAGAATGATGCGAGCGGTGAGTGGTGATCCGGATGTCTCCTCGATCTCGGCCTCGAAGCTCCGCATTCGTCCGAAGCGACGGAAGAGTGTCTTCCCCACGATGCCGCTGAGGCAGAAAGCTCGCTCGCTCTCCCCATCGGGGAAGTAGTCGAAGCGCTTCCTATCCTCATGGCGACGGGGATAGTGTTCGAGTAGGTCACGCAGGCTGGTGATACCGAGTTTGCCCAGTGCCGTGAGTTGTGGCCTCCTTATCCAGCCGAGCTCCTCAAGCCTGATTTGCGGATCATGGGGAGGAAGTGATACAGGCTTCTTCTCCTTCTTGGGTTTCTTTTGAAGCTTCGCAACTACCTTTTTAGCCTTGGGCGGCTTGGGTTCGGACTTCATGATCAGGTCACTTCGCCCGAGGCACTCCTGATAGCCACGATCTGAACCTGCACCTCATCTCTTCCCTGCCATGTGTTGCGGTTGACTGTGTAGGCGACATCCCAAGGGGGCCGCGGCAGTTCGTCCAGGGAGGCATTGAACCAGATGGCCGTCCGTTTTTTTCCGCTGCTGCTGAGTTCCAGTCTCAGGTGCCTCTCTTTGAGGACTCGGGGAGTCGAGGAGGGAGTGATTCCCCGAGAAAAAAGCAGGGGTTGAGCGTTCGAAGTGCCGAAGGGGGCAAGTCGGTCCTGGGTCTCAAGCCAGTCTTCATCAGCTAGCCCCATGTCTAGTTCGGCATCCAGACGGAGCCTCGGAATCAGATCCTCTTGGCTGATGATCTCCCTAGTCGCAGTCTCGAAGCGATTTCTTAATTCCTCCAACCGAGACTCCTTAAGACTCAGACCGGCTGCCATATCATGGCCTCCATAGGTATCCAGCAGTTCAGAGCATCGGCCGAGGGCTTCGACGAGTGGCAGCCCTTCGATGCTGCGCCCGCTTCCCTTGCCAGAACCGGTGTCGTCGAACCCGATGATCAGTGTTGGTCGATGCCAGCGACGGGAAATACGCGAGGCGACGATACCGACTACACCCTGATGCCAGTCCCTCTTTCCGGCTACGATGGTCGAGTGGCGCTCGGGATCAAAGTGTGCTGCGACCCACTCTTCAGCCTGCAGCGTGACATCCCTCTCGACGGTTTGCCGCTCCCTGTTCTGATGTTCTAATCCGGCAGCGATTCTCGTCGCCTCATTCGCATCGTCTGTGAGTAGGAGGCGGAGAGCCTCGGAGGCGCTTCCGAGCCGCCCGGCTGCATTGATCCGGGGGCCGAGTTTGAATCCGATATCCGAAGGATCATAAGGTGCGACGGCGCCCGACACATGGAGCAAGGCATGAAGGCCTGCCCAGCGCGAACTGGCCAATTGAAGGAGGCCTGCCTTTACAAAGATCCGGTTTTCGCCCAACAAGGGGACGATGTCGGCGACAGTCCCCACGGCTACAAGATCAAGAAAGTCTCGAAGGTCGAGTCCCTTCACAGGAGATGCCTTTTGCATAGCATGGCAGAGTTTGAAGACGATCCCAGCGCTGCAGAGATAATGAAAGTCCTCTCCCAATTTGGGATTCACTAGAGCGGCGGAGAGAGATTTAACGGTTTCCGGATCGGGCTCGTGGTGATCGAGCACGACTAGTTCGCAGCCTGCTTTACGGAGCTGTTCCGCCTCGGTGCGAGAGTTCGTTCCGCAATCGACCGCCACAACGAGGCTCGGAATTGTTTCCTGAAGGCAGCGGGCGACGCCAGCCGTGCTGAGTCCATATCCCTCGGCAGAGCGGTCGGGAATAAAGCATTCCACGCATCCTCCGGCAGCGCGGAGATAGCGGCATAGAATGGTCAATGAGGAGACCCCGTCAACATCGTAGTCTCCGTAGAGGGTGATCCGTTCTTTGTGACGAATCGCTTCGATTAACCGGGCGACAGCCTCGGAAATGCCGGGGATCTCCTCAGGTGGACGTAGGCTAGCAAGTCGGGGATCTAGGAAGAGTGTGGCTTTATCTGGCGTAGAGAATCCTCTGGCGCTCAGGAGAGTTGCCACCACATCGGGAATCCCGAGTTCCACTGCCAGGCGACGCGTCAGGATCGCATCGGGAATAGTCGGCAGGATCCAGCGGCGTAGCATCGCTTGAAACTATCCCCTGGGGCGCCAGGTGGCAATTTCGTGTTTTAGGGAAATAGATTCTGAAACCGATGGCTTTCAGAGCTGTCCACTCGAATAGGCAAGGGTCGCCAGACTCGCTGCGATCGACTGGTCACACTGTGCCTTGCTAGCCATGGCTTGGGCTAGTGACGTGCGTGCCGTAAGTACATCCTGAATGGATGTCCTGCCCAGGTCAAAGCTGGCCATGAGTGCGTTGTAGGAAGCTTGGCTAGCAGAAAGGAGGTCATCCGCAGACTGCTTTTTCTGGATTGAGGACTTTGCGGTGGTGTAGGAGCGCCAGACGGTGGCAAGGGCCTCCTCTCGTGCTTGGAGGACAGCCTCGTTGGCCTCCCTCCACGATGAGGCCGCCTGCTTGACCTTGCTTCGGTTGAGACCGCCGTCAAAGAAGGGCCATTCGACATTCACCGATCCACCGTAGTTTTGGAAACTCAACCCAACATCGCGAATTTCTGCCCCGTTGATCGTGGTGTTGAAATTTTGGTAGCTTTGCACTCCTTTGATGGAGAATTGAGGGAGTGTGCCTGCTTTCGTGGCGCGAAAGGATTGCTCGGCTGCCTGAGCCTTGGCGACCTTGGCCAGTAAGTCTGGTTTCTGCTTCAAGGCTGCCTGCACGAACTGGTCAAGGTGGGCTTGAAGGCGACTGTCCAGACGGGAAAAATCGTAGCTGGCGACTTGTAATCCGCATTCCGGTTGTGCACCGATGATTTGGATCAGATTCAGCCTTGCCACCTCCCAGTTGGAACGAGCGTTGACGAGATCGAATGCGGCTTGAGCTCTGGCCTGTTTGGCTTGAAGCAGGATGGGTTCAGTCAGCAGTCCTTGGTCGTACTTCGCCTGAGTGGAAGCCAGAATATCTTCCGCTGACTTTGCGGAAATCTCGGCAGTTTCGATCAGTCGCCGATCGGTCTCGAGCGTGTAGTATGCCTGAGTGACTTGGAAGGTGATTTGCTGGTGTGTGGCGTTGAAGGAGAGATTGGCGGCTGTCTGGGTGCGCTTTGCGGCCTTTGTGTTAGCGATCCTCTGGCCGAAGTCAAAGAGGGTGTAGCGCAGGTTCACTCCCGCACTCAGGTTGCTGTAGGTACCACTTGCATTATCGTTGAAATTCACGGGTACCACGATACCGGACTGACTTCTTGCTCCAGTGAGGTCTTGACTCCAGTATCCTCCGCCGTAACTGCTTGTTACCGTGAGAGTGGGATAAAATTGTGCCTCGGTCATGCCTGTGGAAGCAGCGGCTTGGACAGCGGTCTCCCATGAGATTCTTGTGGATGGATTATGACGCTGGGCTAGATCAACTAACTCTGGAAGCGAGTAGCTCTTTTTTGGATCGATAAAGCTGTAATCATGGAGCTTTGCCATGAGCTCCATTTGTCGTGTCATCTCCGCTGAAGAGGTAACAGCTGTCTGCTTCTCTTTGGAGGAGGGGATGGAAACTGTCTCGCCCGAAGGGCCTGCTGATGCCCGAAGCATTGAGTGATTCATGACGCATGTCATGATCAGTAATGCCATGCAGACTAAGAACAGTTTCCTCATCAGCTGGTTAGGTAACGGTGATCCAGTTTACCTGTCGAGTCCCGTTTTACCTTGCTACTCGCTCCGAAGGCATCCTAACTTGCGAAGCATAAAAGAGTTCATTATCGGCCCCTTTTTTTAAAACTATTTTCATGGCCATCGAAATTAATCAATCGGAGCTTCCTTTGGTCGTTGTCGTGGGCGGTGGATTCGGCGGAACGTCTCTGGTTCACAAACTCCAGTCAGCCCCTGCCCGGATTGCGTTGGTCGACCGGACGAATCATCAGGTTTTTCAGCCCCTGCTTTATCAGGTGGCCACCTCCTCGTTGACCCCATCGGATATCGCTACCCCTCTCCGTGAGAAGTTCCGCAATCAGAAAAACACGATGGTGTTTCTCGGGGAGGTAAACGCAATCGATCCGGTCAAAAAAATGATAACGGTGAGTGGTGAGCAGATTCCTGAACCCTACGACTATCTGGTACTGGCCACCGGTGTTAGGCATTCCTACTTTGGTCACGACGAATTCGCCCCCTTCGCGCCGGGTCTCAAGACGTTGGAGGATGCCGAGATCCTGAAGGACAAGATCCTCATGGCCTTTGAAACCTGCGAGTGTCAGCTCGAGCCAACTGCTCATCCGGAACTGCTTACTTTTGTTCTGGTCGGGGGAGGGCCCACCGGAGTGGAACTTGCTGGGGCGATCTCCGAACTTGCCCGTCAATCCCTTGCCACTCAATTCAGGCGTTTTGACCCAACTTCACTCAAGGTCATCATTTTGGATGGTGGTGATCGCCTGATCTCATCATTTCCTCCGGAACTATCCGATAAAGCCAAGAAGCATCTTGAAAAACTGGGAGTGCATGTTCGGCTGCGCACCCGGGTCACCAAGGTTGATGACGAGGGGGTTTGGATCGGTGGGGAACTGATCCGCTCCAAGAATGTATTCTGGACAGCCGGTGTTCGTCCCAACCCGATTGTCGAGCAACTTGGAGCACCTACGGACAAGGGAGGTCGGATTCTGGTAAATCCCGATTACTCCGTTCCGGGTCTCCCAGAGTTGTACGTGATCGGCGATGCCGCCAGTTACCCAGATGGAAAGGGTGGTATCCTGCCAGGAGTAGCCCAAGTGGCCATGCAGCAGGGGGCTTATGTTGGCAGGTTGATTGAGAGTAAGATCACGAGAACCCCCCCCCCGAAGCCGTTCGTTTATTTCAATAAAGGCAATCTTGCCGTGATCGGCAGGTTTTATTCAGTAGTAGATTCCATGGGCGTGCGGTCCGCAGGATTTTTTGCCTTTCTCATCTGGGCCCTGATTCACATTCAGTTCCTTCCTTCATCCGAAAACCGTGTTGGAACGTTTCTCAAGTGGTTGTGGTGGCTTGTCACTGGAAAACGCGCGGGTCAGACCATCGTTAATGCTTCCAGGAACGTCATGAAGCGGCTGTCTTAATTATATTCCATGAAAAGGGAGATCTCTATTCTATTGCTTCCCGGAAGCCTTCTGATAGTGACCGGATGCTCCTGCATCCAAGAGATCGGCGGGGCTTATTTTCCCGCATGGATGCTCTCGATCCTGATCGGTTGGGTTCTCGCTTTAATCGTGCGCTTGATTCTCATCAAGGTCGGCATTGACGGATGGATCCGGCCCCGGTCGATCGGATATCCGGCGCTCAACGTTTTCTTCACCCTGCTGATCTACCTGATCTTTTTCACCCACTGACCGCCATGACCACCGAAGAGCAAATCAATCCCACCGGCCTTGCCGAAGATCCCGCGGCGGTGCATCCCCGCAAGGCCCTGCTCGGCGCCTTGATCGGTTGGAGTTTCGTGGTCCTGGCGATCCTCGCCGCGGTCATCACCTACGTCTGGGAGTCGAGGAATCCGCGTTGCAACAACGGAGTACTCATGGCCGACATGATCGGGATCGCCCCGCGTGTCACTGGTCCGATCAAGGAACTTCCAATCAAAGACAACCAACTCGTCCAGCGCGGTGATCTGCTTTTTGAGATCAACCCCGCCCCTTATGAAATTGCAGTGCAATCGGCTAAAGCCAACTTGGCTATGGCTGAGGGAGCGCTCACCAATGCGGGTTTGCAGATTGCCTCTCAGGGTGATCAGGTCAAGTCTGCCGAAGCCTCCTTGGCTCAGGCTCTGGCAAAGCTTGCGACTGCCAAGGACAACTACGACAGGATTGCCCCGCTTCTCGCGAAGCATTATGCCAGCGCCCAGGATGTAACCGATGCGAAGAACTCCTTGCAGTCTGCTCAGGCAGGAGTAGCGGTCTCTCAGGCTCAGATTCTCTCAGCTCAATCTTCCGTACTCAACATCTCGGAGGCCCAGGCAAAGCGCGATGTCGCCGCTGCGGCACTCGCTCAAGCCGAGCTCAATCTTCAATATTGCACCGTAAAGGCTCCCTTTGATGCCTTGATTTCGCAGATGAGTATTTCCAGAGGTGCCTTCGCGATGGAGGGGAGCCAAGTCTTTACCCTCATTGACATTCACTCCTGGTGGGTCTGCGAGCCATTTCGCGAAGGGCAGCTCCGGCGGATGAAGATTGGTGACCCTGCGTCCGTGGAGCTAAAGACTGCAGCAGGTAAACTTTTCAATGGGACGGTGGAAAGCATCGGATGGGGAGCCACTCCACAGGCCTTGCAGAACAGCATTCTCCCCGTGATTCCCCAGGCACTGGACTGGGTTCAGTTGGAGCAGCGTTTCCCGGTCAGGATCAAGCTTGCCGAGGGTGTTCCTACGGAAATCCTGCGCGTCGGCACCACGGCCACGGCCACCGTTAAGACGGATCGTTAATTCGCATGGGATCCCCATCCGGCACCATGCCCCGCCAGGGGAGGGGGGGCTTCACTCTTGCCGGATTCTTTCGGCAGGTCCTTGAGGAACTCAAGCCGCTACCCGACCGTGCCGAGGGGACGATGAGGATCCTCATGGCCTGTCTGTTGGTCTGGGTGGTGACGCTGACCTTCCGCAATCCCATGGCTGATGTGGGAGTGTACCTGGTCTTCATGGTCCTGCAGAGGAATAAGACAATGACGCGTCTCCTGGCCCTCTTCCTCATCATTGCACTGCTCGTGGCCTCACTCTGGATTTTTGCGATCGCCTACTTCTCCTGGGACATCTCCTGGTTCAGGATCCTGCTCTGGGGATGCATGTTCTGGGTCAATTACTACCTCATGAGTCGGCTCCCGAAGCTGAGCGTCGTGTTCGCGCTTCCGATTACCTTCGCGTCGATCTTTTGCTTCAGCTTTGATCAGGATCCCAATCCCAATGTGCTCATCAGTCAACTTGGGTGGGTCTGGTGCGCCGTGGGGTTGACGATTTTATCATCCTTTTTGGTCGAGTATTTCTTTAGCGCGAAGAGTGCGCTGGATCTGCTGCGTTCCCAGGTCCGGAGGGTGATCGATTTGGCCGAGTCCCACTGCATGGCGCGTGCCCACGGAAAGCTCACGCCGCTCACCCTGGGCGTGAACATCGGTGTGGCGCAGGATCAGATGAAAATGCTCCGGAAGTTCGGCGATCTCACCGACTTGCAGCGGGCCAACTGCCACCGGATTCTCTCCGCGATCGGGGAGATCGACCGTCTTGCCTTTGAGGTGGATCTCTCGGTGCCTCCGGAAGAAGAGGCACGGACCGGATGGCTCCGGGCGGCTGCCCATCTGCATCAGCTCCGGATACGTCTCTTCCGGCCGGTCACGGAGCGGACGGGGGAATCCGGAGAAGCGGATGCTGACGACATCGCCGATCCGGCCCTGGCCGCTGCAATGAGGGAGCTGCGCGAGGCCGAAGCGTGTCTGAGAGAGCCGGGGGCGGGTGTAGCTGCCGCAGTCCGCGAGGAGGCCAAGGCCCCCGACAGAAAGGACTTCAGCGACGTGGAATTCGCCACGAGGGCAACCGCAGCGACGATGGCCTGCTACATGTTCGCCAGCATGACCGACTGGAGCGGCATCCATACCTGCATGATCACCTGCGCCGTGACGGCCATGAATAATGTCGATTCCCAGGTCTTCAAGCAGCGGCTTCGCATCATCGGGGCCTCGATCGGGGGGCTAATGGGATTTTTGGCGATGTTCCTGATTCCCCACATGGACAATCTCATGGGGGTTCTGCTGATCATGGGGGTGGCTGTGGCCATCAGCGCCTGGGTCTCCATGGGCCGAGAAAAGTACTCCTATGTAGGTCTGCAGATGGGCATCGCGGCGGTGATGCTCATCGCCCAGGACCCGCATGCCACTACGTCGTTCACGATAATCCGAGACCGCTTGGTCGGGATTCTGCTGGGGCTTGTGGCGATGCGCTACGCCTTCGTTTGGTGGACGCCAAAATACATCCGCGGCGTGGAGCCCGTCCCTGTAGCAAGGCTCAGTCCGATCTAATTCATGGCTTCCCCCTTGCTTTGGGGCTCGGGGAAACTAAAGTTTTCTCATGCGCGTAGGACTTTCAACAGATCACGGTGGCTTCGAACTCAAGGAAGAGCTGGTAGCCCAGCTTAAGGCTGCCGGGCATGAGGTTGTAGACTTCGGAGCCCATGAGCTTAGCCATGACGATGACTATCCCGACTACGTTGTTCCTCTGGCCCATGCGGTTGTTGCCGGAGAGGTAGAGCGCGGTATTGCGATCTGCGGCAGCGGGGTGGGTGCTTCGGTCTGCGCCAACAAGATCGAGGGAGTACATGCCTGCCTGATCCATGATCATTTCTCCGCCAAGCAGGGAGTTGAAGACGATCATATGAACATCCTCTGCATGGGCGGTCGTACAGTAGGACCCTGCGTCGCCTGGGATCTGGTGGAGACCTTCCTTAATGCCGAGTACAGCCGGGAGTCGCGCCACCTGCGTCGTCTTGGCAAAGTTGCTCTCCTTGATTCGCGAAAAGTTTGAACGAGGCTTTAGCCAGTCAGTCCCTAGAAGCTGAAGGAAGGTGGGTCGCCTGCCCCTATTGCGAGGCTCCCTGCCTTGAAAAAGAACTTCTTCCGGGACAGGAACTTATCTGCAGTCGGTGTGATACAACTGTGATGATTCACATCGCAAAGCGGTCATTGCAGCCTCCCTTTGCTCTTTCACTCACCGGCCTTGTTCTCCTTCTGCTGGCTAATACGACACCGATTCTCACATTCGATGTCGTCGGCAGATCGCAGTCCGACTACATGATTACCGGTATTATTGAATTATGCCGTCAGGGATATTTCTTGATCGGCCTTCTGGTCTTTTTTTGCGGAATCATTGCCCCCACTGTTTTTCTTTCGTGTGCTTTTTATCTTGGTTTTGCCATCGTCCTGAACTTGCGGCCTCCGGGGTTGAAGTTAGTCAGTACCATCGCCCACGCCGTAAGGCCCTGGAATCTGATCCCGGTTTACTCAGTCGCCACGGTGGTGGCGGTGGTTAAGCTAAAGATGCTTGGAAGTGTGGCTTGGCAACCGGGGGCGCGATACGTTCTTGGAGTGGCGGTCATGTCGATCCTTTGCGAGCAAATCTCGAATAGACAAATAGCCTTAGAGCATTTGAAGAAAATGGGAGTAATGAAGAAAGAATGAGCCTGTCAGACCGATCGCGCGTGAATCTCTCCCAAGCGCTCGTCGTCACGGGATTGATTCTCTACATTCCCTCCAACATGATGCCGGTGATGACGATGTCCCTTGTCGGTAAGGTGGATCCCTTGACCGTTATGGGAGGGGTTCTTGAACTCTATGACTCCGGCTTACCCTTGATTGCCGGGGTAGTTTTTCTGGCCAGTTTCATCCTCCCATTTGCAAAACTGGCGGCATTGGCCTGGGTTCTTTTCCTGCATGGTTCACCATCTCTGAGGCGTGAAAGGAGCAAAGTTTTCAAGATTGTTCATATGATTGGAAGCTGGTCGATGGTCGATATCTTCCTTCTCGCAGTCCTTGCCGCAGTGGGCCAGTTGGGAGCACTTGCTTCGGTTCGAGCCGAACCGGGATGCCTTGTTTTTGCCATCGTGCTTCTATGCAGTCTTGTCGCCGCTGAAATTTACAAACCCCGCCTGATCTGGGAGGATGCGTAGTCTCAAACCATTGAACCCATGAACACTCCATCAAACCCATTGCAGGACCATGGGATCGTCGTGCCGAAGAAGCGCTTGCAGATCTCTTGGGTCTGGCTTTTTCCCATCATGGCCGCTTCGGCCGCAGGATACATGTTTGCTCACGACTGGCTGAGCCGCGGGCCCGAGATTGTGATTGATTTTTCAAATACCCCCGGGATCAGGGCAGACAAAACGGAGTTGATTTACCGTGGGGTGGCGGCCGGCATCGTGGACAGTGTGGAACTGGATGCAAAACTGGAAAAGGTTTCGGTTCATGTACGATTAAAAAAATCCGCCCAAGGAATTGCGCGCGAAGGATCTACTTTCTGGATCGATCAACCGGTGATCAGCCTGAGCGGTGCTTCCGGGATTGACTCTCTCATCAACGGGAATTCCATCCAGGCATCGATGGGCACTGGTGCATTTTCCGCACACTTCACCGGGTCCGAAAATGCCCCGGTCGTCTCGCTAAATAAGATTCATGATTTGATCAGGCTACGGGGGGCGATAGCTCCTTATTTAGATGCAGGTTCGCAGGTCTACTTCCGCGGTGTTGTTGTGGGTGTCGTCAGGACGAAGGCTTTAGACGAACACAATCAGCCCTATCTCGACGTCCTAATCGATCAGCAGTACGAGGATCTCCTTCGGGGTAATGCGAGATTCTGGATCACCTCGCCAACAAATGTAAAAATAGGGTCGGGTGTTTTAAAAATCGATTTTTCAGGACTAAAGACGCTGCTCTTTGGAGCCATCAATTTTGACTTTTTCGGAGATATGGGGGATCGGGTCAGCAAGGGAGCTGAGTTTCAGCTTTATGACAATGCGACGGCAGCTCGTGCCAACTCGGAGCCAATCATTTTGGAATTTAACAACGCCCAAGGAATTCTGCCGGGTGAAACTCAGTTGCGCTACTTGGGTGTCCCCGTTGGAATAGTGGAGAAAGTTAAACCCGCTAATGGCAAGGCCCTGGTGACCGCGAGATTGGTGCCGGGATACGAAACCCTCAGGAGTAAAGGATCGCTCTTCTCTGTGACTCGGCCTGTCATCTCACTTCAAAAAGTATCCGGCCTAGAAACTCTTGTGAGCGGCATCTATATCGATTGTATCCCCGGGGCAAAGGGCCCTGCTGTGGATCGTTTCAAAGGAGTGACACAGGAGCAAGCAGCCCTCATTCAGCCGGGAGATCCCGGATTCA
>Ga0209084_1002899_pt1 | contig 12892 bp, 17 predicted proteins | sample C_130820_MF_Meta_FD_187309 | JGI IMG/M metagenome (GOLD analysis project Ga0209084, IMG submission 187309) | Freshwater microbial communities from Lake Croche, Canada to study carbon cycling - C_130820_MF_MetaG (SPAdes) (version 2) | ecosystem: Environmental > Aquatic > Freshwater > Lake... | reverse complement strand
TTATGAAAACTCGTTACAGCAAACCTTTTGAAACTGTACAAATTAAAATTCCATATGAAACAGGTATGAATCCCTATTCAGGAATGGTAGACATGTGCGAAAAAGCCGGCTTGCTAAAACAAGAAGGCAATAGACTCAAATGGATTGATCCGGAAACAGGTGAAGAGTTCAAATTCTACCGAAAGGAATGGAAAGATGATAAATTAGATATGATAATGGCAAAATTCCATATCAAACCTGAAACAACTACAACCATTCCCGAGGAGACAGTAGAAGATGTTGAATGAAACGCAAATAGCAGATATCTGGATCTTGTTTAGTGAGTACATTGACAAGAAAATTATCGACGTAGCGGCTGAACGTTATGTTGACCTACTAGCAGACTTTGGTACAAGTGATCGAGTATTAGAAGGTGCTACCGGGGTCGATAGTGTGCTGGATCAAGCAATTGAATACTATTTGGATGAAGAGTCTGACGAAGACGACGACTATAAAGAGCTAGAATAACATGTGGTATTCCAAGGTTAGTAAAGACATTTCTTATATTCCAGATGCGGTGGCATACTTTAACGATGAGTTAATTGGCGCCCGGCAGGACACGAATATCAAAGGCAATATTGAAAAGGCGGCCGCAAGTATGCCGGGTATTGTTGAACAGAGATTCAGTCAACTACAAGAAATCGAAGCTATCCTTGAATATCTACACATCGAACTTCGACGCTTGAAAAGTCAACATTTTCGTAAATATTTAGAAAACTATCAACGAGCTTTATCTTCAAGGGACTGTGAAAAGTTCGTTGAAGGTGAAGCTGACGTTGTGGACTTTGAGAAAATTATCAACGAGTTTGCCCTGTTACGTAACAAATGGCTTGGTATTACCAAAGGCTTGGATGTCAAACAATGGCAATTAAGTAACGTGATTAAATTACGCACTGCTGGTATGGAAGACGCTACACTATGAAGATAGTGCTGGTAACAGGCGGATTTGATCCACTACACAGCGGCCATATTGAATATTTCAAAGAAGCCAAAAAGTTAGGCGACAAGCTAATTGTTGGACTTAACAGTGACAGCTGGTTAGAGCGCAAGAAGGGTCGAGCATTTATGCCCGGTTACGAACGATCTGCCATTATAGAAAATCTTAATATGGTCGACGGCGTCATCTTGTTTAACGATGACGATAATACTGCGACCGAAGCAATTAAAAACGTACAGCAACTTTATCCCAACGATCAAATCATATTTGCCAATGGTGGAGATCGTAATGCTAGAAATATTCCAGAAATGCTTATTCCTGATGTGCTATTTAAATTTGGAGTAGGCGGCACGAATAAAGCTAATAGCTCAAGTTGGATTTTAGACGAATGGAAAGCACCCAAGACAGATCGTCCGTGGGGTTATTATCGTGTGCTTCATGAGGTAAACGGTACCAAAGTTAAAGAACTTACTGTTAACCCTGGATGCAGTTTGAGTTTACAAAAACACAAATTTAGACATGAATTTTGGCATGTTACATCTGGTATGTGTGCTGTAGAACAACGCATGCCTGGTGGTTACAGTTTACCAACTATTGAATTATCTGTTCACAGTCAACTGTCTGTACCGATCAATGATTGGCATCGTATATACAATCCATTCGATGAGCCGTGCAAAATTGTAGAAATACAATACGGCGAGTCATGTATAGAAACTGACATAGAACGTCAAAATTAAATTATTCAGTAAAAGGTTGACTTATAAAATCTTTACTGTATAATATAAAGTATGACAACTGTAGACAATTTACTATTAAAAATAACTTCATTCATATCTCCAACGATAGAAGAATATCTTCCAACTAGAGATTCTAAAGTATTGCGTAGTTTGACTACTGCGGTATCTAGTCCGGTTTTTATCACCGAAAATCAAAGTAGATTATTGTTAAAATTGCTTACTCAGTACAGTAATAATTTTTTAATGATCGAACCCAACATAGAAAATATACTAGTTACGCCCACTTGGTCTAAAAGATTTCGGGCTGTGGATACAACTAAAAAAGTTTATTTAAAAACCTTAAAAGACAAAGAATCCGAGATTTTTATCGAATTTGCTCCCAATGCAACCATAAGAAAAGTTTTACAATCTGTTGGCAAATGCACAGAAGGTGGGGTCACAGTGCATAGTACTAAAATTATCAGTATTGAGCTGGCCGAGAAAAACATTGTTGGAATTGTAGAACTACTCAAACCGCATAAATTCGAATTTGACCAAAAAATCACCGATTTTTACGAAATTATCAAAAAATGGCAATTTAAGACTGAATGTAAGAAATTCTTTTTTAACGAAGATTTGTATCCTTTGATACAAACAGCATTGATCAATGACATTGGTCATGATAATTTGACTAATGAATTGATGATTCAAGATAGAAAAACACGATACCACTTTTTGACCAAAAAAACCGAAAAAAATACCGAAAATTTGACAAATTTAATAGTGGGCAGAACACAGCAAAAAGTATGGATCGATTCAAATACTCATTCGTTGGATGATGTTGTTGGTAGTTTAAAAGAACTCAATCGTCTTCCCATGTTAGTTATCTTTGATAGTCACAGCGCAGAGTCTTGTACTAAAAATTTACAAAATCTTCACATTTCTTTGGAAAAAAACGAAATTTCTCAAGGTGTTGGAATTTATTTTAGATTGCAAAACGATACGACTGGCAAGAGTTTTAATTCATTTATACAGGACAATCACTATAACTCACCCTTGAATAGTGACACAGTTGTGGCTGGAATACAAACAGGAAAATTACCCAAATTCTTCCTAAAAGATTGCAATTGGGCACCAAAAAGTGTTATAGTGTTAGGTAGTAACTTGCGTCATAGCAAGTCTGCTGTATACAGCAATCGATGCGATTTAATTATTTCATACTCGGATAAACCCAGTATATTTGACAACAACACAGGGTGGGCCACTAGTACATGGGCATTGTAAAATTAGTCATAAAAGATGAAGTCAACATCAAGATAGAAGGTCTTGAGCTAGACGCACGAAAGAAATTGGCAAACGCATTTAAATTTTTTGCACCTTACGCACGATACCATCCAGCATATAAATTGGGTCGATGGGACGGTACAGTCAGCCTGTTTGGCCTTGGCGGCAATGGTTATTTGAACCAATTAGAAAAGGTCATGCAAATACTACACAGCCTGGGAATTTCGCTAGAGGAAGTAGAAGACCTGAGAGCCCCAATCAAGCTGGCATTTCCAGAAGTGACTGAAGATTTCTGGGGAGAACGCTGTTGGCCTGTTGGACATCAGCAAGCAGGACAGCCCATCAAGTTACGCGATTATCAGTTAGATGTAATTAACAATTTTCTTAAAAATCCACAGGCTTTGCAAGAAGTTGCTACTGGTGCTGGTAAGACAATTATCACTGCGACCTTGAGCAGGTTGTGCGAAAACTTTGGTCGCACTATCACAATCGTACCTAACAAAAGTCTAGTAGAACAAACAGAAGAAGATTTTATCAATTGCGGTTTAGACGTGGGAGTTTATTATGGCGATAGGAAGGATCTCAATAAAACGCATACGATTTGCACGTGGCAGAGCCTTAATATATTGGATAAAAAATCGAAGAATCAAGAACATGACATTGTGACACTGGCAGAATTTCTTGACGGTGTTAAAACTGTAATTGTTGACGAAGTACACATGGCCAAAGCAGAAGTACTGAAAAATTTACTCACACAGAACCTGTGTAATGCTCCAATCCGCTGGGGACTGACTGGAACTGTACCCAAAGAAGCACATGAATTCGAAGCTATCTTTGCAAGTCTCGGGCCAGTTATTCACAGCATACAGGCACATGAGTTACAAACCAAAGGTGTATTGAGTGACTGCCACGTCAAAGTAGTACAGTTGATGGATTTGAAGGAATTTGGCAGTTATCCAGAAGAATTAAAATATCTTGTTACTGACGAAGATAGAATGATATATCTAAGTAAGTTGATTAAGAAAATATCAGAATCAGGCAATACACTAGTTCTAGTGAATAGAATTGATTCGGGTAAATTCATAATTAACGAAATTCCAGAAGCAGTGTTTATCTCAGGTGAGGTCAAAACCAAAGATAGAAAAGAAGAATATGATGAAATTAAAACGAATGATAACAAGATTATTGTGGCGACTTTTGGTGTGGCCGCTGTGGGTATTAATATCCCCCGTATTTTTAATATGGTTCTTCTTGAGCCCGGAAAGAGCTTTGTTAGGGTTATACAATCAATTGGACGGGGTATTCGGAAAGCAGAAGACAAGGACTTTGTCCAAATTTGGGACATAACTAGCACTTGCAAATATGCCAAGAGACATCTTACTGAACGTAAGAAATTTTACAAGGATGCCAAATACCCGTTTACTATTGAAAAAACGGATTGGCAGAGATAATGTTTTTTAACAAAAAGAAAAAAATAATTGTAGAAGCATACGCACCGATAGGACAATTAATAGACCTATTTCCAATCACCAAGACCAAAAATACACTGCCGTCTTGGTATGATTCTTTGCCAGCAAAAATTAACGGTGAACGAACAGTTAAACAATGCCCGGGTCTCACAGATTTATATAATTGCGGATTTACAATACCTGCTTGGGCAGATTACGAAGTATTAGTAAATGCCGATAATACAGGTCACATTAAATCAGGCATGGGCAAAAGATATGGTGAACATTCAACAGGACACGATTTACCTGTACAAGCACCTGGCGCTTGGCCCGATTATATAAACGTAAAATTTCACAATCCATGGTGGATATGGTGCTCCGAACCAATCGAATGGCTATGGGTACAACCAGTTTGGTCACAGACACATCCACAAGAATTTACATTGATTCCAGCTGTTACGGAATTTAGATACCAATATCAGGCTAACATTAATACACTCATTAAAAAACCAAAAGAATCAAAACTAATAACAATTAGAGGTGGAACACCTTTGGCACAACTTGTGCCCCTAATAGAACGGGATTGGGATCTAAAACTTGATGTTATGACTCCGGAAATATTTGCAGAAAAATTTGATAGATGGGATTTTTCACTTAGTCAGAATACCGGTTATAACAAAATCAAGTCCATTATAAACAGGAATACATAAGGAATATGCAAATATTAACGTTAGAAAATAAAACATTTTTACTGGATAATCTGCCAGAAGAAGTGGATGAAGAATGCAGATTCGCTGTGTTAGACAATAGTGATGCCAAGGAGCCAGATTTTTTCTTTATGCCCTTGATATTTTTAGAATCATTCAATGCACCAGCAATGGTTCTTAACATAGGCGGGCAACAAGTTACTATGCCTATCGATTGGCACATAGCAGTAGGCGATAGTTCCAGCGGTTGTGACATTGAAATTTTACCATTAACCAGTTTGAACGATAGGGGATTTGAAGCACTGATTTTTAATCCGTTAAGTAGTTTTAGGGTCGAGTTTAAAAAGATTGAAATTGTGAATTTTTATAATGACGTTAAGTGGTACTTTCCTAAAATGAAGAACAATCAATTGCTTGCTACTCCACTGGGACTGGGTGATAAACCTGACTGTGCTTATTTTTGTAAAGAAATCAGTCGTCAGAGTGAAATTATAGATTTGAGTAAGATATTGTAAAATGGGCAATCTAAAACCTGGAGCAACTTACATATACGAGCGCAACGGCGAAGAAATATATGCCCGTGAGTTTGGTGAAAAGGAACGTAAATTGATCGGCTACAAGTACGAAATGGAAGGCAAGACGGATCCTCGCACTGAAGATGGTAGACCGTTGGTTGAGCACATACGAGAAAGCAAATTATGGGGCGAAATTCATCGTGAAGCGAAAACCAATATCACTTTACGAAAGGCTCTGGATCGTGCTATAATGATATACAAGTTAAGTAAGGATAAAGTACAATGAAATATGCATTTTTTAATCCGCTAATCATGGGTATTGACATGATACCCGATGATATGTTTGAAAGAATTAAAAAGTTAGCTGAAAAACTTCACGAGCGAACTGATCTCAATGATGCTGGCAATAATGAATTAAGTGTGCGTGGAGGTCAGCAAATACAGGTGTTGCCTAATGATGCCAGTATCAATGTGGATTGGTTAATTGAATTCTTAGAAGAACAACTGACGCAATACATACAACAAGTAAAAACACAAAGCATGTTGTCTGATATGGATTATGTGCAAGTCAAAGTTACCAGCATTTGGACTATTAAACAAAATTCAGGCGAATATCAAGCCATGCATAATCATCCAGCTGGACATTTATCAGGCAACATGTATATAGATATGCCTACATTGGACGAAAATAGTACAAATATTGACAGTAATATTTTGTTTAAATTTCCAGTGGAGAAAGATGTAACTAAATTTATTTTGCAAGATGGCTGGTGCTATAGACCAGAATCTAAAAACATTTTGATATTTCCAAGTTATGTTTCACATTTGGTGTATCCGTGGAAAGGAACTGGTAGTAGGACTGTAATGGCATTTGATGCAGTATTAATTCCAAAGGCAATCGATGGCACAGAAACTAGCAATTAAAGAAGTAATGGCGGCTGTGGATAGCGGCTACATTGGCCTATGGGACGAACTCGATGATGAACAACGCAAGGCACTAAAAAGCGAATTCTTTATTATGAATCGCTATATTAGCAATGTAAAAACTAGCGATAAACATTTACAACAGCATTATGTGTTAACAGTCAATGAATACTTTAACAAGCATTGGAATCTTTTACAAAAACATCCTAAACTCATGTGGATGTTATTAGCCATGTGCGGCCATGAAAGTAAAAAGATTTATTATCACGAATGGATTGGTTTTAAAAAGAAGCCAGGAAATAGTTCTGATAAAAAAGTGAAGTTTTTATTAGATATATATCCAGCTAAAAAACAAGTAGATTGCGAATTACTGGCAGAGTTAATGAGCGATGCAGAATTTAAAGAACTAGCAATCATGCACGGTATGGAAGACGCAGAGGTTAAAAAATTATTAAAATGACATTGTCTACAGCACAATACGTTTGTCAATACTGCTCTAATACGTTTAGTAAAGAAAAAACATTGGTAGTACATTTGTGCGAGCAAAAACGTAGAGCATTAGCTAAAACTGAAAAACATGTTGTGCTAGGCTACGATGCATTTAACAGATTTTTTAAAATGAGCCAAAATTTAAAAGGCAATAAAACATACGAAGACTTTGCAAAAAGTCCGTATTATAATGCATTTGTAAAATTTGGCAGTTTTGTCAGCAATGTTAATCCACTATATCCTGATAGATTTATTGACTATGTTATTACCAGCGGCGTCAAACTAGATCATTGGTGCAGAGACGAATTATATGAAAAATATGTTGCAAATTTAATTCGTGTGGAATCTGTAGAAACGGCATTACAGCGTAGCATTGGACATATGATGTCTTGGGCAGACGATCACAACAGTCAATGGAATCATTACTTCTTGTATGTAAGTTTGAATCGTGCTAGCTTTGATATACGTGATGGCAAGATAAGTCCGTGGGTATTATTGAATAGCAAGAACGGAAAAGAGATGTTATCAAAATTTAGTGATGAACAATTAGAAGCTGTAGGCCCAACTATCGATCCGCAATTTTGGATGAAGAAATTCAAATCGTTGCCTGCTGACGTTGAATTAGTTCGTCAGGTAATTAAAGAGTCAAATATATGAAAACAGAACTTAATGTACTGGATCAGACTAATATTTTACTTGTCAAAAATGCGTTTGATGAAGCAGAATGTGCCGAGATTGCAAATGCTATTTTAAAATATAGAGATAATCCTGCGGCCGCTGATACGATTGCAGTTAACAACGGCCTATGGTCAGGCCATCCGCATTTACATAATGGATTCCCACTTCCGTTAACTCAAATATTGATAGCAAAACTTAAAGATGCTTGCACTTTATATTATGATTCTATGGCAAAGCCTGCAAACATAACACGCACACGTGAAGATAAATCAATAAGCAGAGAAGAATGGGATATGATGATGTGGGCAGGAGTTACCCCTCCAGGATCGGAAAATAGAGAACACACACATACTAATTCTTTTATTTCGGGCACTGTATACTTTCAAGCAGAAGGTACTGGAAGCATTGAATTTATGCCATATAATTATGTTTATAGAACTATGTTACCACAATGGCCATATTATGGATCGGCAACTTACGAACCAAATGACGGCGACATATTGTTGTTTCCGTCTTATCTACTTCACAAAGTAGAACGCAACACTAGCGAATTCGAACGTGTGAATATTTCTTTTAATGTTATACCTATGATAGGCCCTGCATAATGCCAGATATCGATATTGACTTTTTAGACCGTACAGATGCTTTAAACATTTTAAAGCACACACCTGCCGCAATTGAAGATAACGGAACTTTTAAAAAGCATAATACTGGTGTTTATTGTACATCTATTCCGTACAATCCTCTTACAGGCATGAGTACTATAGATTACAAGCAAGCGGAAGAACGAGGATACTTTAAGATAGATTTCTTAAATGTTAGCATCTATAAAGGTGTACGTGATGAACTGCATCTCAAACAACTTATGGAGACAGAACCACTATGGGATCTACTGGAACAGGACGACTTCTCGAATCTGCTATTTCACGTGAATGGGCACGGGCACGTATTGAGGACAATGAAACCGAAAGATATCGAATCGCTCGCGGCTTGTCTAGCAATCATACGCCCCGCCAAGAAACATTTGTTAGGCAAATCGTGGACAGAAGTGCTACAAGATGTATGGACGAAGCCAACGACTAATGAATATTATTTCAAGAAGGCCCATGCAGTGGCCTATGCAATGGCAATCGTGGTGCAGATGAATTTGATTTGTGAAGGTATCAGCTACGAGTATGCTTAACGTACTCTACGTACCAGTTGTACACTTTTGCGTTTGACACGTTTTAGTGTTAAATTCATTAGATTAACAACGGGCCCAAGTATTACACGGGCATCTTTGCTGTTGAATGTTTTGATAGCATAGTGGAACGGCTGTATTTGTTCTCTGCAAAATATGTTTATGGGAAATTGACGATTTGATTCCCACCACCAAGTTTCCCCTATATCTAAAAATATTTCACGTTCTTCTAATGTTTTAATGGCATTCAGATCGTAAAAGCTGGTCACATATTGATCTTGATTTATTATGATCCCGATGTATTCCAGTTCACCGTAGTTTAACACGCTGATAAAGGGTAGTTTTTGTTCTATGTTATCTCTTAGTTTTGCCATAAATATAGTATAAAGGTCCTGCGCTAATGCAAAAAATCTCAACGTATTTATATCCAAATAGAATTGAACTATTGGCTGATTTGGCAGGTTTCACTGTGGAGTATACAAACGTGTATCAAAGAAACGTAAAAATTTATAATGGTATAGATAATACCTTAGAGTTTGACATTAAAAATGCTGACCAGAAACGTATCGATTTATCTACGCTATCCAACATACAATTGAACATCATGGATGCAGGCGGACTTGCATTGCCGAATAGTCCTTACACTGTGACTCCAACTGCTATTCTAGGAATTGCATCAGTTACTATTCCAGCAGACGATTTAGATGAATTAGATCATCAGTTTTTATCATACAGTGTTTCCGCTATCAAATCGGGTAAAGAAGTATTGTTATACGGCGATACTAAATTTGGTGCTGTAGGTAAAATGGAACTTGTTGGTGATGCCATGCCCGTTATTAGGGACGACCAAGTGGTAACTAGTTTTTACAAAGACCTACAATACGGCACCAATATGATTGAATATTTTCATTGTAGTGCTATTCCTTTAAGATTTTATGAAGCAGTGCCTACTACTCAAGCCAGCATCGAATTTAGATTCGATCAACTGGTCGGCACAGTAAAAGTCGAAGTTACTAGCGATGCAAGTATCAGTTCGGAAACATTCACACTTAGAGGAACAGTTTTAGATACCTTTATAGTTGATGCAAATACCGCATACCTGCTCAAGACATATCCAAATATAGCCGATTACACCTATGTTCGCATAACCTATAATCGAACAAATCCTTTAGCAACTACTGGCACAATTACCAAAGTAACTGTGTCATAAAGGTTGACCGCTAGCAATTAGCGTGTTATACTACTCTATATGAGTACAATCACGGACACTATCAACAGTTATCTTCCTGCAAAACGGAAGCAAACTCCTAGTGGTTGGATCAGTTTCAATGCTGTGTGTTGTGATGACAAACGTCAACGCGGCGGACTTATATTCAATGCTGGCGATGCTGTGAGTTATCACTGTTTCAATTGCGGATTCAAAGCCAGCTGGCAACCTGGTAGGCTAATCAGTCAAAAGATGAACAAATTCATGCGCGATCTGGGCATGGGCGATGACACTATTGGACAGTTAAGATTAGAAGCTTTAAAATTAAATGAAGACTCTAATACCGAAGTACGTAGTATAGTGCCGACTTTCGAAGCGCGAGCATTGCCAATAGATTCTTTGAGTTTCAACGATTTAGATACGTTCTTAAAACTCCCAGAAGGTGATTATGCAGTTCCAACAAAGTTTACCGAAGCATACGCATATTTGGTTGATAGAAAAATCGATCCATGGAGTTATCCATTCTATTGGTGTCCTAGGACGGGCTTTAATAATAGACTCATCATTCCGTTTTTATACAAAGGTGAAATTGTAGGTTGGACTGCCCGTACTTTTAGTGATGCTAAACCTAAGTACCTAAGCGAACAGCAACCCGGTTATGTGTTTAATTTAGATGCACAAAATAATAATAGACAATTCGTAATTGTTTGTGAAGGCCCGTTTGATGCGATAAGTATTGACGGATGTGCTTTGCTTGGCGCTGAAATTAAAGATAGCCAAAATTGGTTACTTAAACAACTAAACAAAGAAATTGTGCTAGTACCGGATAGAGATAAAGCCGGACTACTAACATTAGAACAAGCATTAGATTACGGGTGGTCAGTCAGTATGCCGGATTGGCCCGATGATGTTAAAGACGTAAATGATGCAATTATCAAATTAGGAAGATTAGCTACCTTATATCTAATTATACAGGCAAAAGAAGCAAATCCTCTTAAAATTCAACTAAAAGCCAAGAAATGGTTTAAGGATGCAAATGAAAAGACTAATTGAAATTATATTGTGGCCACTACACAAGTGGCAAGCTCACCAAGCATTTAAAAAACGTTTAGAGGAACTACGGAAACGAGATCCGTTTATCTACAAATGAGAAAAATTGAAACAACACACATTTGGCGTGTAAACGATATAGACATATTCTACACCAACGAAACTAACGGTGGAGGCAATGGCATTGGAGAAGATTACTTCAATATCATTGACGGATTGTACGGAGATCGCGTTTTTGAAAACGCATTGGAATGGTGCTCAGGCCCAGGCTTTATCGGATTCGGACTGTTAGGAGCAGGCATCTGTAATCGTATTACATTAAATGACATCTATCAGCCCGCATTAGATGTCGCTGAAATTACCAAATTAAAAAACACTAAGTACACAGATAAAATTTCAATATATCAAGGATCGACTATTGAAGGTATACCTGACTCAGAAAAATTTGATTTAGTAGTAGCTAACCCTCCGCATTTTTATTCTAAGCAAATGGCCGCACAAGTGCTTGGATTAGTGGAGCAAGGTATTTCAGTAACTGGACACCAGGAAGAGATATTAGTTGATAAAAATTGGCAGGCCCATACTAATTTTTACAATAGCATTAAGAAACGACTAGCACCAGACGGTATAATCTTAATACAAGAAAATCAAGCTGGTTCGCCGCATCGTTCTGGAAATTTTGTACAGATGATAGAAAATGCTGGACTTAAAGTAGTTAGGGAAATAAGTTCCTTAGAACATTATGACACACAAACGTCCATGCAAATATACTACATTGAGGTCATGCATAAATGATCAGCTGGGGAGTTAACGCACTAAATCACGGTAGTAGTATTGCTGTTTTTAAAGACGGTAACTATATTAATAATGTCATTTCCAGTAGTGACGAATTATCGCCAGACATGTATAAAAATTTTCTAGAGTATCATGGAACTCCTGATAGGATTTTTTGGTATGAAAATCCCTGGCTTAAAAAAGCAAGACAACTATATGCAGGGCAATATAAGACAGCTTGTGATCTAAGTGTGCTACCTAGGATCAAACTTAAAGAATGGGGTCTAGGTTACGCACCACTTACATATACACAACATCATGCTAGTCATGCCGCGGCAGGTTACTACACAAGTCCCTTCAATCACTGTGCCATTGTGGTGCTGGATGCTATCGGTGAGTTTGAATGTGCCACTATATGGGAAGGGTTGCACGGTGAGATGCGTAAAGTATGGAGTCGTAGTTATCCACATAGCTTGGGTTTATTTTACAGTGCATTTACTAAGTTAGTAGGGCTTACTCCTATCAAAGATGAATTCCTATTGCAACAAATGGCTGAGCAGGGAAATCCTGATAGATACTACCAGGTAGTACGCGACTATTTTGGACACTGGACACTAGATATAAAATACAATTTCCACAGGGGTGTATTAAACTGGCCGTGTGAAATAACAAATTTACAAGATCAATGCGACATAGCGGCCGCCGTGCAAAAGGTATTTGAATTACAAATTGAAAATGTCATGTGGGAAGCTAAAAAACGTATCAAAACGGATTGTCTAGTATACATGGGCGGATGCGCCATGAATAGCAAAGCTAATAAAGATGTTGTTGAAACATTTTTTAACTATCGCTGGAGTTTACCAAATCCCGGCGACCCAAGCAGTAGTATTGGTGCAGTATTGTATCATACAAAACAAAGAGTATGTAGAGATGATTGGGCACCA
>Ga0209084_1002897_pt1 | contig 12893 bp, 8 predicted proteins | sample C_130820_MF_Meta_FD_187309 | JGI IMG/M metagenome (GOLD analysis project Ga0209084, IMG submission 187309) | Freshwater microbial communities from Lake Croche, Canada to study carbon cycling - C_130820_MF_MetaG (SPAdes) (version 2) | ecosystem: Environmental > Aquatic > Freshwater > Lake | place... | reverse complement strand
GTTATACGTTGATGATGGGCACGATTGGCGTGATGGCGATAAATTCATCTTTGTACAAGGGTGTGAAATTCGATCCCATTAAAGATTTTGTGCCAGTGGCCCGTTTGGTGTCTTTCTCTAATATTTTGGTTGTTCGCTCAACTTTACCGGTCAACTCAGTCAAGGAACTTGTGGAATATGTCAAAGCAAGACCCGATAAAGTGACCTACGGTTCCCCTGGCGCAGGTGGATCTCCTCACATGGCCATGGTGATGTTTAACCAAATGGCCGGTTTGAAATTAGTACATGTCCCATATAAAGGTGCAGCTCCTGCATTAACCGACCTAATGGGCGGCCAGATTGATCTCGCTTTCAGCGACCCCTTGTTAACCTCGCAGCATTTAAGCGGTGGGCGTATTAAGGCGCTAGCTGTTAGTGGTTCAAAGCGTTTGAAGTCAGCACCGAACATTCCTACTGTTGCTGAAGCTGGTATTGCAGGATATGCCGTCAGCGGTTGGCTTGGTATCGTCGCGCCAACAAATACGCCCTCTACTCGAATAGCAAAGCTCAACGCCGCTTTGAATGAGGTGCTTGCGATGCCCGACGTTCAGGCTAAGTTAGCAGAACAAGGTGCTGAAACTATTCCTGGAACCCCCCAGGAATTTGGTGACTTTATTAAAAATGAGCACGCCCGATGGAAGAAGGTAATTTCTGATGAGAAACTGTCTGCTGATTAAATAGTTCTGCGATTCCAACTTGAATACGTTAGTAAAAATACTATGACCAACAAACAATCCCAAACCAAGCCATTGCAAGCTTCAAAGCAGATAAATGGGACAGTCTTGCAGGCAAAGCAAACTGGGGCTCAGGCGCTAGTCGAACATATTGCTGCGCGTGGTGTCAAGCACTTGTATGGTGTTCCTGGTGGCGACTGTAGTTTGGACATCATCGAAGCTGCTGAGAAGATGGGCATTAGTTTTATTTTGACGCGTACAGAAAATGCTGCTGCCATGATGGCCTGTTCCGAGGCAGAGTTAACGGGAACTTTGGGCGCGGTCCTGACGACCCGAGGACCCGGCGTTGCCAACGCTGCCAACGGCGTAGCCTATGCGAGTTTAGACCGTGTTCCTATAGTTTTTATCAGTGATGGGTACGATAACAACCAAGCTTCTGTTAGCCACCAGCGCTTCGATCAAACGGCGATGCTCTCGCCAGTGATCAAAGGTGCTCTCAGGCTAGATGATGTCACCGCACTGCCTGCTATCGATGGACTGTTAGACCTGGCGATGTCAGGTCGACCAGGCCCTGTTTATATCGAAGTCACTGCTCAATGTATGCGCAACACAATCTTGACAGATTGTCTGCCAGTACGCATAGCGCCAAGTACTTTTGGCCCGCCCACTGTTGAAGCACTCAAGTTAGCCCATGGTTTGGTATTGGGTTCACAACGTCCCATTTTGGTGATTGGACTGCAGTGCCGCGACAAACATGTCACCAAGGCTTTACGTGCCTTTGCGCATAAGTTGCAGTGTCCCGTCTTTTCTACTTATAAGGCTAAGGGCGTCATGCCTGAAGCAGATTCGCAACTCAGTGGCTACTTTATAAACGGTGCAGCTGAGGAAGAGACTTTTCGTTGTGCTGATTTGATCATCATGTTCGGTGCAGATCCAGTCGAGTTTCCGCCCACTGCTTTCAAGTATGGGTCTACGAAAGTGCTTGAATTCACGAACGCGCAGTTTGACCGCTGTGTTTACCAGCCTGCGCTGAGTGTTGCTGGTGATCTTGCATTAGCAGCTATGCACATGTGTGATTGTGTGCGCCCTAGTAGTTGGCATGCAGAAGAACTCAGAAAAATAAAAACACATATGTTGGCGCGCGCGACAGCCAACGAAGGGGGCCCCATCACACCTCAATTACTGGTGGAGACCAGCTGCCATTTGATGCCTGCGGATACGCGTTGCACAGTAGATGCAGGGGTACATATGCTGTCTGTGATCGCTCATTTACAAGCCAAAGATCCCTACGATCTTCTCATCTCGCGAGGCCTAGCAACTATGGGCATTGCCTTGCCCGCCGCTATTGGTATGGCTATGGCCGACCCACAGCGGCATGTGGTGGCGTTTACCGGCGATGGTGGATTGATGATGTGTACTGCCGAATTGGCAACTGCGGTTGAACTGGGCTGCAATATTACCGTCGTTGTGTTCAACGACTCAGCCATCACTATGATTGGTTTGAAGCAAAAGAGTCGCCAATTCGAGCGCGTCGGTATGGACTACGGTCACACTGATTTTGCAATGGTGGGTCAGGGTTTTGGCTGTCAGAGTTTTCGCGCAACCACTCATGCTGAGCTGGAGGCTGCTTTGCGAAACGCTTTTGCGTGCGAGGGACCAACATTGGTCGATGCGGTTTTGGACCCAACTGCATACCGTCACCAAATGTTATCGCTTCGCGGATAACGCTAACTTCGATTCTTCAATTTTCTTTGGAAGAAGTGATGATGGTTAATCGAGCTGGGCTCGATCTAGTGAATCTCTTGTTAACAGAAAGCAAAGCGCGGGGCTCTAACCGGTGTATGCTTTAGAAAATGCTTTTTTTATAACAAATCAACCAGTTGGAGACAATAATATGAAGGTAATTTACGAAAAACGCACATACGCTGTAAAAGTTGGCGAAATGAACGAAGTTAAGCGCCTATACAGTGCTGAAGGGTGGCCGGCACTCAGTGCTGGTGGGCATGACAAGCATTTGATAGGCTATTTCACCAGCGACACCGGTGACTTGCATCAGTTGATCCATTTATGGAAGTTTGACAGTGATGAAAACCGCCGAGCTTTTTGGGCAAAGCTTTTTGCTGATGAAAAATTCATGGCTTTTGCCAAACAGTTGCGTCCCTTAATTAATACTCAAAACGTACAACTTATGGTGGCTGCACCATGGGGACCGCATCCCTGAATAGTGTTTTGAAATTAGAGGGTTCCCAGATACCAACGCCTTAATTCGTGTGGGCCAAATATAAAAAAAGCGGAATACACAACACTGCTGCCAATATCCATCTAGAAGTTGGGAATAGTTTTAAAACATAAAGAAGCAAAGCGACTGCAATGATTCCTAATACTAGGCGCATTAGTGAATTATAGGTAGGCTCAACAGATGAAGACCGGGATGGCCAACTTATTCCTTCTTCTTAGCCGGCACCAAGTTAACAGATGCTATAGGCCATTTCCCCCTTTGTCTTAACAGTCCGCAGCTTAGCCGTGGTGAATTAACGTTGCTTCCACATTTGTTTCCACACCCCTGTAGAACGCTTGTAACCTATTGATATCATTGAGATAAATTTTATTGAAGCTGCTCATAATCCTTTGGTCCCAGGTTCAAGTCCTGGTGGGCCCACCATTTAAAAAGCCACTCTTTGAGTGGTTTTTTTCATGTCTTTTAGCTGCAAATGCACGCATTTAAAAGCAGTTTTCTATACAGAAATTGCGAATTTTCTTTACAGTCAACTTAGAACAAATCTCAACTGTTTTTGAATGCTAAAACAGCCTAAATTTGCTTAAAAACCAAGCAAACCTAACTGTTTCTTCAACACTGCTTCCACACTCTTGGTTCGACTCTTATAAGTCGTTGATCTGTATGAGGAAAATATTTCTTAAACGGTTGTTGTGTTTGTTTAAGAAAGCGGTTATTGATGGTCAGTATGTGCGAAAAATTGCACGTAAAAAAGTTAGACACTAGGCTTGGGGCTCGAACCAGTTGGGGCTAAAGTTCGATGACACGTTCAGTAGTCGAACTTGATCATTTGAACGGCATCGCAATTGAAAACCGTGTCATAAGTCGTGCGATTGGTTTGTAGTTGGTAGGCTTTTGAAGTCCAACCACTTAAAGACACAGAGTAATTGGTAAGCTTGAGCAATGAACTCTCAAGAACTGCTCGCCCATTACGACAACGCCCAATGCTGGCCCAAATCGATTTGTTCAACTCCAGGCTACGATAGCTGCTGGTTTTTTCTAAGGTTGCGCCCTGGGTGAAAGTTTAGCCCGGGTGAAGTTCACACAGGCTTGTGTGAGTGCTTGCGGTTGATCGCGATGAGGCGAGTGGCCGCACAAGTTGAGTTCAAGCAGTTGGGTGTGTGGGACATGTTTTTGAATGTCGCGAATTTGTGCCAGCGTGCCGTACTCGTCGTTGACTCCCTGAACAGCGAGCACAGGGCAGGTGATGGTGGAGAGCTCATCGTCGATGGACCAATCACGAAATTCGGGCGCGAGCCAAATGCAATTCCAACCCCAAAACGCAGAATCCACATCGACATGGTATCTAGCTAGGCGCTGGCGTAAATCCGTGTTTTCATAGGCATCTTTGGCTTTAGTAATGCTGTTGACCGACACGTCTTCGACGCGGATATGCGGGGCCAGCGCCACCACACCTGCGGTGGCATGACGTGCAGCGTAGAGAAGCGCAATTGATCCGCCATCGCTGTGGCCAAAGAGCCAAGGCGCGTCAAGCACGTTCAATGCCTTGAGCATCGCAGGTAGCACTTCGTGCGCCTGATCGTGCATGAAGTCTGGCGTCCAGAGCTCATCCGCATTGCGTGGGGTGGACTGTCCATAGCCGGGGCGTGAATACACCAAGCCGCGTACACCGAGTGAATCGCACAGTTGCTGCGGGTAGTCGCGCCACATGGCAACCGAGCCCAAACCTTCGTGCAAAAACACAAACAGTGGGGCCTCGTCCAAGTGCGTATTGAGCCACTTGTGCTCTATGCGCACGTGGCGTCCCTGCCAGTCGATGCTCACAAAAGAAGCTCCCATCAGCTTTGGGCTTCTTGGGCGCGCAGCTTGAAGCGTTGTATTTTGCCGGTCGCTGTTTTGGGCAACTCGTTCAGAAACTCAATCACTCGCGGGTATTTGTAGGGCGCGAGCTTGTCTTTGACAAAGGCTTTGAGTTCTTCTTCACTCGCGGAGGCGCCATCTTTCAGCACCACAAACGCTTTGGTTTTGGTCAAGCCTTCGCTATCGTTGACGCCAATCACGGCGGCTTCTAAAACCGCTGGGTGCTGAATGAGTGTGGCCTCAACTTCAAAGGGGCTGACGTAAATGCCGCTGACTTTCAGCATGTCATCGGTGCGACCGCCGTAGGTGTAAGTGCCATCTGCATTGCGTACGTACTTATCACCGCTCTTAGTCCAGTCGCCTTGGAAAGTCTCGCGACTTTTCTCGCGATTACCCCAGTACATGAGTGCTGAACTTGGGCCCTTAACGTAGAGGTCGCCAGGTTCGCCGTCGGGCACGGCATTGTCATCGTCACCGCGCAACTCAATTTCGTAGCCTGGCACTGCCCAGCCGGTGGTGCCATAACGCACATCGTCGGGCTTGTTAGACAAATAGATGTGCAGCATTTCGGTGGAGCCAATGCCGTCCACGATGTTGACGCCAAAGTGTTGCGTGAAGCGCTTGCCTAAATCGGCAGGCAAGGCCTCGCCCGCAGAAGACACCAAGCGTATTGCAACATCGGTTTTGCTTGGCAAATTGGGGTGTGCCAACATACCGGCAAAGCCTGTGGGTGCGCCGAAGAATACCGTGGGTTTCACACCACCTACGCCACCCTTCATGCGCTTGAACGTGGCGTCGGGTGTGGGGCGCTCGGCCATCAAAATGGTGCATGCGCCGACGGCCATGGGGAAGGTCAGGCCGTTGCCCAGGCCGTATGCAAAGAACAGCTTAGCAGCTGAGAAGCACACATCGTGTTCGGTGAGTTGCAGCAGGTATTTGCCATACAGCATAGAGGTCCAGTAGGGGTTGGCATGTGAATGCACCGTGCCTTTGGGGCGACCTGTTGAACCCGATGAGTACAACCAAAAGCCGGGGTCATCCGCTTTGGTGGTTGCTGCTTTAGCCATGGGTTGGTGGGCTTGCAAGAAGGTTTCAAACGCCGCTTCAGTTGGGAGCAAGGGGGCTGCAGGTTTGGACACGATGACCTTACTCACCTCGTTGTCCGACTTGGTCATGGCGGCAGTGAGTGTGGGTAGTAATGCGCCCGACACTAGCACCGCTTGTGCGCGCGAGTTTTCCAAAATGAAGGCGTAGTCTTCGGCGTTGAGCAAGGTGTTGACCGCCACGGGCACAAGACCTGCGTAAATAGCACCTAAAAAGCTCACGGGCCAATCGTTGCAGTCGTGCATAAGTAGCAGCACGCGTTCTTCACGTTTCAACCCCAAGCTTCGTAAGCCTGCGGCCATGCTGCACACGCGTTTAGATAAGTCACCGTAGTTGAGCGTGCCGTGATCGTCGATGAATGCGGGACGGTCGGGACGGTCGGCATTGCGTTCAAGCAAAAATTGCGCAAAGTTGAACTGCTCGGGGGGTGCTGCGACGTCTTGGGTGCTGTTGTGGTTGGTTGTCATGTTTGTCTTCTCCAAGTCAATGCTCTGGGGTTATTTGAGTTTAGAGAGAAGTTCTGTCATGGGTGCTTTCTTTATTTTGTGAATTAGGGCGCTGTTGATCGGACGGTTTTGAGTCTGTGTTGCGGCTACTTGTCATATGAACCAACATGAATTATTATGCGTATATTAAGGCTAACATGCGTTAAACAGCATGTCTAGCAATATATTGCATGTTATGGGGTTAGTCCTAGGATTGAACGACTGGAAGAGATTCATGGCTGAGGTAGTTGATGTTAAAAACCCTTTCTTGGTAGCTTTGGGGGAACGCGTGCGAGCTCTGCGTGCGCGACGTGGGATGACACGTAAGGCCGTTGCCTTAGCGGCTGATGTGTCTGAGCGTCACTTAGCCAGCTTGGAGTGTGGTGAAGGCAATGCATCCATCCTGGTGCTCTTGCAGGTCGCAGGAGCTTTGCAGTGCACTTTGGCTGAGTTGATTGGCGACGTGACGACAAGCTCGCCCGAGTGGTTGTTGTTGCGCGAAATGCTGAGTACACATAGCGAGGCTGATTTGCGTCGAGTTCGCGAGCAGGTGTCTGTTTTGTTTGGCGCAACCCAAGAGGCGGAAAGGACCAACCGCATTGCGCTCATTGGTTTACGCGGTGCGGGCAAAACCACCTTGGGGCAACGCTTAGCCAAAGACTTGGGCTATGCCTTCATTGAGTTGAGCCGTGAGATTGAAAAGTTTGCAGGCTGCAGCGTGTCTGAAATTCATAACTTGTATGGCACCAACGCCTATCGCCGCTACGAGCGGCGAGCTTTAGAGGAGGCTATTCAAATTTACCCCGAAGTCATCATCGCCACGCCGGGTGGTTTGGTGTCTGACTCCGCCACCCTGAACGAAATGTTGTCGCATTGCTATACCGTGTGGTTGCAGGCCAAGCCTGAAGATCATTTATCGAGGGTAGCTGCGCAAGGTGATATGCGTCCGATGGCTGGCAGCGCAGAAGCGATCGAAGATTTGAAGTTAATCTTGGAAGGTCGCGCGCCTTTTTATGCCAAGGCTGACATGACCTTTGATACCAGCGCCCAATCATTGGAAGAGAGCTTCCAAACGTTACGTGCGCGACTGCGCTCGGTGATCAATCTGCCTATTTAAACCGCTAGCCCTTTCAAATGTTTTCCCCGTGCTAGGGGGGCTCGGGTTGTTACTTTTCTCTAACTCTTGATAAATCTTGCGAAATGGGCGACTTAGGTGTTTTCCCTTTAATGCATAAAAATGCATGTTATATTTGAATTATTGCAATATACTGCAATAAAAACGTTGGCAACCTATGTGTATGTAATCGCCACCTTGCCATATTTAACTTGGAGAGAGACATGAGTCAGCCCACCACGGTCAACTACCAGATGGAACCGATCCATTACCAACACTGGTCTGTTAAGTACGAAGGTGAAATCGCCACCTTGCAACTCAACATCAACGAGGACGGTGGCATTCGCCCTGGCTACAAACTCAAGCTCAACAGTTATGACTTGGGTGTCGACATTGAGTTTTATGACGCACTGAACCGCATTCGTTTTGAGCACCCAGAAGTCAAAAGTGTTGTGGTGACCAGCTTGAAAGACCGCATCTTCTGCTCAGGCGCCAACATCTTTATGTTGGGTGTGTCCACCCATGCTTGGAAAGTGAACTTCTGTAAATTCACCAACGAGACACGCAACGGCATTGAAGACAGCAGCCGTCACAGCGGTTTGAAGTTTGTGGCAGCCGTCAACGGAGCCTGTGCAGGCGGTGGCTATGAAATGGCTTTGGCTTGTGACGAAATCGTGTTGGTGGATGACCGCTCTTCAGCCGTGTCATTGCCGGAGGTGCCCTTGTTGGGTGTGTTGCCAGGCACTGGCGGTCTGACCCGTGTGACCGATAAGCGCAAAGTTCGCCACGACCATGCCGATTTGTTTTGCACCAGCGTGGAAGGTGTGCGTGGGCAGAAGGCTGTGGATTGGCGCTTGGTCGATGAAATCGCTAAGCCCGCCAAATTTGCAGCTGCTGTGCATGCGCGTGCCAGCAAGGTCGCAGCCCATTGCAAACGCCCCGGCGCATTTGCCACTGGCCAAGGCGTGGCATTGACACCGCTCAAGCGGGTGATTGCTGCAGATAGTATTTCTTATGAGTACGTGCATGTGGCCATTGATCGTGCCAAGCGCACCGCCACCTTGATCGTGCATGCCCCCAAGTCTGCGTTGCCTGACACGCCGGCAGCTATCCATGCTGCAGGTGCCAATTGGTACCCGCTGCAAATGGCTCGTGAGTTGGACGATGCGATTTTGAATTTGCGTACTAACGAACTCGACATTGGTACTTGGTTGATCAAGACGGCAGGTGACGCTAAGTTGGCATTGCAAAGTGATGCCATCTTGTCCCAGCACCAAGACAACTGGTTGGTCAATGAAACCATTGGTTTGTTGCGCCGCACCTTGGCGCGCGTCGATGTGACGTCGCGTTCATTGTTTGCCTTGATTGATGAAGGCTCGTGCTTTGTCGGTACTTTGGCTGAGTTGGCTTTTGCGGCTGATCGTGCCTACATGCTCGACTTGCCAGACAGTTCAGAAAAAGCACCACACATCGCTTTGAGTGAAATGAACTTTGGTTTCTTACCAATGGTCAATCACCAGTCACGCTTGCAACGCCGCTTCTACGAAGAAGTTGATCCACTCGAAGACGCACGTGCTGTGGTGGGTCAATCCCTCGATGCGCAAAAAGCATTGGCACTAGGCTTGATCACTGCTGCGCCTGATGACATTGACTGGGCTGATGAAATTCGTTTGGCTGTGGAAGAGCGTGCCGCGATGTCACCTGACAGTTTGACCGGCTTGGAAGCTAACTTGCGTTTCTGCCAAAAAGAAAGCATGGAAACTCGCATCTTTGGTCGCTTGTCCGCTTGGCAAAACTGGATCTTCAACCGCCCAAATGCGGTTGGCGAAAAAGGCGCCTTGAAGGTGTACGGTAAAGGCGAAAAATCCGTGTTTGATTTGAACCGCGTTTGATGGTTTGACGTTGTGCAGCAGGCTTCCCGGTGGTGCTTGCTGCAACCTAAATTTGACCCCACCATTGCTTAATTTCTGGAGACACACATGTCCGGTATCAACTACAGCGAAAAAATTCCTAACAACGTAAACCTGAGCGAAGACCGCACATTACAACGTGCGCTTGAGCAATGGCAACCCAACTTCATCAACTGGTGGGACGACATGGGCCCAGAAGGCTCCACGGACACGGACGTGTATCTGCGCACCGCGGTGAGCGTTGATCCACAAGGCTGGGCGCAGTTCGGTCACGTCAAGATGCGTGACTACCGTTGGGGCGTTTTCTTGAACCCAGGCGAAGAAGACCGCAAGATTCACTTCGGTGCCCATATTGGAGAAAAAGTTTGGCAGGACGTGCCTGGCGAACATCGCGCCAACCTGCGTCGCATCATCGTGACGCAAGGCGACACTGAGCCAGCATCGGTTGAGCAGCAACGCCACCTAGGTTTGACTGCTCCCAGCATGTACGACTTGCGCAACCTATTCCAGATCAACGTGGAAGAAGGCCGCCACCTGTGGGCTATGGTGTACTTGTTGCACAAATATTTTGGCAAAGATGGCCGTGAAGAAGCCGACGCATTGCTGCAACGTAACAGCGGCAACGAAGACAATCCTCGCATCTTGCAAGCGTTCAACGAGAAGACGCCCGACTGGTTGAGTTTCTTTATGTTCACATACTTCACGGATCGTGATGGCAAGTTCCAGTTGTGTGCTTTGGCTGAGTCGGCATTTGACCCGTTGGCCCGGACCACCAAGTTCATGCTGACTGAAGAAGCGCACCACATGTTCGTGGGCGAGTCTGGTGTGAGCCGCACGATCCAGCGCACCGTCGATGTGATGAATGAACTCAAAACAGATGACGTGGCTAAGCTGCGTACCGCTGGTGTGATTGATTTGCCAACTATCCAGCGCTACATCAACTTCCACTTCTCGGTCACCATCGATTTGTTTGGGGCTGACCAATCGTCTAACGCTGCTACCTTCTACAGCTCTGGCCTCAAAGGTCGTTACGAAGAAGGTAAGCGTTCGGATGACCACGTCCTGAAGGGCAACAGCTACAAGATCTTGTCTGTCGAAGACGGCAAACTAGTTGAAAAAGAAGTGCCCATGCTTAATGCATTGAACGAAGTGCTGCGCGACGACTACATCACCGACTCTAAGGGAGGCATTGATCGCTGGAACCGTGTGATTGAAAAGGCTGGCATTCCCTACAAGCTCAAAGCACCTCACAAGGCTTTCCATCGCAACATTGGCTCTTTGTCGGGCGCCAAAATCACACCAGATGGTGAGGTATTGACCGATGCGCAGTGGATGTCGAAGGTGGATGAATGGTTGCCTAACAACGAAGACCGCGCTTATGTTGCTAGTTTGATGGGCCGTGTGGTTGAACCAGGTAAATTTGCAAACTGGATTGCGCCTCCTGTCATGGGAATTAACCGCCAGCCAGTGAACTTTGACTACGTTCGTTTCAACTGATCATTTATAAGGCGTAACGCCATGAGTGCACTTGCCGATTTATTCAACCAGCATTTGATCGACCCGGAAATTTGTATCCGCTGTAACACTTGCGAGGCCACCTGTCCGGTGGGTGCCATCACGCATGACAGCCGCAACTATGTGGTGAATGCCGATAAGTGCAATTTCTGCATGGCCTGCGTGCCACCATGCCCCACAGGCTCGATTGACAATTGGCATATGCGCCCTAAATCTGCGGCTTACAGCGTGGAAGAACAATTGTCTTGGGATGATTTGCCTGCTGTCTGGTCGGATAGCGAATTGGTCGCTGAAGTTGGTGATGCTGTGCCCGTTGCCACATTGACCACTGAAGTTTCAACAGCATCGGTAGTTGGTTCAGCGGGTCAAAACGATGTGTTTAATGCGGCAGCTTTTGGCGCCACCGTGCCACCTTGGTCTGCGGCGCACCCTTACACCAATTTGCATGGGACTAAATCACCGACCACTGCCAATGTAGTTGGCAATGTACAAGTGAATGAAGTAGGGACAACCAACGAAACTCATCACATCGTGCTGGACTTTGGCAGCATGCCTTTTCCTGTGTTGGAAGGTCAGTCGATCGGCATCGTGCCGCCTGGTCAGGACAACAAGGGCAAGCCACATCATGCACGTCAATACTCCATCGCTAGCCCTCGCAATGGCGAGCGTCCCGGCTACAACAACCTCTCCATCACCGTCAAACGTTTGATGGAAGACCATGATGGTAAGCCCGTCAAAGGCGTGGCTTCCAACTATTTGTGTGACCTAAAAACAGGTGATACCGTGCAAGTGATTGGTCCGTTTGGCAGCAGCTTCTTGATGCCCAATCACCCCAATTCCAACATCGTGATGATTTGCACTGGCACAGGCAGTGCGCCTATGCGTGGTATGACCGAGTGGCGTCGTCGTTTGCGTCAAAGCGGCAAGTTTGAAGGCGGCAAGCTCATGCTGTTCTTTGGAGCTCGCACGCAAAAAGAATTACCTTACTTTGGCCCACTGCAAAAGTTACCCAAGGACTTCATCGACATCAACTTCGCCTTCTCCCGCGAACAAGGGCAAACCAAACGCTATGTGCAAGACCTCTTGCGCGAGCGCAGTACTGACTTGGTGGCCTTGCTCAATGACCCCAATACCTACATCTATGTGTGCGGTTTGAAGAGCATGGAAGAAGGCGTTGTGTTGGCTCTGCGTGATGTGGCCACACAAGCTGGACTGAACTGGGACAGTGTGGGTCAATCGCTTAAACAAGAAGGCCGTTTGCACTTGGAGACGTATTGATGGATTAAGCGTTTCAAACGGCATCGTCACTTTAGCCGTTTCCTTCGATGAAGTTCTTACTGTTTTCTTTGATGAAAATGCCAAGTCAAAGGGTCGTAAGAGCAGTGCACATGTGGCGTGCCGAGAACGTTTATGCAGTCTTTGTTCATAGGACTTTCTTTATCTCTGTCCGACGTCAGCGTGTGTGAGACAAATAGGGGGAGGGACTAGATTAAAAGAGTGTTTTGGTTAATCTTTCAACCTAGGCAGCGAAGTCGAATTAGGAATTTGATCAACTTAAGTGCATTAGCCAGAAGGCGAGGGCGATGTCGTATGTGTCCTCAAATTATTTTTAAAATTTTGATCTCACACAGACCAGCTACCGTGTAATAAAACGTGTAATCGTTGACGAAAACTAGCCTAAATAATGACCTAAGTTTCGACCAGAGAACCTCTGATTAACAGTCCGTAGCTTATTTAAAGTCCATTAACTCTGCTTCCACATTTGCTTCCACACCATACTAGGGCCCTTGTAACTCATTGATCTCATTGAGGTTTTATTTCTTGAAGCTGCTCATAATCCTTTGGTCCCTGGTTCGAGTCCAGGTGGGCCCACCACTTTAAAAGCGACTTATTCGAGTCGCTTTTTTCTTGTCTTTTAGCTGCAAATGCACGCATTTAAAAGCAGTTTTCTCGAGT
>Ga0209084_1002895_pt1 | contig 12899 bp, 15 predicted proteins | sample C_130820_MF_Meta_FD_187309 | JGI IMG/M metagenome (GOLD analysis project Ga0209084, IMG submission 187309) | Freshwater microbial communities from Lake Croche, Canada to study carbon cycling - C_130820_MF_MetaG (SPAdes) (version 2) | ecosystem: Environmental > Aquatic > Freshwater > Lake... | reverse complement strand
TCTTTGGACCAATACGGTATGTAGTCATCCACGTGTAGGGGAGGATATCCTGACTGCTGCTACAAGAAGACTACAAGAGGAAATGGGAATAAATGATGTTGTTTTATATCCTCAATTCCATTTTATTTACAAGGTTCAATTAGAAAATCAACTGATCGAAAACGAGTTAGACCATGTTATTTTTGGATTTACCAATCAGGAGCCTAAAATAAATCCAAATGAGGTGAAAGACTGGCAATGGGTTAATATTGACGAATTAAACCTTAAATTTCAGCATGAAGAGTTAACAGAATGGTTTAAGATTAGCTGGAGTAGGGTTTTAAATCACTTAAGAACAAATATTGGTTAATCTAATTAACTTTTTTGTTAAATTTGGATAAAGTTTAAGTCCTGAAATGCGTAAAATATTTTTAAATCTTTGTTCAAAAATTTTATTAGTAACTATTTGCGTTAATTGTAAAAAATCGGATACATCTCCTCAACCAGTTTATAACAATACTCAAACATCAACATTGAAAATCAATATCATGTTTGGGAATCAGATGATAATTAAGGACAGCCCTGCCTATGTAAATACTGCAGGGAATACCCTTTCAGTTAGTTTATTGAAATTCTTTATTGGTCACGTTTACGTTAGCTATACAGATGGAAGTACAGACAGTACCATGGACTACTTTTTAGTTGATCTTAATCTACCAAATAGTCAAACACTCAAAATAAATACTACTCAAGGGAAAACCATCAAAACTTTAAAATTCCTTTTTGGCGTTGATTCAAAATCAAATAGCTCAGGTAAACAGACTGGTGCTTTAGACCCCTCTGATGGTATGTTTTGGACATGGAATACTGGATATCTCTTTTATAAATGTGAAGGCTTTTTCTTTGATAAAACTGCAAATAAATATACTGTTTATTTACAACATTATAGTAATAAAGTAACGGAAACTATTATATCCCTAGAACCAAAAACTGGTATTATGGCAAGTTCTACAATTCCTATCCCAATCAAATTTGATATCAATACCGTTTTTGGTACAAATCTTAATACTCAAATAGATTTAACCTCAAATAAATTTAGGCAGTCCACAGATGCCGCAGATGAACCATGGATCTATTTAATGCATAATAATATTAATAATGCCTTTTCTTTACAATAGCAATGATTCTAATTAATAAAAAAAAATACTATATTTCAATATTATTAGGAATCATTTTTTTTATTCAATTTTCTTGTTCTAAAAAAACTGATAACGTTACCCCACTAGTAACAAGCGATAATTATAACCTGACCATTCCACTAGGTTTAGGTCAAATGAATATTCCTTCAGACAATCCATTGACCAATAAAGGAGTGTCCTTAGGTAAAATGTTGTTTTATGACCCAATTTTGTCTGGGAATAATAAAATGGCATGCGCCAGCTGTCACTTACAAAATTATGCATTTACAGATTCCTCCAACGCATTAAGTGAAGGGATTGACGGTAAAATAGGCACCAGAAATTCCATGCCTCTTTTTAATTTAGGATACGCTACTCAGTTTTTTTGGGACGGAGGAGCAAAGGATTTAGAAAGCCAAGTAGTTGGTCCTATTCAAAATCCGGTAGAAATGCACCAGAATTTAGCAGAAGCAATCACTGAATTAAATCAAAGTACTAAATATCCTAAATTGTTTTCAGATGCATTTGGTACAACTCCAATTACCACTTTACAATTAATGAAGGCAATTGCTCAATTTGAAAGAACTCTTTTAAGTGCAAATACCAAGTATGATAAATATAAAGCAGGTCAACAGACATTAACTCAAGAAGAATTAAATGGACTTGCTATTTTTACAAATCCCCAAAAAGGAGATTGTAATCATTGCCATACCTTAGGAGGTACTTTTACAGACTTTGAATACCGTAACAACGGATTGGATAGCATTTCAAATGATAAAGGTAGAGCCTTAATTACCTTAAAAGAATTTGATAATGGAAAATTTAAAACTCCTACTGTTAGGAATTTGAAATTTACGGCCCCGTACATGCATGACGGTCGATTTAAAACATTAGAAGAAGTCGTTCAACATTATAATGTAGGGTTTAAGTATCCCGCTAATTTGGATGCCAACCTAAAATTTGCAAAAAAAGGAAGAATTAGCCCTCAAGAAGAAAAGGATTTAATTGCCTTTTTAAATACCTTAAATGATGAATCTTTAACCACAAATCCTAATTTTAAAAAATGAGAATCAACTACATTTTATTTATTGTCGTGTTCTTTGCATTAGCAAATTTGAGCCAAGCGCAAGTATCTGTTGGCCAAATCGCACCTGATTTTTCTTTTAAAGATGCAAACAATAAAAATCAAGAGACCAAGTTATCCAATTTTAGAGGCAAAATTACAATAGTTCAATTTTGGGCTTCATGGTCTTTACCATGTAGAAGAGTGAATGCAGAGCAAGTCAAATTATATAAAAAATATAATAAAAAAGGACTTGAAATTGTTGCCATGTCTTTAGATAAAAAAGAGGAAAGATTTAAAGAGACGATCAAAAAAGATGGAATTAAATATCCGTGCGGAAATGATATTTTAGAAATGGAATCAACTATTGTCAGTTTATATGGAATGAAAGAAATTCCTTATAGATTTTTACTTGATGCCACAGGAAAAGTAGTGTTACGTGACCCAGACGATGCCACAATAGAAGATTACCTGAACAAAACAATTGCAAAGTAGATAAACCAAATGAGGTTCTATACCATATCTAATTTATTAAAAAAAATATCAGATTTGGACTTAGAATCCCTTCTCCATTTTTTACAACCTTTTGAGGATATAGTGGCAATTGATGGGCCATTAAACCCAGAAATAATACTCAAAGCATATAATTACGGTTTTTTCCCGTGGTCAAATGAAGGTGACCCAATAATTTGGTATGGACCTAGACAAAGACCAATTTTAAAGGAATACAACGTATCCCGCGATGTAAAAAAGTTATTAAAAGACCCTTCTCTAATCTTTAAGAGGGATGTTGATTTCAAACAAACTATATTAAATTGTAAAACTACCGGGGGCCGGTCAGAAATTGATGGAACTTGGATTACCTCCAAATTAGAAGAGGTTTTTATTAAACTACATCAAATGAATTATGCGCATAGTTACGAAATTTGGCAGGAAGGCAACATGATAGGGGGACTATATGGTTTACAAAAAGGTCAAGTATTTTTTGGGGAATCGATGTTTAGCCTCAAACCAAGTATGTCTAAACTCGCGCATTATTATTTAGTAGAAACAATGGCTGATCATCAAATAAAAGTAATTGATGCTCAATATTTAATTCCATTCACAGAATCTTTGGGCTATAGGAATCAAACCAGAGAGGATTATTTTACTTTATTTAATGCTCATTTAGATACCAAAATATTTTAATAGGATGGATGAAACACATAAAGGACACGATCATAATCATTCAATTGACAATTTTAATAGTATTAATACGCCCTTTATTATTGGGATAATATTAAATGCACTTTATGTCCTTTTTGAATATTTTTATGGATTTTTTGCAAATTCAGTTTCTTTACTAGCTGACGCTACCCACAATCTTTTGGATGTAGGAACCTTATTAATTTCTTTGCTAGCCATAAAATATAGTAATAAAAAAAATGTTTCTTATAGATTCACCTATGGATACAAAAAAACGACTATACTTGCCTCATTGACCAATACAGTTATACTATTAATTACTTCCGGAGCAATTGGTTTAGAAGCAGTGAACAGGCTAATCAAAGGAGGGCAATCATCAAGTATAGAAATGATTTGGGTTGCATCATTAGGTATAATAATTAATTTTATTAGTGCCTATCTTTTTAAACTGAACTCTAAAAAGGAATTGAACAGCCAAGCAGCCTTTATTCATTTATTATCTGACGCCTTGTTTTCTTTGATTGTAGTAATCGGAGGAGTCATAATTTATTATACCCGTCTTCAATGGATTGATCCTTTACTAAGTCTAATTTTAGTCGGATTTATTTTACTTACCTCGATTAGATTATTTAAGGACAGTCTATTTCTTGCCATAGATGCCATTCCTAAAGGCATAGATATTGAAAAAGTAAAATCTAAGATCCTATCAAATACCAAAATTGATAGTGTGGAACATATTCATATCTGGGCAATTTCCACTACACTAGTTGCCCTGACGGCTCACATTATTTTAAATGATAATATTTTAAATATTCAGGAAGAAGAAGATTTAAAATTAAATATAAGACACGATTTAAATCACTTAGGAATTGAGCATATCACCTTGGAAATAAGTAAAACCAATTCCAGTAATAGCTGTACTATTTCATCAATTTGATTAAGGTTTTTATATCTACTGTAAATCCGATTTTTGCTGTATATCCACCTGCCCAACTTGGACTGAAAATTCCAATTCTGTATCCTAACCCACCCGATAAACCTAATAAAGGAGTTATTTTATAGGTAGCACTTATATAAGGTTCTAATATCCCAAACGTAAACACATTTAATTTTGTAGCCCCTAAATTGGATTTTTCTGCCCTTAACACATCGGATGTCCATGCCACCCCTAACTTCCCACCTCCAAAAACATCAAATTTCTTGTCTCTATAACATGGATATTCAAAATAACCTGAAAGTGATGTATATAAAAATTGAGTTCTAAAAGTAGTATCTAAAAACGCTGTATTTTCGGTTATTTTATTTACAGTAAATTGATAGGATAATCCAATTTTATAATGATATTTAACTGATCTTATTCCAAGTTTTATTCCTCCAAGTCCCATTCCGTATCCTTTGATGATCGTATTTGTTCCATCCAATCCAAAATCGGGTCTAAACGGTAGAATCTCATCCGGTAGATAGTCTTTTAAATTCTTAGATGGTGTCTGGGCTAAGCAGTTAGTTAAACCGAATGTAGTAATTAAAATAATAATTAAATACCTAAATCCCATTTTTAATGTTTTAAAATCTCCGGATTATTAATCATTAAAGCGATATAAGGAAATACTCCTTCCTTCGTCTTAAGGGCGAAGAAACATTTTTTATTCATTATTACAGACGTTTTAGGGTCAATGGTCGATTTTTTACTTACTGGATCTGCGGAAGTCTTTAATTTGATTCTATCTTCAATGTAATCAAAATTATTAGCACTCGGTGCAAAGTAAGTATTTAATTCGTCTTTTATATAATGTTTAATAACGGACAAATCAATTTCTGGAAATAATACATATTCATTGGGCATTAAATTTAATGGCACTGAATTTTGAATCAAATATTGACCATCTTTCCAAGCTGTTATCATATCAGGAGTACCTATTGCAGTGTACCAATAAGCAGTCGAACCATCTTCAAGATTTAAGGTGAATAAATAGTTCCCACTATCCTTTGTCCTATATAAATGACCACTTTGTTTTTTGTCATAGGACGGAAAGTATTGAATAAATTTTATTTTTTTACCCTTAAAATCAAAATCATTATCTGCAATGCCCAAATAATTAGGAAGTTTTAGGTTCTTAAAAACATAACTGAACAACAACTGATTTCCTTCCTTTATTTTAGGAAATTGCAGAGGTGGATGTTGCGGAAATTTATACCGCACATCCTCATTTATCCCGTCTAGAGCTTTATCATTAAATTTCCCTAAATATTGACTAAATGCATTTTCTTCCATTAAGTTTTTAAAGTCAATGGCTGCGGCAGAATGAATTTCAATCTTATTTTTTAATAATGTATTTATAATTCCTGCGGAATAAATAATATTTTTATCTGATGGTTGATAGGGGTGCGGATTCATGATTAAGGATTTGCAAGTATCCGCATCACAAATATATCCTCCACCGATTAATCTGGTATTTTTATAATAATAGCTAGAATAAATAATAATAAAAGATACCATAAAGGTACTTACAAATATCATTATTTTTCTAGATAAACTTCTTTTAATAGGTTCTGACAATTTACTAAGCTTTTTCAGTTTCTGATTCCAATGGATTAGAATCAATTAATTTAATATTAACGTTTCTTATTTTTTTCTTGTCTGCAGACTCCACAGTAAATATAAAAGATTTATACGTGGTAATTTCTCCTCTTTTAGGGATTTTATGCAATAATTCGACAACTAATCCTCCTATTGTTTCTGCATCCCCTTTAAATTCTTCAAAAACATCGTCATGGAAATTCATTATCTTAATAACGTCATTAAGGGAGGTTTTCGCATTAAAGGAATATTCCGTATCACTAATTTTGGTGAAGTAAATATCTTCATCATCAAATTCATCCTTGATTTCTCCAACTATCTCCTCTAGTATGTCTTCCATGGATATTATACCACTAGTCCCACCATACTCATCAACCACTATTGCTAAGTGAGTCTTTTTTATTTGAAACTCCTCTAATAAGTCATTTATCATTTTGGATTCTGGGACAAAATAAGGTGTCCTCATAATTAACTTCCAATCAAAGTCATCAGACTCATGCATAAATGGCACTAAATCTTTGATGAACAATACGCCAACAATAGTATCTAGGTTACCGTCCTGAACAGGTATTCTAGAATATCTGTTCTCATTAATAAATTCTAAAACCTCTGATAACGAGTGTTTTATATCAATAGCACAAACATCAACTCTACTGGTCATTACCTGACGTACATTGGTTGTGCTAAATGCAACTATTCCTTTTAATATTTTTTTCTCTTCTATTGACGTACTTGCATCAGAAGTAATTTCTATTGCATGACGCATTTCTTCTAATCTAAGGTTATGACCTTGTTTGTTTAATCGATTTTCTATCAACTTAGTACTGAATACCAGAACATAGGTAATCGGTTGAAAGATTTGATTTAAAAAGAATATAGGATATGCTACAAATCCTGCAAATTGAACATTCTTTTGTTGAGCATATATTTTAGGCGTTATTTCACCAAAAAGAACCAAAGTAAAGGTGATAGTTATGATTTCTACTGTAAACCGAACCCATTCTGGATTATTAGGAAACATCTCCTCTATCAACTGACCAGCAACTATGGCTATCGCTATACTGATGAAGGTATTGGTTAATAATATGGTAGCTAATAGTTTTTTAGGCTTTTCTAATAACCTAAGGATTAATCCGCTATATCGTTTTTTGCTATTAGATAATTCAGTAAGCTGAATATTAGTCAAGGAAAAAAACGCTGACTCACTTCCACTAATAACAGCGGAGGCAAGGATAAGAAACAAAATACTAGATAATTGGATGATTACATCCCATGCTGAATAGGATTCAGAAACTAAAGGAGCGGTTACTTCTTCAGTACAAAAGATTAAAAAGGTATTTAAAAAACTGGGGTCAGGATTTTCCAATCAGATATTTTTAGGTGAACAGAAAATTAAAATGGAAGGTCATCATCCATGTCCTTCATTTCTGATGGAGATGGTGGAGGATTTCCGTTTAATGTTTGATATGGTTCATGAGGTTCTCTTGAGGTAGAGAAGTTGGTGGAATCAGAAGAGGTATCATGACCAACTTCTTCTTTAGCACCTGATCCATTTTCTCTTGAATCTAATAATTGAATCACATCTGCAAGGATTTCTACGGATCTACGTTCAATTCCTTCCTTATCAGTGTATTTATTTTCTCTTAATCTTCCTTCTAAATAGATTTTAGAACCTGATTTAGTATATTTTTCTAATAGATTAGAAAGTCCCCTCCAAGCCACAATTCTGTGCCAGGTAGTAAGGGATTGCAATGTACCTGCTCTGTCTTTGTATTTTTCAGTCGTTGCGATGCTAAATCTAGCAAATGGAGCTTCAGGATTGGATTTATTGAATTCAGGCTCTTTGCCAATGTTGCCTATCAATATGACTTTGTTTACTGACATATTCTATTTTGGATTATCTACAATATTACAAAATCTGAGGCAATAAACTCAATTTTTAAATCTAAATTTTAGATATTTAATCGTTTCTCCCTTTGCCATGAACTGTTTTTCATACTTGGAAGGTATTGAATTATAAGGGTTTAACAATGCACTATGATGCAAATCAGTGGTATATTCTAAGATTTCTATTTCATCTTTCAAAGTGGTTTTATAAACCTCTAAAGTCCAATCAAATAAATCTGTATTATCCGTTTTAAAATGAAGAATAGCGTCCGATTTTAGCAGAGGTTTGTAACGCTCCAAGAATTCTGGGGACGACAATCGTCTACCAGATTTAGACGTCCTTGGAAACGGATCTGGAAATGGAATCCATATTTCTGATACGGATTCTTTTTGAAAGTGATTCCCTATATACTCAATCCTGAATCTACCAAAAGCAACGTTTTTTAATCCTAATTCCTCTGTGACTGTAGCCGCTCTCCAAATCCTTGGACCTTTGATGTCAATACCAATAAAATTTTTGTCAGGGAAAGCCTGTCCAAGTGCTATACTGAATTCTCCTTTACCACATCCTAATTCTAACACTAATGGATTTTGGTTTTCAAAATAGTCTTTGTACCAAGTTCCGCTTAATCGCTCCTCAGTTTCAAAAACATTCGGCATTTCCTTTATGGCATTAATCTTATCGGAATTCCTTCTAGTCACTTATAAAAATTTGAATAAATTTATGGAAGGGCAAAATTACTAATTCAAATAGGATATTCTATGGTAAGGATTTCAGTTAAAAAATGCCCGTATCTGGGGAAGACACGGGCGATAGGTAATTACAAACAATCAAAAATCCGTGGAAAACCGTTTGATTTTCCTTGCGTTAACAATGGATAATTGTAAATTTTTATTTAAGACTCTAATCTTAATTATAGTACACAAAGATAGCAATTAATTGCCTTAATCAAATTAATGACATTTTGCGGATAATCATTTAATCCAAAATATCTTATGGTTAATCCGATTTCTATTAGGATACGGCTTAATAGTCAATATATTACCAAGGCGAATCGCCCATTTTAGATTTTCTATTGACTACTACCTTTAAATTTGCATTAAAATTAACATTATCAAAGTATTATGAGTTTAGTAAAAGAATTTAAAGAATTTGCAGTCAAAGGAAATGTCCTTGATTTAGCAATTGGGGTTATCATCGGTGGAGCTTTTGGCAAAATCGTAGCATCTGTAGTGGATGATATTTTAATGCCTCCTATCGGGATGGCGATGGGAAAAGTAGATTTCAAAAATCTAAAAATCGTTCTACAAGAAGCGGATGTTGCCAATAAAGTCACTGAAGTAGCTATCCGTTACGGAAACTTTATTCAATCTTTAATCGACTTTACCATTATTGCACTTTGTATTTTTGCTTTGATTAAAGGCATCAACAAAATGAAAAAAGCGGAAGAAGCAGCTCCGGCACCAGCTCCTGCAGGTCCATCAAATGAAGAAGTTTTATTAACTGAAATCAGAGATTTACTTAGAAGTAGATAAGTAAATCCATTTAAATAAATTTAAGGAATCCTGATCGTTTAAAAAATGGTCAGGATTTTTGTTTTATAGGCTTCCCTGTTTTGGTCCTTTTGATTAAACTAAACACAAAAGTGAAAAGTCCTCCAATAAATATGAATCCTGATATTTGGGACGTTGCCTGTACAAATGGTGTAAAATAGGCTCTTCTGGACTCAATATTACGGTCAATGTCTAAAGGTTTGACATTCGCGTCCTTCAATTGTTTTATCCACTCCATTTTATGATCATCAAAAAAGTGTGGACGTACCGCTTTAAAATAGATAAAGGAAAACGCGAATACAAATATGATGTTGATGAGGATAATCAACAAACCGACTTTGAAACCTTCTTCTAATAACAGATCACCTGTTTCCTTCTTCTTTTCCGTAATGGCAAGGAAAATAAAGAACATCATCACGCCATAAGCTAATGGGGTAGGGAACGGAATCATTCCCTCCAATCCTGCAGCTAAAATGGAACACACCAAAAATCCGCTGATGTATGCAAAAAGAACGTTCCTTGACCTAGGTCCTTTAGGGGAATTGGATTCAATTCCTGTCTCTATGGGAATAACTTCGGGTATCGGAGGTGTTTTTTTTGCTTTAGCCATATAATTTTTAGGAATTACCTTCCTTGACCGCCTTGCTGTTGAGCGGCTTGTTGTTTTTGCATGCCTTGGATAATGATTTGCATATTTTCCTTGGCTTTATAGAAGTTAGGATAGATTTTTAGTGCTCTATCATATTTGACCAATGCACCTTGGTAATCTTGTTTTTGAATATCCATGTATGCTTGTAGATAAACCACAGCAGCATTTAAAGGCGCTTTTTGAGCAGGAATCCCTGTTTGAGGATTTGCACTAAAATCAACGGAATCCTTTTCGTATCCTTTGATTTGTAATACTTTTTGAATGGTCGCATTTGCATCACTCATTTTTTGGGATTCAATCTGCATATAAGCCGTTTGGAATAAGTAATGAGGTTTTTTAGTTAACTCATACAATCGGTTATTGCACTTCATTGCTTCTGCAAACTTGCCCTCTGCCAACAAACCGGAGGTTTTAACCTCCAACATTTTAATGTTATTGGTATCTTTTCTAAGGATGTTGTCCGCCATTTTACTGGAAGCCCCGTTCATACCCAAAGCCGTATATAATCCAGCCAAAGTATCTTGATATTTCCTTGTTTTAGCGGAAGAGTCCATCAATAAAATGGAATTTGCAGCCACCACAGCAGTATAAGGATCTTTTAACTGAATCGCCTTGTCAAATAATTTGACTTGAAAATCCATTGCAGATTGATCAAAAGCGGCTTTTTTAGGTTTTACCTCCGCTGTATTTTGACAACCGAAAATGGAAAGTGATAGTATTATGGTTAAGATAATTGCAATATTTTTGTTCATGTGTTTTGTACCAATGATTAAACTTGATTCTTTAAAGGAAACAAAATTAAAACATCTTAGTGAACTGAACACCTATTTAGCAATCTTCGGTCAATTAATATGGATACCAATATGCAAACGCCTGAACCAACATTTAAAATCGTATGGATGGATCCTAACCCTTCCTTATTAAAGATAGTTTGAGAGATGATGATCAATAATATGGCCGACGTCAACCAAACCAATGGAGATTTTATTTTATGCACTTGGTACGACCTAATCAATGAAAATCCACAAAGGAATATACTCGCCAAAATCAAACCAATCTCTAAAAACGGATTCACAATAAAGCTACTCCCCAATACGGGAAGTGCAGTCAACAAAACCGGAGTCATCATACAATGTACAGCACAAGCCAAAGCAAGGAAACTCCCTGTTTTTGCACTATGATGATGCTGATGTTTTATGGCTTGACCCTTTCCCACTTTTGACTAATTGAACGTGACTTCAAAATTACAATCCTATTTGCAATTAAGTTGCAAAAATGTTTTTGGAATTGCAAGATTTCATAAATGTTTTTGTAGGCGCGTCCTAATGGTACCAAAATAGAAGATATCTACTCGATTTCAATTCAAAGCATTTGCAGCACTAATTCCCGCTTTTCAACCAAAGGTTGACCAGCCTCTGGCTGGGAAGAGCCTGTCCCGATGAATTTCGGGAGGGCTAGGGGGATGTTGTTTTACAATAATAATAACCCAGTATCCAATTTCTGATCATTTTGCTAACGTCAGCAAAATGGTATCATTTCCCATTGGAACGCGAAAAACAACCGCTACTCCTCCTTATTTTTCAACTTCATTAAAAGCGTATAGGAACCCTTTATAACAATATCCTTATCCTTAAACTTATCGGAATTTAAAACTTCTGTAAAACCATTTTCATGACTACCCAAATCAACCTTTTGCATTTCAAAAGTGGACTTATTGGTTGATGCAATAAAAAGATAAGTCGCACCTTCAAAATTGACTACGGCCTCATCTGGTATAGAAGGCTTATCGGAATTATTAACCTTTATATCTGCATTCATGTACATACCCGGTAATAAGGATTTATCATAATTTTTAAAATGACAATGCACCTCCACAAATCGCTCGGAAGTTAAATCCTTGCTAATTAAAATAATCTCGCAAGGAAATTTCTTCTCAGGTGTATTATTATTAAAGGCATTTAATTTTTGACCAATAAAAAGCTTGTCAACATCTTTTTCAAATACTTTTAAATTAAGATGGATATCGTCAGGATTAATTAATTCAAACAAAACATCAGCAGGATTTATAAATCGTCCAGGATTTACATTCACTTTGGATACAAACCCAGTGATAGGGGAGTAAATATTAATCGATTTAGTAAGCGTTTTATCCGTCAATTTTTTCGGGTCTAAATGGATAAGTTTTAATTTCTCGGCAAGGGCACTTAAGGCAATCTTTTGATTATTAAATTCCATTTCAATTTGTTGGAAAATTTTATCACTGCTCGCTTTATTTTGATTCAAATCCTTCTGTCTATTATATTCCAATTCAGTAAATGCTAATTTGGATTTTACGGTCAAATAATCCTGTTGAAGCTGAATATATTGCTGATCTTGTATAATACCGATCACCTCTCCTTTAGTGACAGGCATCCCTGGTAACAAGGTAGTGGATTCTAAATATCCACCCAATGGCATACAAACGGAAACCGTATTCTGCGGAGGCACATCAATAATCCCATTGACTCTAATTAAAGAGGAAATATTGTGATTACTAAGTTTTTGGACACTAATGTCCACAGATTTTACTTGTTCTGGACTTAGGCTAACTAAATTTTGTTTGGATGATTCGGTCGTTTTTTCCTCTGTTGCAGCCTTATGACTACAAGAGCATATTATTGAATATATTATTATTAATCTAAATATCTGTTTCATTTTTATTGATTTGAATTTAAGTAGTTTAAAAGGATAATGGTATCATTTAAATCTTTAATGGCATCAAAATACCCTGATTGCGCAATAATAGATTGATTATTTAAAATGACCCATTCCAAATAATTGATTTCC
>Ga0209084_1002892_pt1 | contig 12908 bp, 10 predicted proteins | sample C_130820_MF_Meta_FD_187309 | JGI IMG/M metagenome (GOLD analysis project Ga0209084, IMG submission 187309) | Freshwater microbial communities from Lake Croche, Canada to study carbon cycling - C_130820_MF_MetaG (SPAdes) (version 2) | ecosystem: Environmental > Aquatic > Freshwater > Lake... | reverse complement strand
AGCGCCGCAAGCCAAGCCATCGAGTCCGTCAGTTAAGTTGACGCCGTTAGTGATTCCGGTAACCAGGAACCAGATCAAAAGTAGGACCACGGCAGTTGGCAAGATCCATGGGGTATCTCGAACCACCGAGATTGCATGTGAGATTGGATGGCGGCCATTTGCATCAGGGAAATGTAAGCCAAGCCAACCAAAACTGAGGGCCACCAAAGCTTGGCCAATGAGTTTGGTTCTCGCCCGAATTCCAGTACTTCGTTGCTTAAAAATTTTTAGGTAATCATCGGCTAACCCGACCAGTCCTAACCCGACCATTAAGTAAAGTGCCAGTAAGCCAGTTGGGGTCGGCGCGGTCCAAGAGATCAGATGCGCTGCGCCATATCCCAACACGACCGAGCCGATAATCGCCAAGCCGCCCATGGATGGAGTTCCTCGTTTGCCGCCATGTTCGGGATAGTTAATGCCGTCGGCAGATTCACGAATAGCTTGGGCCAACCCACGACGACTCAGACTCTTAATTAACAGCGGGGTGAGAATTAGTGAAAATAGTGATGCAAATGCGCCAGCGAGAACAACTAGTTTCACTGCGCGCTCCAATCAGCATTTAACGAAGTGGCCACCAATTGCGCCAACTCTTCAAATCGACCAGCGCGTGATGCCTTAAATAGCACGACATCAGGGGCATTCACTCTCTCAACAATGTAATCGCAAGCAGAGGTAAAGTCGGGAAACCACACCGATTCCCCGTCCCATGAACCTTCTTGAGTCGCGCCAAGATGCAGCGCCTTGGCGGACTGACCCACCACAACTAAATGTGATACGTCGAGTCGAACTGCTAGACGACCAATCGCATCATGCTGCTCAATGGAACTCTCGCCGAGCTCACCCATAGCGCCAAGCACTGCCCAGGAATGACCAGATGGCGCTAAACCCACAAGTGTCTTAAGGGCAGCAGCCATAGATTCAGGATTTGCGTTATACGCATCATTTATCAAAGTTACGCCATTTGCCGTAACCGATTTCTCCATGCGCCACGAACTGACTAACTTGACATGCGCTAAAGCTTGAGCAATGTCGCTCAGACTCATGCCCACAATCGTCCCGACCGCTACTGCGGCCAGCGCATTCGAAATATTGTGTGCGCCAAGCAGTGGCAAAGTGATGTGAGCTTCTTCATCTAGCACTCGTACATCGAACTCGTAAGTACCATCCGCGCATACCTCAATGTTCAGCGCTCTAATGTCTGACTCGTCGCTTGCTCCATAGGTGCGCACTTTTGCCGCGGTTGCGCTGCGCATCTCGATGACGCGCGGGTCATCTTGGTTAAGCACTGCCCAGTCATCGTTGTTCAAACCACGAACGATTTCAGATTTTGCCAGCGCAATATTTTCAATCGTGCCAACCTCGCCGATGTGAGCCTGACCGACATTCGTCACAACTGCAATGTTTGGTCGACCAATTCGACACAAGTACTCAATGTGCCCAAGTCCACGCATACCCATCTCGAGAACAAGATTCTCGACAGCATCTGGGGCAGACAAAATTGTTAATGGAAGACCCAGCTCATTGTTCATAGAGCCGGCTGGTGACTGAGTTAGTCCGTGCGCTTGCAACACCTGCCCGATAATGTCTTTTGTGGAGGTTTTGCCCGATGATCCCGTGATGCCAACTACATTCACCCCCACTAACCGGCTGCGCTGAAAAGCGGCAATCAGGCCCAGAGCAGAAATTACTGGGTCCAGCTGGTCATCAGCTCGCTCGACTAGCACATGTGCGCCTGCCACTGGTCGGCTAGTTAAACAGGCCGCAGCTCCGTTCTGGAGCGCCTGGGTCGCAAAGTCATGTCCATCTACGCGATGGCCGATAATGGCGGCAAATAACGCCGCATCCATCGATTGCCGTGAGTCGATGGCAATGTTGCGCAGCACGATTGCACCATCGCCAAATAATTGTCCGCCCGTTATTTCAGCAATCTGACTAAGGGTTAGTTCATGCATTAGCTAGCACCTCAAGAATCACTTGAGCATCATCGAATGGGGTAATTACGCCGTTAACTTCCTGCCCGACTTCATGACCTTTGCCGAGAACAGCAATCACATCACCAGGTCCGGCCAATGAGATCGCGGTAGTAATCGCTAGCTCGCGATCGCCAATTTCTAAAACCTCCGCCGCCTGCCCTAGAGCACCGGCCAACACTTGTTTGCGAATGTCCGCCGCAGCCTCAGTTCGTGGATTGTCATCAGTTACTACCACTAAATCAGAGAGCTTCGCGGCAATTTGGCCCATGATAGGGCGCTTCGATGCATCTCGGTCACCACCACAGCCAATCACTGTGATTATGCGGTTAGGTTCAGCCAATGCCAACTGAGTCAGGACATTGCTGACTGCATCGGGAGTATGCGCATAATCAACAAGCGCTAACATGCCATCGCGCTGGGCAACTATTTCCATCCGACCGGGCACCTGTGGCAACTGGGTCAGCCCGGCCGCAACATTCGCTGGCTCTAGGCCTAGTTGTTGACAGGCAGCTAGGCACAGCGCAGCATTCTTGGCATTAAACACCCCATACATCGGGACCGAGACATCGAGGTTTGCGCCATCATGATTGAGTCTGAATTTTGTGCTGCCCGAAAGACTCAGTTCGACGTCGGCGATCCGCCACTGTCCGTTATCACCCACGGTGATAACGCTGTCGGCGTCAGTAGTTAATGCAAGTTTTTGACCCCAGGGGTTGTCGGTATCAATTACCGCTGCGCGACTACGCGATTGAGTAAATAGCTTTGCCTTTGCGGCAAAGTAGCTATCCATATCGTGATGAAAATCTAAGTGGTCTTGGGTGAGGTTGGTAAAGACAGAAACTTCGAAAGTTATGCCAGCAACCCGCTCCAGCTCCAAGGCATGGCTTGAAACTTCCATGCAGACGGTCGTAGCGCCAAGTGCGACCATCTGGGCAAGTAGGGCAAACAGATCTGTTGATTCTGGTGTAGTCCGACTGCTCGGCATCTGAATATCGTCAACGAATGAACCCAGTGTCCCGATCACGCCAACTTTTTCGCCGGAGCTTCGCAACAATGTGCGCAACATCTGGGTGATTGTGGTTTTGCCGTTAGTGCCAGTGACGCCAACCATACGCAATTTATTTTCCGGATGGTCATAAAATTGCGCAGCCAACCGAGCCATATCTACGCGTGGTTGATCGAGCAAGATATGAGGAAGGCCAATTTGAGCTGCCGCGGCACAGCCATGCGCATCGCTAGCAACTGCTACTGCCCCACGCTCGAGTGCCTGACTCAGAAACTCAATACCGTGGTGGTTGAGTCCGGGAATTGCTACATAAAGAAAACCAGGGCCGACTTGTCCGGAATTATGTGTTATGCCAGCAAGCTGAGCATCGCCCGTTGCGACCAGAGCGACATTTTCGGCAAGATTTTTCAAGGTGATTGGCTGTGAATTGAAATTACTCACACAATCACCACTTCACCGGAATATTTGGTCGCTTCTTACTTGACGGTGGAACTTTGCGATGAGCCAATGCGTACATCATTACTTCACGAAATACCGGACCCGATAGCAAACTACCAAAGTGCAAACCACCTGGTGTATGAATCATTACTGCCACCACAAGGGCTGGATTTTCTGCAGGTGCCATACCCACAAATGACGCGGTGTAGCCACTGTAACCTGGTCCATTTACTCGAGATCGGTTTGCCGTTCCAGTCTTGCCAGCAACACGATATCCGGGTATTTGCGCAGCTGGCGCCGTGCCTTCAGCAGACACCACGCTTTCTAGCATCTCTCGAACAGTCTTAGCCGTTTTTGGGCTGATTACTCGCACGCCACTTGATGGTTGCGTGGCAGTAAACACCCCTTGAGTGTCGGTGGTTCCAGCGATGATTCTGGGAGTAAGTCGAATGCCATCATTTGCAATAGTTGAGTAAATACTTGCAACTTGCAATGCGGTAACCGACAAACCTTGACCGAAGGCAAGTGTCGGGAATGTGGTCCCTGACCATTGGTTTGGATTCTTCGGATCTGGCAAGAGGCCAAACTGTTCACCAGGAATATTTGAGCCGGTCGATTGACCAACGCCAAATTTGCGCAAGTAACTCAGGAATTTGTCCTGACCAATTTTATCCGAGGCAATGATTGAGCCGATGTTGCTCGACTGAGCCAACACGCCGTTTAACGTTAAGTGCAAAGTGCCATGTGGATTGTGATCGTGAAATGTAGTTCCGCCACGACGAATTGTTGGCGGCACCACGATTTTGCTTGTTGGCTTAAGCACACCTTCTTCAAGTACAGCTGACATCGTCATCACCTTGCTCGTTGATCCAGGCTCGAAGGTGTCTTGCACCGAACTATTGCGCTGTTGAATTGCGGTGTACTTGTCGGCATGGTTTGGATCAAATGTTGGATAAGTAGCCATGGCTAATATCTGAAATGTTTTAGGGTCCATAACCACAACATCGCCACCGACTGCATGTTGCGCCTTAACCTGCTTGGCCAAAGCCCGCTCGGCAACTGCCTGAATCGAATCATCAATGGTCAATTGCACCGAGCCACCGTCGACTGCCCCCGTGCCGGAGTCTGGTCCCGTTGGAATTTGTGCCCCGTCCACCATTTCGATGGTCTCGTTGCCGTCAACTCCCGCTAAAAATTTATCTTGCGAGTACTCCAGACCATCCAAACCGTGACCGTCATAGCCAGTGAAGCCGAGCAAACTAGCCGCCAGAGCTCCTTCTGGGTAAATCCGGACAGTGGTTTGTTCACTCAAAATTCCCCGTAGATGCTTGGCATCGATCTTGGCCCATAGCTCGGGAGTGATTGAATGCGCTACATAATTGAAGCGAAGGTGGCCGGTAAGTCGCTTCTGAATCGTCTTGACGGGAATATGTAACATTGGCGCAAGAATCACAGCCGTGCCGTGCGCGTCTTTCACTAACGTCTGATCGACGGTGACATTTCTAGCTTTAACGCTCATAGCAATTGGATTGCCATTTGCGTCGGTAATTTCTCCGCGTAATGCCGGGACAATGAAAGTCTGAAGACGTGAATCTTTCGCCGCAAGCGCGAGTTCTGGACCACGAATGATCTGCAGGTCAATAAGTCGAATCACACAAAGGGCAAGCATGCCGATGATGATGAAAGTGAAGCCACGGATCCGTTTTCTTGGGCTCGTTAACCGAACAACTGCCGGGGCGGTCGGTACAGGTCCCGAAGGACGCGGCGACATACCCTGCTCTGACATATCACTGTCCCGCTTTGGCAGCTTGCGGTACTCCTAAGATCTTGTGATCTGATAGTCGTAAGAATGCTGGTGTTGCTGCTGGCACCATACCCATTTTGCGTGCCGCAACAATTAATTGCCCCGGAGATTCTTGAAAAGCTACTTGACGTTCTATCTGCTGCTGCTGTGCGGTTAATTGTGATACTTGAATTTGCAATTGACGCCGCTCAAACGATGCGGTTGCCGTCAAATTATTGACAACAAGTAATAACAGTAGGCCGAAAGTGAATATGCCAACAATGAATAGGGCAAAAGCTCGATTAGTTGCTCGGCCGGAAGGGATAGATACTGGCAGGGTTTCAAGTACTGGCCGAAGCGCAGGCTTGATTTGCTTGACGATGTGCATGCGAGCTGATCTCTTTTTAACCGGAACCGTAATTGGCCGTGGAGCTAATTGGGGGGTGCGGGCAGGCATCGCGCTCATGCGGCCACCCCAATTCGCTTTGCAGCCCGTAGCCGTACCGACGCCGCTCTGGAGTTTTCAGAAATCTCAGTTTCAGATGCTGTCTCAGCGCCACGCGTTAGAAGCTGCAACCACGGCTGATCATCTGGCGCGATAAATGGCATATCAATTGGCGTGGTCGACTCGGTGCCAACACGAAGCGCATTTTTTACGATGCGATCTTCTAATGACTGATAAGACATAACGACAATGCGCCCATCAACAGCCAGACAATCAAGCGCCACTGGGATTGCCCGCTCTAGCACTGCTAGCTCATCGTTAACTTCGATACGCAGTGCTTGAAAAGTTCGCTTAGCCGGATTTCCACCAGTTCTGCGAGTTGCTGCTGGAATTGCATCACGGACGACAGTTACCAGTCTCTCGCTGTCGGAAAATGGTTTGATTTCGCGCTCGCGAATGATTGCACTGGCAATCCGTCCGGCAAATCGCTCTTCGCCATAGGTGCGCAGGATACGAGCCAGATCCCCATGCGAATAGTTGTTAACGACATCAGCTGCTGTTTGCCCAACAGTATTATTCATGCGCATGTCTAGCGGAGCATTTTGTGAGTAGGCAAACCCACGCTCAGGGTTATCTAGCTGCATTGACGAGACGCCTAAATCAAATAAAATTCCATGCACTGATTCGATGCCGAGTCCATCAAGAACTTCACCAATTTGATCGTAAACAGCGTTAACCAAAGTTACTCGCGGCGCGTGAGCGCTCAATCGCTGCCGACTAATGGCAAGCGCGTTTTCATCACGATCTAAACCAATAATTTTCACATTGGCGAAAGTTTCTAAGATTGCCAAACTATGACCGCCCAGGCCGAGTGTGGCATCAACGAAGATTGCACCATCACCGGTCAGCGCTGGAGCCAGTAACTCTAGGCAGCGACTGCGCATAACCGGTACATGGTCAAAATTCAGCATGTGGCACCGTCATAGCGGATTCCCACCTCTAGTCCTCGGCCATTGGCGAGCCTGGCACCGGGGAAGGTGTGACAGGAGTCATCCAACGGCCGAAGGCCACAGGTGGTATCCAAATTGATCATGGGTGAGAGATCTCCTCATCCAAAGTGGCAAAGCCTGGTTCTTGGACTGCGAGGTACTGATTCCAAGCGACAAGATCCCAGATTTCGATTCTGGTATCCGCGCCGACAACAACGAGGTCGCGATCTAAGCCAGCCCATTGCCGAAGTGGCGCTGGGATGGTAACTCGACCTTGCTTATCAGCCACATCATCGAATGCTGACGAGAAGAAAACGCGCGTGAAAGCTCGGACTTTTTCATTATTCTGCGAACGAGTCCGTAGCGATTCGGCATATAACTCAAATTGACTGTTGGTCCAGATAACGACGCAGCGTTCTTGCCCTTTGGTCATAACCAAGCCATCGGTCAGAGATTCACGGAATTTAGCCGGCAAAATAAGACGGCCTTTTTCGTCCAACTTGGGGTTATGGGTACCTAAAAACAAGGTCACACCTACTTCCCCGTTGTGGCAACCCTTCCCCGAGTCACCGCGTAGACCCAGAATACTCCACTTTGCTCCACTGTCAAGGCTTTTGAACCACAAATTTCCACATGTGTCCCATAAATGTCCAATATTTGTTTTGTTTTATTGGTGGAGGAAAATGGGGCTAAATTTCTCAAATTATCTAGAAATCGGCAAAATTGCCGATATTTGCTCAAAAGCTCCCGAAATGCTTAAAAATCGACGGCGAACGCCCAAAAGCTTGCGCCGCTGAGGCTATGGCCGCGCAACCAGACCAGCCGGCGAGCCGCACATAATGTTGCGATCAGTCCAGATATCACCCGTTTTGCCGACAAATTGCACAATCGCGGGCTTATCGCCACCAAAAGTGATGCGATCACACGCCTGCTTGGCATCAGCTACGCCCGAACTAACCGACGAATACTGCCCTAAAGCCAGCCAGGTGGGCACTGACACATCAGCAAAGCCTGTGATATCAAACCAGTGGCGTGGCACAGAGTAAACACCAACCGGGTGCCCAGCCGCATGGAGCACTTGCAGTACTTCGTTGAGCACAACAATTGACCGGTCCGTGCTGGTCCATTCATTATTTACTTCAATGTCCAGCCACACTGGCACACTGCTTGGAATCGCGAATCTGGTGATACGCGCCAGTGCATCCTCCGCGATTTTTTTGCCTCGATATTTCGCCTGACCCTGGCCGGGATCAGACACGTTTATGTAGATGGCTCGCGCTGTGTGAGAACTTGCCCATTGCCACTGGCTAGCAAAACACGGGTTGGTGGTGAATGGTCGCCCATAATTTAAGCCAACGATGGCGAAGCCAACAAATTTCTGCGATAAGACTTGATGACACTGTGGAAATGAAACGTCGTAACCGCTGTTGTCGATAGCTCCAGGAACTTCGGGCACTTTATAGTCAGGAATTCCCACTGTTGGCAAGGGATTAGCCGTATGTCCACTAGAAGTTTCTAGCCAGGTCTGCACACCTAAATATGCAATTAATGAAAAACCAACAAGCGCAGTAATGGTTACTAGACAGCTAAAAAACCGGCGCAAATGGGTATCCGAAAATTAGTTATCTGCGCGATTATCCCATCGCTCTTCAATACCCTGCATAAAAGATTTACGCGATTTGGTTGAAGGCGTGGATGACTTCTTTTTCCAAGAAGCTTTTGCTCCGCGAAGTGAACTCAACGAAAGCACAATAACGACAAACCCAAGGACTCCGAGTAACGGCTGCGAGATGGAAACTCCAGCAAGCAACGCCATTACGCCGAAAACTATGCCAACAATTACTAAGGCAAAGTTGGGTGATGTTTCAGACTTCTTACTGACATTCTTCAGCGTATCTCGAAAGGTTGAAGCGAAGCGCGGATCTTCAGTAAGAATGGCTCGTTCCATTTGATCGAGGAGTTTTTGTTCATGCTCAGACAATGGCAATTCAATCAACTCCTTTATGACTAAATGCGAAATTCGCTCTTGTTTCTAGAATACGACTGTTTGCGACATTTGGGTATCTGCTGCACAAGATTTAGGGCTTTCGCTCACCGACGGGCTTCGGGCTCAGAATCGTTAAGCGTGGCAGGGTCCGGATCCACTAACCGAGCCTGTTTAAGCATGCGCTTACCGAACTTTGCGGCCACTTTATCCAAAACCCGCTCGGCTTCTGGCCAGCCGAATTCTCGATCGCCAAACTGTAATTTAAGGGGCACATCATTGCCAGACACCAGGTTTTCAGCGCGTACGCCCACAAGGCGGACGCGAATGCGTTGCAAATTCATACTTGCTAGCAACGCCTGCGCTACTCGATAGATATCTTGAGCAAGGTCAGTTGGATCAGCAAGAGTTTTGCTACGTGTAACTGTGGTGAAATCAGCAAACCTCACTTTGATTGAGATCGTTCGCGCAGCCAGCTCGCCAGCACGTAACTTTCGGGCAACCGTATCGCTGAGCGACATTAGGTGAGTGCCAATTTCAGCTAAGTCGTCAGTATCACTATCAAATGTGCGCTCAGCTCCAATGCTGTGGTCCACCTGCTCAACACTCACCGAACGTGGGTCTCGACCCCAAGCAAGTTCACTTAAGTGCTGCGCATGCGCCTGACCAATTACTCGAGCGAGCGTTTTAACCGGGGTGTTAGCGATGTCACGCACATTTGTTAAACCAAGTCGCTCCAACTGCTCAGCAGTCTTGGCGCCTACTCCCCACATAGATCGAATTGGGAGTGGATGTAAGAATTCTAAAACTTCATCCTGTGCAACAACGAAAATTCCGTCAGGCTTCGCTTGGTTGGTGGCTAGTTTGGCTATGAACATTGTTGGCGCGATGCCAACCGAGCAAGTTATATGCTCTTGTTCCCAGACAGCGCTACGAATTTCTTGGGCAATCTTTATCGGCGAACCGAGCAACTTGATTGCTCCGGTGACATCAAGGAATGCTTCATCAATTGATAGCGGCTGTACCAGTGGCGTCTTAGACTCAAAAATCTGCATAACGCGTTTAGATACCTCGGCATACTTATGCATACTTGGCTCAATTACTACTGCATGTGGTGCCAAGCGAATAGCCCGTGACATTGGCATAGCGCTGTGGACACCCAGTGCGCGGGCGGGATAAGTTGCCGAAACAACAACACCACGGCCACCTGTATGTCCAACAATTACCTGCTTGCCGGCTAACTCGGGACGATCACGCACCTCTACTGAAGCGAAGAAAGCGTCCATATCAATGTGCAGAATGTTGCAGTCAGTGTCTTCGGCGTAAGTTTGACCTGATGGTGAGTTGTTATTCATCAAAGCCTGGCATCTGCAGATTCTTGATTTCCAGAGAGTAAAGTGGCGCCAGCTGGTGACACATCGACAAAGACTGACTGCTTAAAGCCACTGGCATGCTCCCACACCTGACTAGATGGTGGTATTTCATCTCCATCATATGTCTCTGGATTCAATAACTCATGGACCGCAGCTATACCGCCAGTGCGCCAATGTTCATAAACCACAGACATTTCCCAGCAGGCATTTGCTTGAACAGAAACACCACGAGGGCCAGTGCGGCGGATGGTTCCGCGAACTAGCAATAGCCAGGAGTGAAACAGTGGCGCTGCGTAATGCTGCTGTGCTTCCTCAAAAAAAGCTGCATCGATTGGCCCAGTTGAATCGTCTAAAGTCACAAAAGCCACGCGTTTACCCGATCGAATCGGCGGAGTCTGCATAGCTACCTTAACTCCAGCAACTAAAACAGTGGATTGTGAGCGCACTGTCAATAAATGTGTAGCTGGAATCACGCCTAGCTCGCGCAGCATTGGAATGTAGAAACTCACTACATGCGCGCTGACATCAATGCCTAAGATTTCCACTTCATGTTTAACCTGGTCGGAAAGCGACATTGGCTTTAAACCAGTTGGTGCAGGCTGCCAAACAGTTTCATCAATAAATGCCAACTGATTGGCAACTTTGCGTTTTGCTTGATTAGTGCCAAGGATGTCCATCGCATGAAATAGCAAATCATTTCGGGCTGCCTGACCAAAATGCAGCTGATCAAAACCGCCAGCCAATATCAAGTTCTGAACAATTGGTTGCGATACCCCGGAGCGATAGATGAAGTCATAAAGTGAGCGATATGGTTGACCCGAAATAATTGAAGCAATTTCAGTATCGTTGATTCCTTTAACTTCACTCAGAGAAATCCGAATTCCATCCCGATATTTTTCATCATCTTTGATTTCTTCTACTACATAATTCTCTTTTGATTCATTAACATCAATCCCTAATATTTTGATACCGCAGGATCTGGCATCATCAACTATGAGCCGTTTTGGATACATACCAGGATCATGAGTTAATACCCCAGCAAAAAACTGCGCTGGGTAATGCGCTTTTAACCAGGCCGACTGGTAAGTCGGCAAAGCAAACGCTGCGCCATGTGCTTTGCAAAAACCGAACGAGGCAAAAGCTCGCAAAACTTCCCAGACATTCTCGGTGACAGCAAGTGAGTACTTGCGCTTACGCAACTCTCGATAGAACCATTCTCGAATGTCATCAGCTTTTTCATAATCGCCTAGTTCACGGCGGACTAAATCAGCATATTCCAAAGAGCAGCCAGTCATTTTGGCTACGATTCGCATAACTTGTTCATGGAAGACAACAACGCCATATGTCTCGGCCAAAATCGGCTCAAGGTCAGGATGGATGTATTTTGCTTGCTCCCAACCTTGGCGGGCACGCAGGAATGGGCCGATCATGTCGCTTTTAACCGGACCTGGGCGAAATAATGAAATATCAACAATCAAGTCATGAAAAGTTTTTGGTTCGTACTTGCCGATTAGTTCTCGCTGGCCTGGTGACTCAATCTGAAAACAACCTAGAGTCTTAGTACTTTGAATTAAGGCAAAAGTTTTTGGATCATCTAACGGAATTTTCTCTAGATCAATCGACTCATAACCGCTCTTATTTTGAATAGATCCCACACCCAAGGGCTCAGTGTGGTTCGTTGGTTGGTCAGCATCAGGATTAACTCGGTTTATTTCATTCACGGCATAACTAAGTGCTGACTGCATCCGCACCCCCAATACATCAAGTTTGAGTAACCCCAGATACTCAACGTCATCTTTATCAAACGGCGTCATGGAATATCCCTGTCCACTTGATTGCACTGGAGTGCGCTGAAGGAGCGACGAGTCAGAAAGCACGATTCCACAAGGATGCATAGCAATCTGCCGAGGCAATGAATCTAAACCTTCTACTAGATCTAGAAACTGGTCTAAATCACCTCGAGTAGCTCGCACTGCCAATCCACTACGCCTAAGTTCAGGTAATTCGGCCAGAGCGCTGCGCACATACTTTGCCCGAATATGCGGAAAAGATTTAGCCATCGTATTTATCTCACTTTGTGGCATACCTAGTGCTGCGCCAACGTCACGAATTGCATTTCGAACTCGATAAGTTTCGTACATCGATACACAGGCCACTCGCTCTGGTCCGAACTCAGCGAAGATAGCGTCATACACTTCAAGTCGCCGATGCGACTCCACATCGATATCGACATCGGGCAAACCAGGTCGAAGTGTTGAGACAAAGCGCTCCATGAGCAAATTGTGCTCAAGTGGATCCACTCCAGCTATGCCAAGAATGTGGTTGATAAAACTTCCTGCCCCAGAACCACGAGCTGCCACTCGGATTCCCATACCCCGAACCATGTCAACCACTTTGTTTATCGTCAGGATGTATCCGGATAAGCCCATTCGAGTTATTACATCTAGCTCAGCCTCTAGACGGTCAACTGCTTCACGTCTTCGATTAGGCTGCCTGACTAAGTATTTGGAAATACCTTCTGCGCATTGGGACTGTAAAAGTTGGTTCGCAGTTCGGTCATTGCTTGGCGTAACCATCGCTAGCTCTGGAACATAGACCGAACCTAATCCGATATCCGCCTGTGGATCGATTACTGATGCTTCTGCCAAGTCTTGGGTTTGCTGCAAAAGTATGCGCGCAATGTCGCGCGGGTCACCAACCATATTTGCCAGTCGGTAAGCCGTTTCAACCATATGGTTCGAGCCAGCTAAAAATGCTTGGTCTGTACTTCCCTGTCGGTGCTTCTGACTTAATGGGACTTGCCCTCGAGCGGCATCTAGAACATCAGCTATCCGAGATTGCTCGGCAGTTGAGTAGCGTACCAAGTTTGTTAAAACTG
>Ga0209084_1002889_pt1 | contig 12921 bp, 19 predicted proteins | sample C_130820_MF_Meta_FD_187309 | JGI IMG/M metagenome (GOLD analysis project Ga0209084, IMG submission 187309) | Freshwater microbial communities from Lake Croche, Canada to study carbon cycling - C_130820_MF_MetaG (SPAdes) (version 2) | ecosystem: Environmental > Aquatic > Freshwater > Lake... | reverse complement strand
CACTTTCACGGCGTAAATGCCATCAGAGTCAAAGCACGGCCAGGACCAATGCTCGCCGTCCCACCAGCGCAGCCAATGCGGGCCGCACGGCCACCATCCTATGCTTGGCGGTTTGTTCACAGCGCTGCCGCTCCGCGCAGGATCACTATGCGCTCGCGCTCAAGGCGCAGGACGCAGTACCGCTGGTGCAAGCGCAGCAGGATGGTGACGCGGTTGGCGCCGGCCTGCTCCTCTTGCAGCAACTTCAACACTTCCTCTTCGGACAGTTTCGTCAGCACCTCGTGCATGCTTCTCCAAGTCAGCTTCATTTCAACTCCTCTATGGCTATGTCAGAAATCGTTCGCTTGTCACGCAGTGCGCGCCAAATTTTCTCATCGACCGTCTTGTCGGTGATCATCAGGTAGACCCAGACCGGATGCTTCTGGCCGCTGCGGTGCAGTCGGCCTATGGTCTGCTCGTACAACTCCAGCGACCAGGGCAGCGACAAGAACACCACCTTGCAACCGCCGTACTGTAGGTTCAACCCGTGGCCGGCGCTCTTGGGGTGGACCAGTAGTAGCTCAACCAGACCGGCGTTCCACCGCTCGATGACGTTGTCGTCGTCCAGCGTCTGCGCGTGCGGATAGCGCCGCTTCAGTTCAGCCAGTTCAGCCTTGAAGTTGTACGCGATCAGCGTGTTGGCGCGTTGATTCTCGGCCAGCAGATCGTCCAGCGCGTCGAACTTGTGGGGCGACATCCACTGCGGCGCGCCATCGGCGTAAACAAACCCAGAGGCCATCTGCTGGAGCTTGCCCGTCACCACGCCAGCGTTGACCGCGATGGCACGGGCGTCGGGGAACTCCAGCACCATGTCCTTTTTCATTTGCTTGTACTTGGCCAAGTCCATCTGGCAGCGCACCTCGACCACGTTCAAGTCTGGCAGCGTGTACGACTCCAGCAGAAACGTGGATGGTTTGATGCGCTCCATCACCTGCGCCAACGCGCCGGCGCGCGGCGCCCATTGGTTGAACTCTTTGTTGATCAACGTAAAGTACTGCTGCTGGAAAGCGCCTTTGGTGCGGCCCAGCAACGCCGTGTCGATGATCTTGCACTGGCCAAAGACATCCTCTAGACCGTTGCTGGTGAACGACCCAGTCAGACCCCAGCGGATGTTGACCTCGCGCAGGAACTTCTCCAGCAGCTTGAACCGCTGGCCGCTTGGGTTCTTCAGCCTAGTCAACTCATCAAACACCACACCGTCAAACCCGCCTGTGGGCAGGTTCTCGTAGTTGGTCACCACCACCTGAACGTCGGCCCGCAACGCAGCGGCGCGTTGCTTGGCCGTGCCCACGGCAACAGCCATCGTGATCTCTGGCGCCCACTTCTGGCGTTCTTCTTCCCAGACATGTTCAGCCACACGCTTAGGCGCCAGCACGAGGAACCGACTGGCGTGGCCATCGCGCAGCATCTCGCGCATGGCGGTCAAGGTGATGGCGGTCTTGCCTGCACCGACCGGCGCGAGGATCATCGCCCGGTCATGCTCGTACAGGAAGTCAGCCGCAATGGATTGATACGAACGTAGCTGCATCTTCTTTACTCCAGAGTACTGTGTAGTTTTGACCTAGCGCGGCCATGTCGGCCGCGAAGACCTGCTGCAACGCCGACAGGCGCCCGCCTGCGACCTTGAGTTCAACAAACCAGACGCGCCCGCCAGGTAGCACGACCAGGCGGTCGGCCACGCCTGCGCGGCCTGGCGAAACGAACTTGTACGCTTTGCCGCCGGCCTTCTCGACCAGACGGACAAGGTGCCGCTCGACATCAGCTTCCTTCAACTTCAGGCTCTGACGGGTTAAGCATGGGTGCCTCGCGTTCCAGCGTCTCGCTGAACGGGTAGTGGCCCGACATCAAGTTGATTGCGTAGAACTGCTTGATGTACGACTCGGTTGTCATGCCCGGTGAGAAGCGCGGGAATTGGCGCTTAGGCGGCTTGATCTTGGTCGGCTTGAGCGGCTTGAGCGCCGCGAACTGGTCACGCATTGACTGCGCGTGAGCCTCTGTTACAGTGGCTGTCCCTCGCGGGGCGGTCTTGAAAGTGATCATGTCTGCTCCTGTTGAGGCACAACTGTAACACGATCAAAAAGTTCTTGACAAGTCTTTTTTTGGGGTCTACAGTTCAAGTTCCATCAACCAAGGAGTACAGTAAAGTGAAGATCACCCTAGACCAGAAAGACATTGAGGTCATCCTCTTAGACCATGTCCAAGCCAAGTTTGGCGACCAGTTCGTACTTGACGAACTGAAGTGCTACAGCTACGACCCGGTCGCAACTTTTGTTGAAGAGACGCAAGATGACAGCGCACAGTAAGATCGTCGGCGGCTCGACCGCCAGCCGGGTCATCAACTGCCCCGGCTCCGTCGCCCTGACGGCCAAGATGCCGCCCCAGGCTGAGAGCAAGTACGCCGCCGAGGGCACCTTGCTGCACGATGTCATCGCGGCCATCATCGATGGCAAGGTGCCCAAGCAGATCACCGAGGAACTGCACAACGACAAGATCATGCCGGCGCTGGCGCTGCTGGATGAGGTCGATCCAGACAAGGACATGGAACTGGCCGTCGAGGTGCGCGTCGACTTCGGCGACTTCATCCCCGGCGTCTTTGGTAGCGTCGATGTGTTGGGCAAGATCGGCAACCGCGCCATCATCATTGATTGGAAGTTTGGCGATGGCGTGATCGTTGAAGCCCAAGAAAACATGCAGTTGATGTTCTACGCTGCTGCTGCGCGCCGGTCCCAGCCGTGGGCTTTTGAGGGTGTGACCGAGGTCGAGCTGGTCATCATCCAGCCGCCGATGATCAAGCGTTGGGTCACCACCCGCGCCCGGATATCACGGTTTGAGGATCAGCTCTTCGACGCAGTGCAGCAGGCCGTCAAGCCCGACGCGGCGCTGAAGTCTGGCGAGCACTGCCGCTGGTGTACTGCCAAGCCTGTCTGTCCTATCCTGACCGGCGCAGTCGACCGCGCCGTCAAGGTGCAGTTTGACGCGCTGGACAAGCAGCAGATCAGCATCTACTTGCAACAGGCCGATCTGCTCGACAGTTGGATCGCCGGCCTGCGCGAGTTGGCGCAGCGGGCGCTGGACAATGGCCAGGTCATCCCTGGCTACAAGTTGGTCGCCAAGCGCGGCACAAGAAAATGGTTGGACGAAGACAAGGCGCGGGTTGCCTTGATCGAGGCCGGCCTGAAAGACCCCGACGTCACCACATTGGTCTCGCCAGCAGTGGCCGAAAAGAAGCTCAAAAAGCTCCCCGACGGTCTTACTGTCAGCGTGTCGTCGGGTAACACAATGGCACCGGATACCGACCCCCGGCCTGCCATCTTGCAATTGGGTCAACTTCTGAAAAAGGTACTCTGATGTCTAATCTCGTAGCATTCAAAAGCGCCGGCTTGCCGGCAGTCGCATCTCTTGCCCAATCGTTGCGCGCCATCGCGCCGCGTGAGGCGCCTGGTGTTGCCATCTTGAAGATGGACCGCACCGGTCACTGGGTCTTTGGTTCTGATCAGGATGAGGCCGAGGCCGGCTCGACCTGGGCGGTCAACCCGTTCGCTTTCGTCCACGGCTGGATCGCGTGGGGTGATGGTGAAGTTCTGGGTGAAATGATGGCATCGGTGTCCGAGCCGCTGCCAGAGCACGGGCCAGTTCCTGCCGGCGCCAAGAAGGGTTGGGAGCAGCAGGTTGGCATGAGCTTGAAGTGCCTGACCGGTGAGGACAAGGGTCTGGAAGTCCGGTATAGCTCTACTAGCGTCGGCGGCAAGCGCGGCGTTCAGACCATCGCGGTGGCGATCGCTGCGCAGGTCGAGGCCGACCCGAGCAAGCCGGTGCCGGTGATCGTGCTCAACAAAGAGTTCTACCAGCACAAGAGCTACGGCAAGATTTACACGCCGCTGTTCGATGTGCAAAGCTGGATCGGCATGGAAGGCGAAGAAGAGGCGTCGCCTGCCGAACCGACACGCCGCCGTCGGGCATAAGAGCACTGGCCCCCGTGAAACACGTTATTGGACTGAGCGGGGGCAAAGACTCCACCGCGTTGGCGCTTCGACTGATGGAAGTCGAGCCGCGAGACTACGAATTGATCTGCAACGCCACAGGCAACGAACTGCCCGAGATGGTCGAGCACTGGGCAAAGCTAGAGCGCATGATGGGTCTGCCGATAAAGAAGGTCGGGCACACAACCGACCTGTACGGTTTGATTGAGCAGATGCAGATGCTGCCCAACTTCCGCGCCAGATGGTGTACGCGCATCCTTAAGATCGAGCCGACGATTGAGTACTTTGAATCGCTGGCAGAGGGTTCTGTCCTATACGTCGGTCTCCGCGCTGACGAAGAGGCGCGGCGCGGCATTTACGGGGAAGACATAAAGATACGCTTCCCCATGCGGGAGTGGGGATGGAACGAGGCCGATGTCTGGAAGTATTTGGGGCAGCGCAACGTCACGATTCCCCGCCGCACTGACTGCGCGGTGTGCCCTTATCAGCGTCTTGGCGAGTGGCGCGATCTCTGGCGCGACTACCCGGCCGAGTACGCCAAAGGCGTGGCTGTCGAGGAGAAGCTAGGCCATACGTTCAGGTCTCCGCAGCGTGACGCTTGGCCCGCTTCTCTAAAAGACTTGGCTGTAGAGTTTGAGAAAGGCCGCAAGATACGAGGTGACGGCAACGCTCAGACCTGCAGAGTTTGTTCTCTATGATCTGGGTCGATTTTGAGACCCGTAGCGCCTGCGACCTCAAAACCGCAGGCGTCTACAACTATGCGCAGAGCCTCAGCACAGAGGTTCTGTGCATGGCCTATGCGTACGATGACGGCGACGTCCAGATGTGGACCGGTGGCCCATTGCCTGACTTCACTGGCCACCAGATACGCGCCCACAACGCCGCGTTTGAACGCTTAATTTTCTGGTACGTTCTCCAGCAGGACTATCCGCTAGAACAGTTCTACTGCACCGCCGCGCAGGCCCGCGCCAACTGTGCGCCTGGCAGTCTGGAAGACGCTGGCCGGTTCGCTGGCGCGTCGATGCGCAAAGACCATCGAGGTGGCCATCTGGTACGGCAGTGCTGCATACCGCCCTACAACACCGCGCTGCTGCCTGAGCTATTTGAGTACTGCGCACAGGATGTCCGCGCCATGCGAGCGATCAGCAAGGGCATGCGCGGTCTGTCCGATGATGAGCTGCTCGACTACCATGTCAACGAGCGCATCAATGATCGCGGCGTGCTAGTCGATGTTGAGCTAGCACGTTCTGCGGTACGCTACGCCAGCGCAGAACTGATCGAGATACAGGACACTGTCGCCAAGGTGACGCAGGGTGCCGTGACGTCCGTCCGCTCGCCGCGCATGCGTCAGTGGGTGCAAGACCGCGTCTCGCCTGAGCAACTGAAGTTGATGATGGTCGAGGACAAGATCAGCATCGACAAGACCGTCCGCGCCAACCTGCTGGCCTGCGACGATCTCGACCCGGATGTGCGCGAGGTTGTGCAGTCCGCTGACGATCTCTGGGCGTCGTCCGTTGCCAAGTTTGCGCGGATGGCGGCGCTGGCTGATGAGGAAGACCACCGCGTGCGCGGCGCGTTCGTCTTCAACGGCGGCGCTGCGACGGGCAGGCTTTCGTCGTACGGCCTGCAAGTCCACAACTTCACGCGCAAGTGTGCCTTCTCGCCGCAGCAAGTGCGCGATGCAATGGTAACCGACCAGGCTATCGTGCCGGCCTACGGTAAGCGCGTCACCGATGTTTTGAAAGGCATGCTCCGGCCTGCGTTGATCCCCGCACCCGGCAAGCAACTGATGGTGGCCGACTGGTCGGGCATCGAGGCCCGGTGCAACCCGTGGCTGTCAGGCAACGGCGAGGATGTGCTCGATGTGTTTCGCTCTGGTCAGGACATCTACGTTCTGACCGCTGCCGCTATTTTCAAAACATCTGACGTCACGCCTGACATGCGCCAGATCGGCAAGGTGGCAGTGCTCGCCTGCGGCTACGGCGGCGGCGTGGGTGCGTTCGCCGCTATGGGCAGGGCTTATGGTGTCCACCTGCCCGAGGCCGCTGCGAAGCGCACGGTGGACGCTTGGCGCCGCGCCAATCAGTGGGCTGTAAGGTACTGGCAGGCGCTGGAGTCGGCTTACATGCGCGCTATGCGCAACCCCAATCAAGAGTTTGTCGCTGGCCGCGTCACTTACTTGTTTGACGGCGTCCATCTGTGGTACGCGCTGCCGTCGGGCAGGGTACTATGTTACCCCTATGCGCGATTCGAGCCGGATGGTGTCAGCTACGCCAAGTGCGCTTGGAAACCCGCGCAAGGCGCGACTGAGTGGCCCCGAGCGCGGCTCTGGAGCGGTCTGGCAGCAGAGAACGTCTGTCAGGCCGTGGCCAATGATCTGCTGCGGCACTCGCTGCGTCAAGTCGAGGATGTTGTGTTGACTGTCCACGATGAGATCGTCATCGAGACCGCTTCGCCTGACGTAGATGCGCTACGCCAGGTGATGTGTACCCCGCCCGCATGGGCGTCTGGCTTGCCACTAGCGGTCGACATCAAGGTAATGTCGCGTTACGGCAAGCCCTAAAAAAAGGGCGCCCTGCAAGGCGCCCTAAAAGGAGTTTTCTACGTGCTGAACTATATCGTATCTTTGGCAGTTGAGGGTGAGACTGCGCTGGTGGTGAAACAAAAAGACAACACTTGGCCGGCATATTTACCGGAAAAATGGCGCGGTGAGGCGTCGTGGTACTGCAATACCGGTAGTTTTATCGTGTCGCGATTCGTCGACGGTCGAGTGTCGGCATCTGCGTCTAACTGCACGCATTGTCTTGCGATGATGCTGGACGATATCGGCACCAAAAGCAAGACGCCGCCGCTGCCGCCGACATGGATTATGGAGACGTCGCCCGGCAACTATCAGTATGGTTATGCGTTCAACGAACAACCAACGGTCGGCGAGTTCAGCGCGGCCATCAAGGCCATCGCTGCCGCCGGTTACACCGATCCAGGCGCCTGCAACCCGGTGCGTAATTTTAGACTGCCAGGGTCAATCAACCAGAAAAACGGGTTTATCTCGCGACTCGTTGAGTTCACGCCAGGGCGCGAGTACAGCGTGGGTGATATCTGCGCCGCGTTGGGCGTCACGCCAGGCGTGGCCGATACCGCCACGATGCGCCCGGTCGGCCTCGCAGATGACGGCGATGATGATGTGCTGGCGTGGATCGCCGAGCGTGGCGACTTGCTCGAAATCGGGCACGAGTGGTACGGCGTCGTTTGCCCTAACGCGGCCGAGCATACGGATGGCAACGCGATGGGCCGCTACAGGCCCGTCAGTCGGGCCTATACCTGCTTTCATGGCCACTGCGTGGACAAATGGAACTCTGCCCGCTACCTTGCGTGGGTGGCCGAGCAGGGTGGCCCCGACCATCAGCACGGTCTGCGCGACGAACTGTTGGCGACTGTGATGGCCGGCGCGCTGGGCAAGATATCGCCTACTGCGGCGTTCCCTGATGAGACCATCGAGATTATCCGCGAGGTCAACCGCAAGGAAATGGGTCGACTTGAGAAGGCCGAATGGTATGAACGGTTCGCTTATATTATGAGCGACGATGCGTATTTCGACATGCTTGAGCGGCGCGAGATCATGCGCAAAGCGTTCAACGCGGTGTTTGCCCATATACCGTGCAAGTCGGTGCATGGCACGGCGAAAGTGTCGGCGTCGGTCTGTTATGACGAAAACCGACAAGCGAAGGGAGCCCGCACGCTGCAGGGCGTGACCTACGCCGCTGGCGAGTCGGTGCTGGCCACAATGGACGGCGCCGTTTTTGGCAACCGTTGGCGCGACGCCAGGCCAGCAACGGCTCAGGGCGATGCGTCGCGCTGGCTTGAGCATGTCGAGCGGCTCATACCCGAACAGTTTGAGCGCGAGCATGTGCTTGATGTGCTCGCATACAAGTTGCAACATGCGGATCGCAAGATCAACCATGCGGTGCTGCACGGCGGTCTACCCGGTAGCGGGAAAGACACCCTATACGCGCCTTTCTTGTGGGCGATCGGTCGCAGCAACGTGTCGATTGTTAAGAACGAGGAATTGTCGTCGTCGTGGGGGTATGCGCTGGAAGCGGAAGTGATGGTGATCAACGAACTGCGCCAGGCGGAGGCGCGAGACCGTAGGGCGATGGAAAACGTCCTGAAGCCGATCATTGCGGCGCCGCCCGAATATCTGCCGGTGAACCGCAAGGGACTGCACCCGTACAACGCCCTGAACAGAATTTGGGTGCTTTGCTTTTCGAACGAGCGCGCCGCTATCTCGATCCCCAGCAACGACCGTCGGTGGTTTTGTGTGTGGTCGGATGCGCCGCGCATGACTGACGCCGAGGGCGCGGCTATGTGGTCATGGTACGAACGCGGTGGCAACGCAATCGTCGCCGGGTATCTGGCGTCGCGTGACGTATCAAAGTTCCTACCAGGCGCCAGCCCGCCGATGACGGAAGCAAAGGCGATCATGGTCGAGCGTGGCCGCAGCGCGCATGAGGAATATCTGCAATTGCAGATAGAGGCGCGGATAGGGGTCTTTTCGTTGGGCGTGATCGCTGGCCCTTGGCATGCCATCTGCGACGCGTTGACGCAGCCAGGGCAGCACCGGATTCACCCGTCGGCGTTGATGCATGCCCTGAACGAGGCCGGGTGGCAGGACGCTGGCCGCATCATGTCGAAGACGAACACCACCAAGAAACAGGTGTTCGTGTCGGCCGACATGGCTGCGCGCTACACGAAGTCGCAGCTACGCGACATGGTCGAGGCGCCGGCTGCGCCTACGGCTTTGCGAGCGGTATGAAAAAACCCGCCAGCGGCGGGTTATAGGTCGAGCAGCGCGGCAAGTAATAGGGCGAGCAAGCCCACGAGCAACGCCGTCAGCATGCAATGCTGCGCGCATAGGCTAGCGCGTCCGCTTCATTGTCGAATAGGTTTTGCCCGCCGAGGTCGCCCTGTTTGTCGCCGCGCACGCGCACCAACCAACCGAGCGCGATAGAGGTCACCGTGACGGTGGCCTTGTCTTTCGACCACTGCGCCGCCATCGCGTCGGCGATGCCTTGGAAGGTGGCGCTGCGGATCTTCCACCTGTTGGCGCTGGGCGGCAGGTTGTACCATGTCGGCAGGCTCTTGCCTGACTTCGTGACGTGCCGCGCCCCTTTGCCGACGACATTCGTCGGCACGAGCGGCGGCAACCCCTTGAGCCATAAGCAAGTCGTCTTGGTGGCCTCATGGCCGAACTGCCACGGTTGGATTATCTGATCGGGTTTGCGGATGCGAGTGCTGATGATGCTCACCGGGTTCTCGAGACAGATGCGCGAGATGGGTGCAGCCAGCAACAGCCGCACGAAGTCCAGCGCCGCTACCTGGCGACCATCGGCTTGTTTCTGCGCGAAGTGTCTGGCACCACTGATCGCGAGATGGGTGCAAGGAGGGTGCGCTACCATCATGTCCCATCCATCGCCCAGGATGTCCAACACATTGCCCTGATAGTGCGGCCCTGGTCTCTCAGTCGGCAGGATGTCGCAGGACATGGCCTCATGCCCGCGAGATATGAAGGCATCCCGCACTGTGCCAGAGTACTCACAAGCGACGAGCACTCTCACTGCACCTCTCCCCGTAGGCGCGAGATAGCGTATTCAAAGAGGGTCTGCACCTGCTCTGCGTCCACGTTGGTGGCATCTGGGTCAGCCAGCATCGCTAGACCGGCATCCAGGGCCGCGAGGAGGGGCTGTAGATCCTCATCTGGGCGCGAGCTGGTGTCTGTCATGCTGTCACCTGCTCAGTGCTGTCTATGAAGGTCAGATCGTCGAGCTTGACCCATCGCGAGTGCGAGCCGTCCGGCGTGCCCATAAGCATACCGAAGCCGTCAAAACACTGGACATGAGCTATTTCTAGCACGTCCCACACTGCTCCATGTTGCTTGACGAGCTGGCGTACGCGAGTGCTCACGGGTTTTAGGATTGCTTGCATTTCATATTCTCCAGGCGAGCATGACGCCAATAAACGCGAGACAGCAGACCAGCAGCAGTCCGTAGGCCACGGTCGCGAGCCTACCGTAGGGTTCAGGTCGCGCCGTGGGATAACCCACGTCAAAAGAGCATTCTGAGAGAGTGCGGGGGGTTTGTGTGTGTGATGGTTTCATGGTTACACCAGTGATGAGAATTCGTTGATGATGGTCTGCCGGGTGCTGCGCGTGGGAAGCCACATTGTCCGCACAAGCACGTAAGCGCCGGACATCAGTCGCCATTGCTGCCACTGGATCCTTCGCAACCCGTTGACGGTCGCGCAGTCGCCAAGCGTGTAGCGGGCGTTGTCATGATGAAATGATCGTGTCATGGTGTGACTCCAATGATTTTGTGCGCGTATGCAATAGCTGCGGATTCGGTGGAATAAATGCATTGTTCGATGATTCTTCCGCTATCGTCATCGACAAACCGCACCATCCACCCGCGTGCGACCGGGAAAACAGTGACAGTTAACCCATCATCCGGGTTAATGATTGTGGTCGTATCAAACATTGTGTGCAATTCTGATAATGTCATGCTATCCCCTTAGAGTGTAGGTGTGAGGTTCAAACCGTGAGCATTGGCATACGCGATGCACTCATCCTGAAAACCCATAAACATGGGAACGATTGTGGAATGAAACATCACTTTCCGGATGATATAACAATCATTACGAACAGACCATATAATCTCATACATAATAATCCCCTTGTCTGGCAACATGCCACAGATACCCTCATTGCTAAGGGTATCAATTGCATGTCGTTCAGTAATTCACGCCAGCGTGTTGTACAAACCCGGACATATCTCGTTTTGCTTTGCCCTTAGAGTAAAGGGCAACAACAACGGTCTTGGGTTCGATATGCCTAACATCCGTGTTATCACCATCGACCACCGGCCACCCACGAAAGCTTGCGGGTATCTCTGACCGTTTGTGAAAAACAACAGCAACACGGGAATTGTCGGGGTTCAACAAACCTTTATGCGTGATCGCGATCGGTGTAATGCCGGAAAAACTGTAGGTCAGATCGTAATTGCCGGCGGTTTTGCCCGCTAGCTTACGTGCCGGGTGTTTCGTGTAATCGTAAAACTGGACATCCGGGAAGCATTGGAAAATGTTTAACCCGTCGCAAGCTTCTATGTTTTCCCACAAGATGTCGCTGGTTCCATTAGGCCGGACTAGGGGCGTCATGCCGCGCCGTTTTGCTGCACGCGCCAATGACCAAACATCCGCAGCAAACGAAAGCATAAACGCGCGCTGGTCGGTTTTGAAACAATCGGTTTTTGCTTGTCGTTGTTTTTGTATCGTGCGGAATGCACCGCGACCAGCTGTTGACAAGCATGGCGCCATGCAGCCCGCTAGCTTGGCCATGCTACAGATCGTCGCATCAGGCACAAGGTAAATGATGCCCGTGAGCATGCCAATTTTTTGGCCCTTGATTGTCTTGGCGCTAGCAGTGCCAAGAATTGGCCTGTAGGTCAGGCCAAGGTTCAAGAGTCTAGCTTTATAGGGGTTGCGCATTGTGTTTACTCTACTGATGTACTGTGAATTCAGCCCGTAGCACCCTGTCAAGGTGCTATCGGCTGGACTCTCTGGCGTCAAATTAGCGTTTAAAAAAATCGACAATTGCGGCGTGATCATGCACGCCGTCGATGCGCAACTCATACCGGGCGTCGCTGAAGTCACAAGACGTAATGTTGTCGTATCCGTCGTGATACAGATAGCTGACATGTTCGGCGTCTATGCCGCTGAAGTTGTTGCAATCGGTACTGTCGCTGTCCGACAGCCACGGACCGTTGTGAGGCGTCCATTCGCCGTCGTTGACTTCGACCGTTGTGGTTGTGACCGGGTAGACGCGAGTGGCGCCGTTGACTGTGACTGCTAAGGTGATCATTGTGTACTCCACTAGATGGCGCCTAGGCGCCATGGGTTGATGATTAAGCGGCGCGGATGTCGTCGCGGACGGCAGCGTAAAGCGCGACATGAGCGCCGACCAAATCGATGGCGTGAGTCGCCGTGCGGGCGTCGCCGATGATCTTGATGATGTCGGCGTCGTCGTAGCATTCGATCACGACATCCCAGCCGTCTACTTCGTAATAGGCGACTGCGTGATCGCGCACTGCATATAAAAGATCGGCGATGAGTGCTTGCTGCGATGCAAGCCGATAGGTCTCCATTGCTTGTTCGTACACTGCAGTGGCTGCGTCGCGGGCTGCACGGGCGGCGATGAGGGTTGTCATGTCGGTCTCCAGTAGAAGGTAAAAAAGGTAAAGCAGCCGCAATGCTACAGTGTTCATTGCAACCCTTGCAACAGAAGGGGCATTCGCCCTGGTAGCGGTAGTCTTCTAGCGCGGTTCGGGCAGCGGTTCGGTAGTCGAGCGATAGCCATGGGGTCTTACCGGGCGTGTAAGCGATATAGTCACTCACTGTGTTATTGCTAGGAAAATCAGTAACACACTATGTAGCGTAACGTATATGAGCGACTGAAAACGAAATGACTACCGACTATATGACTATGGCCGACAGCCCCGCGCCGATAGCTCCGCGCCGATAGCTCCGCAGCTAAAAACCCGCACGGCTCTTCGCACGCATGGCTATGGTGACTATGGCTAGCGGTTGCGCGAGCATGGCTATGGTGACTATGGCTAAATGCTTGCAGCGGTTCGCGCGCCATGACTACGTGACTACGTGACTACCGACAGCGGTCGGCCTGGCCAGCGGCCCGGCGGTCGGCCCTGGCCAGCGGCCCGGCGGTCGGCCCGGCGGTCGGCCCTGGCCAGCGGCCCGGCGGTCGGCCCTGGCCAGCGGCCCGGCGGTCGGCCCGGCGGTCGGCCCTGGCCAGCGGCCCGGCGGTCGGCCCGGCGGTCGGCCCTGGCGGTCGGCC
>Ga0209084_1002888_pt1 | contig 12922 bp, 10 predicted proteins | sample C_130820_MF_Meta_FD_187309 | JGI IMG/M metagenome (GOLD analysis project Ga0209084, IMG submission 187309) | Freshwater microbial communities from Lake Croche, Canada to study carbon cycling - C_130820_MF_MetaG (SPAdes) (version 2) | ecosystem: Environmental > Aquatic > Freshwater > Lake... | reverse complement strand
TGCCCAATACCGCTATTGCTTTACCAAACGGCGGTTACGCGACGTTAGAAAACGTTGCCACCATCCACCAAGGAAGTGGCGCGATGAATATTGCGCGTGAGGCAGGACGTCGCACCATGGCGATTGGCGTATTTGTCAAAGGCCGCGATATGGGCTCTGTAGTGGCCGATATGAAAGCGCGCGTCAACAAGAACGTGAGTATCTCTAAAGGCTACTCAGTGACATGGTCGGGTGAGTTTGAAAACCAAGAGCGTGCGATGCAACGCTTGGCTTTGGTAGTTCCGATTTCGCTGCTATTGATTTTTGTCTTACTGTTTAATGCCTTTGGCTCGGTCAAAACAGCCGGCCTGATTTTGATCAACGTTCCTATGGCCTTGGTGGGTGGCTTTGTCGCTTTATGGGTTTTGAATATACCCTTGTCCGTATCTGCCGCCATTGGCTTTATCGCGCTATCGGGCCAAGCCGTGCTCAATGGTGTGGTGATGCTGTCAGTCTTTCAACAGCTGCGCAATGCTGGCTATACGGTGGTAGATGCCGTTAAAGAAGGCTCTCTGCAACGATTAAGAACCGTTTTAATGACAGCTATGTTGGCCGCATTGGGCTTACTACCGATGGCGCTGAGCCATGAGATTGGATCCGAAACTCAGCGGCCCTTAGCCATCGTCGTGATCGGCGGTTTATTCACCGCCACGCTCTTAACCTTGATAGTCTTGCCAGCGCTATATGTGTCTTGGTTTTCCAACACACGTCTAGCGCCAGCAGCCAAAGATTAAATATCGATATTGGCCGCGCGTAGTGCGTTGCTCTCGATAAAGTCGCGGCGGGGTTCTACCTCGTCGCCCATCAACATCGTGAAGACACGATCAGCCTCAATCGCGTCGTCAATTTGTACGCGCAACAAACGACGCACCGCTGGGTCCATGGTGGTTTCCCACAGCTGCGCTGGATTCATTTCGCCCAAGCCTTTGTAGCGTTGACGTGCCGTTGCGTTTTCGGCTTGTTCGATCAACCAACGCATAGCAATGCGGAAGTCGGTGACCCTCTCTTCCTTAGCGCGCTCACCCTCACCACGCGACACACGTGCGCCTTCTTGGAGAAGACCTTTGAATGTTAGAGCCGCCTCGGCCAATGCCGCGTAGTCTGCGCCATGCACAAAGTCTTGCGTGATGACGCTGCTCTTCACGTTGCCATGGTGGCTACGGCTGATGCGCAGAATGGGTTTGTCAGTGCGCTCATCAAATTCGCCAGAGGCCTCTGAGCCGCTACCCAATTCGCGTAACTTGGTTTGCATGTCTGCCGCAGAGCGCTCTGCATCGGCAACCGTGTCCAAATTCACAGACACACCGTCGGCCATGGCGCGCAAGGCTTCTGCATCCATGAATCCGCGCAAACGCGCAATCACGGCTTCGGCCAATTGGTGTTTGCGCGCAAGCTCTTCAAGCGTTTCGCCACGCAAGACTTGTGGTGCTGCACCGCCAGTGCTGATGCTGGCGTCTTTAAGTGCCACGCGCAACAAGAATGCATCAAGTGCAGGCGCATCTTTGATGTACTGCTCTTCTTTGCCAACCTTCACTTTATACAAAGGCGGTTGCGCAATATAGATATGGCCACGCTCAACGAGTTCAGGCATTTGGCGATAAAAGAAAGTCAATAAGAGCGTGCGGATGTGCGCACCGTCCACGTCCGCATCGGTCATGATGATGATGCGGTGGTAGCGCAATTTGTCAACATTGAAATCATCTGTTGCCGCCTTGCCAGATTCTGCGCTGGCTTTGCCGATGCCAGTGCCAAGCGCGGTGATGAGCGTGAGTATTTCGTTACTGGTTAAGAGTTTTTCGTAACGCGCTTTTTCTACATTCAAAATTTTTCCGCGCAAAGGAAGAATTGCTTGGAACTTTCTGTCGCGCCCCTGCTTAGCAGAGCCGCCGGCGGAGTCACCCTCAACGATATAGATTTCACACAGTGCTGGGTCTTTTTCTTGACAATCGGCCAGCTTGCCTGGCAATCCCATGCCATCGAGTACGCCTTTGCGGCGCGTCATCTCGCGGGCTTTACGGGCCGCTTCGCGGGCTCGCGCAGCATCCACAATCTTTCCGCAAATAATCTTGGCGTCGTTAGGGCGCTCTTGCAAATAATCGTTCAGCGCTTTGGCAACGATGTCTTCCACCGGTGCGCGCACTTCGCTCGAGACCAGTTTGTCTTTAGTCTGGCTACTGAACTTAGGCTCAGGCACTTTCACAGACAACACACAACACAAGCCTTCGCGCATGTCGTCGCCCGTCACTTCGACTTTGGCTTTTTTAGCGAACTCGTGTTCTTCAATGTATTTGTTGATGACTCGTGTCATTGCGGCGCGCAATCCAGTTAAGTGGGTGCCGCCATCACGTTGCGGAATATTGTTGGTGAAACACAAAACGCTTTCGTTGTAGCCATCATTCCACTGCATCGCCACTTCAACGCCAATATGCGTACCAGGTATGCCGCCGTATGTTTCTGCAGGTCGCTCACCTTCCGAATAAAACGCATTGGGGTGCAATACTTTTTTGCCTGAATTAATGAAGTCAACAAAGCCTTTGACACCACCGGCGCCAGAAAAGTCGTCTTCTTTGCCGCTACGTTCATCAATTAAACGAATACGAACACCATTGTTCAAGAAGCTGAGTTCACGCAGACGTTTGCTCAAAATCTCGTAATGGAAATCGCTATTTTGAACAAAGATATCTGTGTCTGGCAAGAAATGCACTTCTGTACCGCGCTTTTCAGTCTCACCCGTAACCCGCATAGGAGAAACTTCAAAACCGTCAACGACTTCAATGATTCGGTTTTGGACAAAGCCTTTTGCAAACTCTAAGGTATGAACTTTGCCTTCGCGGCGAACCACTAGACGCAAAGATTTAGAAAGCGCGTTGACACATGAAACACCGACGCCATGCAAACCGCCAGAGACTTTGTAGCTGTTTTGGTTGAACTTACCGCCAGCATGCAATTCGGTTAAAGCAATTTCAGCTGCACTGCGTTTAGGCTCGTGCTTGTCGTCCATCTTGACGCCCGTTGGGATACCGCGTCCGTTGTCTGTCACGCTGATGGAGTTATCGCTATGAATGGTGACCACGATGTCGTCACAGTGGCCGGCTAGGGCCTCGTCAATCGAATTGTCAACGACTTCAAATACCAAATGGTGTAGGCCGGTTCCATCAGACGTATCCCCGATATACATGCCTGGGCGTTTACGTACGGCCTCTAAGCCTTCCAATATTTGAATCGAGCCGGCTCCGTAATCTTGATCGGCCACTGGTGTTGCTATGGGTTCTGGTTGTTGTTCTTGGGTCATGTCAATTCTTTAAATGTGCTGCATATGTGCGGCACCATAGGTAGCAAAGGAGAAAACTTATATGCGCATTGGCATGACAACGTATTTGAATGTGGGGTTATCAGGGATGGTGACTAGAGCAGAACTATTGGAATCCGCCAAATCGACTTGCACCATGTCTTGGTCCATATTGGTCAATGCATCAATTAGGTAAGTGACATTGAAACCAATTTCTATGGCATCGCCGCTGTAGTTGATTTCGAGTTCATCCACGGCTTCTTCTTGTTCGGCATTGGTTGAAGCGACACGCAAAATTCCGGGCTCCAAATTTAAACGCACACCTTTGAATTTTTCGGTCGTCAAAATAGCTGTACGCTGCAAAGTTGCTAACAAAGCGGTACGACCAAGCGTGATGGTATTTTTATGGTTCTTTGGAATCACACGGTTGTAATCTGGAAACTTACCTTCCACCAGCTTCGTTACAAACTCCATCCCATCAAAAATAAATTTAGCTTGGTTGTTGGCGAACTGCATTTCAATCGCGCCAACTTTATCGCTCAACAAACGCTGCAACTCCAACACGGTTTTTCTTGGCAAGATGACTTCTTGACGCGGCACTTCAACTTCTAATGTGGCAGATGCAAATGCCAGGCGGTGACCATCAGTCGCCACCAAACTCAATTGCTTACCTTCTGCAACGAACAAGATGCCATTCAGGTAATAACGGATGTCATGCACCGCCATAGAAAAGGAAACTTGGTGCAGCAACTCTTTCAGGGTTTTTTGTGGAACGCTAAATGTTGGGCCTAATGCGGTTGACTCTTGCACCAAAGGAAAATCTTCGGCGGGTAAGCTTTGCAAAGTGAAACGGCTTTTGCCACCCTTGAGAATCAATTTGTTTTGGCTTGATTCCAAACTCACGGTTTGGTCGCTTGGCATAGTGCGCAAAATATCAATCAACTTACGTGCACCAACGGTAGTGGTGAAGCTACCAGTATCACCATCCAGGTCTGCAGTCGTACGAATTTGAATTTCTAAATCACTTGTAGTGATCTGTAAAGACTTTCCTGTTTTCTTGATCAACACATTCGCAAGGATGGGCAGCGTATGACGGCGCTCGACAATGCCTGCAACCGATTGCAGAACTGCCAAAACCTTGTCTTGGGTTGCTTTGAGAACAATCATCTTCTTCCTCTTGTTTTCTTAATTTAAATTAGTAGTAGTAGATAAGCACCGCACACTTCTGTGCAAAACTGTATTTTCCTCTTTTTTTTCAACAACTTGGAGCATTTGTAAGCCTGTGGCTAAATAGGTTTTTTGGTGTACTGAAAGCATGAATAACTTTGAAATTTCGGAAAATCTGTGGATAACTAGTGGGTTATTCAAAAACTATCCCCAGACTTATACAAAACGTTTTTTCATCCTTTGAGTGTTTGTTCTAAAACATGTAATTGCTGGTTTAAATCTGCAAGTTGTTGGCGCTCTGCGCCAATCTTGCGAACAGCATGCAAAACAGTGGTGTGGTCACGCCCACCAAACAGTTCACCAATTTCTGGCAAGCTTTTTTGGGTCAGTTCTTTAGCCAAATACATCGCAATTTGACGTGGCCTAGCAATTGAGGCCGGGCGTTTCTTGGAATACATATCCGCGACTTTGATCTTGTAATAGTCAGCCACGGTTTTTTGGATGTTTTCAACAGAAATTTGGCGATTTTGGATCGATAACAAATCGCGCAGAGCATCTCGCGCCAACTGAATCGTGATGTCTTTTTGGTTAAACCGCGAATAAGCCAAGATTTTCCGCAAGGCACCTTCCAGCTCTCGCACGTTAGAACGTACGTTTTTAGCAACGAAAAAAGCCACCTCTTCTGGCATATCCGCGTTTTCATGACGTGCCTTGCTAATCAAAATTGCCACGCGCATCTCCAACTCCGGCGACTCAATTGCCACGGTGAGCCCTGCATCGAACCGGGAAACTAAACGCTCATGGATATCTGCCAGACCCTTTGGATACGTATCGCTGGTCATCACAATGTGAGACTTTTTAGCTAAAAGCGCCTCAAATGCATTGAAAAACTCTTCTTGGGTGCGCTCCTTATTAGCAAAGAACTGCACATCGTCTATTAATAGAAGATCGAGCGAGTGGTAACGCGCCTTGAACTCATCAAAAGTCTTGCGCTGATAGGCCTTAACCACATCAGAAACAAACTGCTCCGCATGGATGTAGAGAACTTTGGCGTCAGGCCGCTCTTGGAGCAGCTTGTTACCCACCGCATGAACCAAATGGGTTTTACCCAAACCGACCCCACCGTAAATAAACAAAGGGTTGTACAGCTGACCCGGCATGGTCGCCACATGCATAGCAGCAGCACGCGCCATCCGGTTGGCAGTGCCTTCCACCAAGCTGTCGAACGTCAAAGCAGTATTAAGCCGATTGCGCGGCCCCGTGGGCGTGTTTTCTTCAATCCCAACAAATGCTTCTGGAAGAGACTCCACCTCATGTGTATAACTAACAGCCTGTGTCCTAGCCTGCTCCTCTTTGGGAGTAATTGCTAACTCCAACTGAATAGATTGGCCAAAAAATTGTTGCAAAAGCGCCGCAATACGCGACGCATATTGGGCACGAACCCAGTCCAGTTTGAAGCGGTTTCCCACCAAAACAACAACTTTAGAGAGGTCTGAAGAGACCGTCGCGCGCAAAGGTTTAATCCAGGTATTGAACTGTTGCTCAGGTAATTCTTGCGCCAATTGGTCAACGCAAGATTGCCACAAACCATCGCCCGAAGCCGGTGCAGCGCCATCAAAGGGCAATGAAGAAATACCGTGGACCATGTGTTCTTGTTCTGTGGATAGATGGCCTAAAAAAGGCCGTAAAGGAGTACTTTATCAAAAAATTATCCACAGGCGAGGAATCGGCAGATCAGGATAACCCTAAAAACGATTTTGATGTTCTTTTGAGTTGTACTTGAGCGTAGGCAATGGCCGTAAAGTAAGTGAAGGGAGGGGCAGGGGAGGGCTTGCGAACGACATAAAGCGCAAAGCGCGGAGTCGCAAGCCCTCCCCTGCCCCTCCCTTCACTTACGTCCCACAACGCAACCAATGCCCAACAAAACCGACAGTTATTGCCGAGCCAGCGAAAATTTGCGATAATTTACGGTTTCCCTGATTCACAGGGGCCTGTATTTGGAATCACCATGAAACGTACTTATCAACCCTCTAAAACCCGCCGCGCACGTACGCACGGCTTTTTGGTTCGCATGAAAACCCGTGGCGGTCGCGCTGTTATCAATGCGCGCCGTGCCAAAGGTCGCAAACGTCTCGCTGTCTAAGCAGCCAGCGCCACTTTTTTGGAGCCTCGCGGCTTTGCGCTGGTTGATCTGTGGAACATTTAAAACAATGGTCCGAGTATCAGGCGGTAATGGCTTGTGGACTGGTTTGTAAAACCCCCCATTTCGTTTTGCACCGCTGGAACCCAGCAACAGCGCCAGAAGCGGCCCCTTTTATTGAGGGCCGTTTGCTTTTCGGGGCCTTGACGCCCAAGCGCTGGGCCAAACGCTCGGTAACACGCAACTTGATCAAAAGACAAATTTACGAGGTGTCTGCGTTGTATGCACATGGATTAACCCCGACAGCACACGTTATACGTTTGCGCGCAGAGTTTGACAAAAGAAATTTTATGAGCGCATCTTCCGTAGCGCTAAAAAAAACGGTACGCAGTGAGTTGACACAACTTTTTGATATGTTGCCCAAACCATGATGCGCACAGTTTTAATTCGTTTAGTACAAGCCTATCGATTGCTTTTAAGCCCTTGGCTCGGATCAGCCTGTCGTTTTGAGCCAACTTGCTCTATTTATGCGCTTCAAGCATTAGAAATACACGGCGCAGGACTTGGAGGCTATCTCACATTGCGGCGCTTAACGCGTTGCCATCCGTGGTGCGCAGGCGGACATGATCCCGTCCCTAATCACCCATCTCTTTTTACACATTTGACGCCATCCCCTCTTGGAAAGAAAAACTCATGAATGACATTCGCCGCACCGTTTTGTGGGTGATCTTTGGCTTCTCAATGGTCTTGCTGTGGGACCAATGGCAAGTTTTTAATGGGCATAAAGCTACGTTTTTTCCTAGCCCTGCACCAGCAGCTTCTCAAACCATGGGCCAAGGTACGGGCGTTTCCACGTCTAGCGCAACAGATGTGACTGGCACCACAACTAACACCACAGCCAACAATGGTGCAGACAATAGTGTTCCATCTGGCGTGCCCGCACCAGTCGGCGGCGCCGCAACAAATGCAGCTACAACAATCTCTGCCGTAGGGAATATCCCGCTGCAAGATAGTGCTCCACAGAGAAGAGAAATTGTTCAGATTACTACCGACGTCTTGAAGGTTGACTTTGATACAGAAGGCGGCAATGTAGTGCGTGCTGAGTTTTTAAAACATGCGGATGTCAACCGGGTCGGCCGCAACGTGGTGTTGCTTGATAACAGCGCAGAACGCATTTACATGGCGCAAACCGGATTAATCTCTAGTGTGCCGGGCGTGAATCTGCCAACACACAAAACGCCTATGACAGCGCGTCCAGGTGTGCGCAGCCTTAAAGATAAAGACAAAACCTTATCGTTGGTCTTTGAGTCCGCCCCACAGGGCGGCGTGCAGTTGATCAAAACCTACACATTCAAAGCGGGCGATTACGCCATAGATGTCAAGCACGACATCGTCAACACATCTAACCAAGACATTACGCCGCAGTTGTATTACCAGCTTGTGCGCGACGGCAACAAGCCGGCGGGCGAGTCCTCTTTCTATTCAACTTTCACTGGCCCAGCCGTTTATACGGAAGCTAAAAAATACCAAAAAGTTGAATTTGCTGACATTAAGAAAAAGAAAGTAGACATAGAAACCCAATCGAGCTCGGGCTATATCGCCATGGTGCAGCATTACTTTGCCAGCGCATGGGTCTTGCCCGATGGCTTGTTGCGCAACATCTCCATGGACGCCGTAGACATAGGCGCACGCATGCCCGACTGCTGCTACCGCGCAACATTAATAGCCCCTCTTGAAGCCATCGCACCCGGCAAAACAAAAAGTGTGTCGGCCACATTGTTCGCAGGTCCGCAAGAAGAGCACGACCTTGAAGCTATCTATCCGGGTTTAGAACTGGTCAAGGACTACGGATGGCTCACTATTCTTGCCAAGCCTCTCTATTGGTTGCTCAACAAACTTAACAACCTGCTCAATAACTGGGGATGGTCTATCGTTGCTTTGGTGGTGCTCATCAAAGCGGGCTTCTACTGGTTGAATGCACATGCTTATAAGAGCATGGCCAAGATGAAGGCGATCAACCCCAAGATCATGGACATGCGTGAGCGTTTGAAAGACAACCCACAACAAATGCAAGCCGAGATGATGAAAATCTACCGCGAGGAAAAGGTTAATCCTTTGGGCGGCTGCTTACCCATCGCGATACAAATTCCAGTGTTCATCGCTTTGTACTGGGTGCTTTTGTCGACCGTAGAAATGCGCAATGCACCATGGGTGTTGTGGATTCACGATTTGGCGGCGCCTGACACATCGCTTGGCGTTTGGTTTGGCGTGCCAATAGGTATCTTGCCTATAGTCATGACGTTGACCACCGTATTACAAACGGCGTTAAATCCTGCGCCACCAGATCCTATGCAAGCCAAGTTGATGTGGATCATGCCGTTGGCTTTTAGCGTGATGTTCTTCTTCTTTCCGTCTGGCTTGGTGTTGTACTGGATTACCAATAACGTGTTGTCGATTGCTCAACAGTGGGTCATCAACACGCGCATGGGCGTGCCGCCGCAATTTAATTTGCCGAAGTTTTAAACACGCATTGCCTTGCTTGCCCACCACAACGACGCCATCATCGCAGTTGCGACTGCGCCAGGACGTGGTGCAGTGGGCATTGTTCGTGTCAGCGGTAAACAGTTAGAAGCGTTTTCGCTTGCATTGTGTGGTCGCCTTTTGCAGCCACGCGTTGCGACGTATTTACCGCTAAACGATAAATACGCTACGCCGATTGATCAAGTCTTGGCCTTGTATTTTCAAGCGCCCCACAGTTATACCGGTGAAGATGTTTTAGAGCTGCAGGCGCATGGCGGGCCTGTGGTTTTGCAAATGATTGTGGCGCGGTGTTTTGAGGCTGCTAAAAACCATTTAACCAATTACGCAGATAACGCAAGTGATATTGAAAAACAAACACTTTCGAACTTGCGCTTAGCAAAACCCGGTGAATTTACCGAGCGTGCATTTCTAAATCACAAACTCGATTTAGCGCAAGCAGAAGCCGTGGCGGACTTGATCGACGCCAGCACAGAAGCCGCAGCACGCGGCGCAAGTCGCTCATTAGCAGGTGCTTTTTCACAAGAAATTGAACAATTGCGTAGCGCCCTAATCCATCTGCGGACCTTGGTAGAAGCGACGCTTGATTTTCCAGAAGAAGAGATTGACTTTTTGCAACAGGCCGATGCAAGAGGACAACTCTCTCGTCTGCAAGACAACTTAGCGCGCGTGATGCAAAAAACACAACAAGGGGCTTTATTACGCGAAGGCGTGCGTGTGGTTATTGCTGGGCAACCCAATGCAGGCAAAAGCTCTTTGCTCAATGCGCTTGCAGGCGCTGAGTTGGCGATCGTGACCCCGATCGCGGGTACTACGCGCGACGCTGTTCAACAAACTATACAGATTGATGGCGTACCCGTCCATGTAGTAGACACAGCAGGGTTGCGGCGAAAACAAGAAGCGGATGAAGTAGAGCGCATTGGTATTGACCGTGCGTGGCAGCATATTGAAGCTGCTGATGCGGTGCTTTTTGTGCATGATGTGTTGCGTAAAGACGAGCCCGCGTACAAAGCTGCTGACGCAGAAATTTCCCAAACGTTAGTTGCGAGTCTTCCCAAAAAGATACCGGTGCTGCACATTTGGAACAAGGTGGATGCATTAGGTGATATCGCACCCAAAGAAGATGGACAAGCGCAGGCGCAAAACATCTTTTTAGGGACTGAAAAGTTGCACGAACTCTACATTTCTGCAAAAACCGGCATTGGTTTAGAAGCACTGCGCCAAGAATTAATGCGCATCGCTGGCTGGCAGGGTGGAGCGAGCGAAGGCCTTTACATGGCGCGCGCTAGGCATGTACAAGCGCTTGATGAAGTGCATGCACACTTTGATATGGCTCAAGGGCATCTCGCGCAAAAGGCGCCAGCACTCGACGTATTGGCCGAGGAGCTTCGCTTAGCGCAAAACGCACTAAACGCTATCACGGGAGAGTTTTCTTCAGACGATTTGCTGGGCGTGATTTTTTCGAGTTTCTGTATCGGGAAATAGCTTACCCACTCGCTTAGAAAGAGCCTGATTGCTAAAAGTGCAGACGCGCCACCCATGCCACCTAAAATGCCAAGATGACTTCTAAACAAACAGCTGTCGCCGACCCCGTTGCGCCAAATGACGCACGCATTTTGCAATTGGCGCATGAGACCTTGGATATTGAGGCCCAAGCGCTGTTGCAAATCAAAAATCGGCTGACTCCTAGCTTTGTCAAAGCGGTACATATGCTGCTTAAAACGACGGGCCACGTTGTAGTGATGGGCATGGGTAAAAGCGGACACATTGGCCGCAAGATTGCCGCCACGCTAGCCTCGACTGGAACGCCCGCCATGTTTGTGCATCCTGGTGAAGCCAGCCACGGCGATTTAGGCATGGTGCGCGACAGGGATGTAGTTTTGGCTATCTCCAATAGCGGCGAGAGCGATGAGTTGGCCGCCATCTTGCCGGTGCTCAAGCGCCAAGGCGTGCCATTGATTGCGATGACGGGTGGTTTGCAATCGACGTTGGCAAACCATGCAGACGTTGTGATTGACTGCGGGGTCGACAAAGAGGCCTGCCCGCTGAATCTCGCCCCAACCGCCAGCACCACCGCACAAATTGCATTGGGTGACGCATTAGCCGTTGCCTTGTTGGATGCCCGCGGTTTCAAACCAGAAGACTTTGCACGCTCGCACCCCGGCGGCATGTTGGGCCGTCGTTTGCTGACATTTGTATCTGACTTAATGCGAACTGGTGACGATGTGCCTAGCGTTTCACCCGACACGCTATTGAGCGAATTGATGCGCGAGATGAGCGCAAAAGGTTTGGGCGCATCAGCGGTAATAGACGCGAACAAAAAAGTCGTGGGTGTTTTTACCGACGGTGACTTACGGCGCTTGGTAGAAAAAGGTGCAGATTTACGCGCACTCACTGCAGCGCAAGTGATGCACCCCAATCCCCGCACCCTCAAGCACACGGCGCTGGCAGTAGAAGCCGCAGAGTTGATGGAAGAGCACCGCATCACTAGCGTGTTGGTGGTAAACGAACATGACGCACTGTGTGGCGCCATCAATAGCAACGACTTGATGCGTGCGAAAGTTATTTAATGTCAACTCACATTTTCCCAGCCGATGTTTTGGAGCGCGCAAAAAATATTCGCGTAGCTTTTTTTGATGTCGATGGTGTTTTTACCGATGGCGGTTTGTTGTTCACCGAGCAAGGTGAAACAATTAAGCGCTTTTCTACATTAGACGGACACGGCCTCAAGGCCTTGCAAGAGGCGGGTATCACGCCTGCGGTTATCACGGGTCGCGATAGTGCTGCTTTACGCAAACGCCTTTCTGACTTAGGCATACAACACGCCATATTTGGAACCATAGACAAAGCCCCAGCAGCGCAAAAGATACTCACGCAATTAGGGCTCGATTGGTCGCAAGCTTCACACATGGGCGACGACTGGCCCGATCTCGCGGTGATGACGCGTGCAGCGCTTGCATTTGCGCCTGCCAATGCGCACCACGAGGTCAAGGCGCGCGCGCATTACGTGACGCGCGTGGAAGGTGGACATGGCGCAGTGCGCGAAGTATGCGACCTCTTGTTGACAGCAACTGGGCACTATGACCGCATGTTGAAAGACGCATTGCAATGAGTGTGGCCGCGATGCGTGCATGGTGGATGCGCGTGCGACGCACGTGGGACCTGATGGCGGTTTACTTGCCCTTGTTTTTAATGTCCATCATGGCGATGGGCACTTACTGGTTGGTGCGCAACACGCCCGTGATTGCGCCTGCGGAAGAAGCCGCACCTAAACGCCATGTGCCAGACTACTTTATGAAAGACTTTTCAGTCAAAGTTTTTAATGCCGAAGGCAAGTTGAAGAGCGAAATGTTTGGCGTGCAAGGCAGACATTACCCAGATACCGATACGGTGGAAGTTGATCAACCGCGTATCCGCTCACTCAATCCGCATGGCCAGATCACCGTGGCTGTTGCCCGGCGTGGGCTGATTAATTCGGATGGGTCAGAAGCGCAGTTGTTTGAAAAAGCGGAAATTGTGCGCGAGCGTTATGTCAATTCCAAAGGCACTGTGTTTCCGCGCAGCGAGATTCGCAGTGAGTTTTTGCATTTGTTTGCGAATACAGAAGTGATCAAAACCCACCTGCCAGTGGAAATGACGCGCGATAACGGGGACCGCTTCACGGCAGACTGGATGGACTACGACAACTTGTCGCAAGTCATGCAATTGCAAGGCCGCGTCAAAGGCGTGATCATGCCGCGGCCCACAAC
>Ga0209084_1002886_pt1 | contig 12925 bp, 17 predicted proteins | sample C_130820_MF_Meta_FD_187309 | JGI IMG/M metagenome (GOLD analysis project Ga0209084, IMG submission 187309) | Freshwater microbial communities from Lake Croche, Canada to study carbon cycling - C_130820_MF_MetaG (SPAdes) (version 2) | ecosystem: Environmental > Aquatic > Freshwater > Lake... | reverse complement strand
TAAACTCCGCCCATCTTCTTCTGTATATTAACGATTCTGGTATTATCTTCCAGAGCCATTATTTCGTGAGGCTCATGGGGTCTAAAGTCCATGATTTGACCGGCAGAACCTTCTTTTTCCCAATCATGGCTGTAGGCTTTAATACGCCCACGCGTCACAATGGTAATATGCACGTTATCTTCGTTATGAACGTGCTTTGCGAGAATGTCTCCGGCCTTCTCAAAGTCATAGATTGAGCCGCGCAAGTCGCCAAGATTCTCTAAAGTTTTAACCGATAACATCTGGCTCAGTCCCCTTTGCCTCTAATGGCCGCATACGGTCTAACATCTTTTCAAATTCAATTTGTTCTTCTTCAGTTCGCAATCTTACTTGTCCCCTTTGAAACCATTGCCCGTCCTGTTCAAATGGTGGGCTATATTCAAAGACAGATGTTGTCCCATCATATTCTGGTGTTTTTTCAACGTGCACAAAAGCATAAGTATTCGGCAAGACAAACTCTTCACCCATGTCTGGGTATTCAAGGCGAATGTCACCCTGATGTCTTGGATACTCAAGTGTTGAGAGTTTGATATAAATCATATCGCTGTCCTGCTTACAGTCGGTGTAAATGTTCCGCTTGTATAAGAAGCATCGCCATAACTACCCGCTCCAGAAAAAGATGTTGAAAGTGTTGTTCCAACAAGGGTTGCAGACCCTATCGTTAAACTACCAGCCGAATATATAACGGAATTAGACCCAACTGTGTATGTACCTGTTTTTGATCCATCAGTGGGAATATTTCCAAGAAATGCTTTAGTACTTGCAAAAGTTCCAGAGAAATACATACTATTTGACGGACCCATATTAAGTCCCCTTATGGGCCAAGTATCTGAATTAAATTGTCTTTGGTATTGGATTGTACCGCTTGAATCAAATTTTAATATGTACGAATTAGCCCCAAGATTTCCCGCAGAGCCGCCGCCGCCGCAATAAACATTCCCGCTTGAGTCGGTTGTTATAGCTTGAAAACCTAAAGATGCTGATGCCAAACTAGCTGTGGCGTTCCAAAGATATGTGCCACTAGAATCAAATTTAATAACACACGCTTTTAAATAACCCGAACCTCCACAAGTTCCAACGTAAACATTACCAGATGAATCTAAAGTTATACACTGTGCATATTGGCTACTAGCAAAAAGACCCGTAACAACAGGAAATTGTTGAATACTAAAACCAGTATCAATTTTTAAATAACCAACATTATCTCCTGTGTAAACAGTAGAACCACAATAACAAACGTATACATAACCAGAGCTATCAACGGCCATGTTGTTTGATACTGAATAATAATAATTGTCAGCACCGCTTAAGCCTACATAACCACTCATTTTTCTATTTAATACCAAAGCTCCAGTTGACGCGTTTAAAGCAGCAAAGAGAAAAGAGCTGCTTGTGCCAATTTGCGTAACAACATAAACATAACCGTTAACTGGATTATATTTAATTCCAGCTACACAAGTAACATACGTTTGGTCACTACCGGGGTATATATATTTTTGCCAAAGCAAATTTCCAGATGAATCGTAAGCTTGTACAGTTCCACGCCCAGTGTCACCTGCTGTTCCTCCAACATAGATATTGCCAGAAGAATCTACATCTACGCAAGAACTAATAGAACTAAAATTTTGGCAACAAGAATTAGTAGATGCTCCGCCAGTAACACGGTTTGAAAATGATGTTGTAACTCCAGTTGAATTTATTTTTTCTATGGGAATAAATGTCCCATTTCCCTCGTACCCAGTTACATAAGTATTATAAGCAGAATCAACAAAAGAATTGTTATATTGAAGACTACCGCCAGAAACGGTTCTAACTTCTAAAAAATTAACAGCGCCCAAAGACGTTCTAAAAGCACCAAATGCTCGTGCCGACATAGCTCCGCGTGATACTATAGTAGGCATCGTCTACCTCACTTAAACTGTGTTTGCCCAGCAAGAACCGTAAACGCAGCACTGCCGGTTTTGATAATGGTGTAAGTGTAAACGTCAATGCCGGAAGCATTACCCGCTGTAGGAGCAGTTCCACCCTGCCATTTGGGTGTTACAGATGTTCCGTCAACCTGCACCGCACTGTTGTAATAAGCTGTTGTGCCTTGTGTCACCAAAAAAGCGACCGTCATTGTCTGACCTGTTGACATCAATGTGTTCAACGATGTGCCGGAGCTGCCACGAAAGTTAACAGTCCAGTTAGCCGAAGCATTGCTGGTGTAATACAACACTGACTGGGTAGTAACATCAAAAGCAATTGTGCCTGTAGCTGCCGTAGCACTTACAGTTGTAGTCTCAGCCACATTAACTAATACTTCAGCAAGAACACTAGAAGTGCCGTTAAAGGTTTGGGTAGCAGTAAATGTTGTTGCAGTTCCGGGTGCTACATAGTCTGTACCGGCTGTAGCCGCAGTAAAGGCAGACGTACCATTGCCTTTCAAAACGCCGGTCAAAGTTGTTGCACCTGTGCCACCATAAGACACAGCAATAGTGCCAGCGTTCCATGTGCCAGATGTAAGCGTACCTACGCTTGTCAGAGATGACGAAACAACAGTAGCGTTTAGTGTCGTGCCGGTCAGAGTTCCTGCCGCAGCCGTTACTGTGCCGGATGAGCCAAGAGAAATAGATGTGCCATTTACGGTCACAGAGCTATTGGCAAGACCTGAGTTGGGTATTGTAGCACTGGCAGTAAATGCAGAGGTTCCATTACCAAAAACATAACCACTGAGTGTAGCTGCACCTGTACCGCCGCGATTGACAGCAACAGTACTACCGTTCCATGTAGCGGATGTGATAGATCCGGGATAATCAAACGTGTTAGTTGACCAACTGACATTGGAAGGCGCTTGGAAATGCGGCTCCCAAGACCCTGACGATGTAGAATTGGCCAAAAGCACAATTGTCCCATAAGAACCCGATTGGAAGGTGGCAATCGTGGTTGCACCAGTGTTTTGAACAACAATAGTGCCACTACTTTGGTTGTTGTTAAAAGAAAATATCGCACCAATTGGCAATGTTGTTGCGTTGGGCAATGTAAATGTCTGACCGCCAGATCCAGTGACTACTTGAACTGTGGTTGATGATGCAGACAGAGTTGTTGTACCACCCGCCGCCGCCGTGCTTGTTGTACCATCAAAGAAAGAATTTCCTGTTATGTTTGAATTAGCGTCTCTTAAAACAACGCTATTTGCACCACTGGAAACTGTAACACCTGTGCCACCATTAAGAACAGGAACTATCTGTTTGTTACCAACAGTACCCGCATTATTGTACATAATGTAGGTATCAGTGCCGCCAGAAACTGTTGTTGTATTAATAGCAATGCTATTTGGACCGGCTGAACCTGTGGGTCCTGTTGGGCCAGCGACAGATGAAGCGGCTCCAGTGGGTCCAGTTGGGCCTGTAGAGCCAGTAGTTCCAGCAGCGCCGGTTGGACCAGTTGGGCCTGCAACAGTAGAAGCAGCCCCAGTTGGGCCGGTGGGGCCATTTGTCCCAGTTGGTCCTGTTGGTCCACCTACGCCAGTTGATCCAGTTGGACCTGTTGGGCCAATCGCGCCAGCGGTTCCGGCTGCACCTGTTGGACCTGTTGGACCAGCTACTGTGGACGCAGCACCTGTGGGGCCTGTCGGACCTGTAGATCCGGTACTTCCAGTTGGGCCGGTAGGCCCCGCAACTGTGGACGCGGCTCCGGTCGGGCCGGTAGGTCCGGCGGGACCAGCAGCACCGTTGATATTAACTGCCCATGAGGCAAAAGTGCCTGTCCCAATTGTGCTGGTGACATTTACAACCATAGCACCAGTGCCGGAATTGTACGATGTTACCGTGCCAACCATACTATGGGTGCTGTCATTCGCAATCAGAACTTGCTGACCAACGGTATATGCCAACCCAGTTCCAACAGTCAGTGACTGAGTGCCTAGCCCAATAGTTAGTGATGTAGTGCTGGTTGTTGCATAAATGCTACCAGCAGCGCCTGAAACACCCGTAGGTCCAGTAGGTCCAGCACTACCAGTTGTGCCAGTAGGACCTGTAGGACCCGCGACCGTAGAAGCGGCCCCAGTGGGGCCTGTTGGACCTGTAGTTCCGGTAGGTCCTGTAGGACCGGCCACAGTAGAAGCTGCACCAGTAGGACCGGTTGCACCTGTTGTGCCATTTGCCCCAGTGGGGCCTGTTGGACCTGCAACGCTGGACGCAGCTCCTGTGGGGCCAGATGCACCTGTTGGGCCAGTAGGCCCAGCTACTGAGGAGGCCGCACCGGTGGGGCCGGTAGGGCCTGTACCAGTAGGCCCCATAGCTCCAGTGGGACCAGTAGTCCCGGCATTACCTTGAGATCCTGTAGGTCCAGTCGGACCTGTTACGCCGGTAGGTCCAGTTGGACCAAACGCGCCTGTAGGGCCGGTAGGACCGGGAGTAATGGCAGCAATAGCCGCAGTTGTTGTGCGGCGAGATACGCCAGCTTGAACAATTTCAACTTGCTCAGTTCCGCTAAGGGACGTAGCAACGGGTAGATTCGGGATCTGAACATTGCTCATGTCAACGGACCAGTCTTTGGAACTTCAATATTGTTATAAGGCAAGCCGGGGTCATTGTCACCGGGTGCATTAGGGTCAGTACCCGGTTGTTGATTAAGACCACCCGGCGGTTCGCCAGTTTGTTGTGTAACACGATTCTGATCGTTCTGTGTAATACGGTTGTCGCCACCAACAACCGGAATATTGGTTGTGGGATCAACTGTATTCTGTCCAGACGTAAACCGATTGTTTGTTTCAGCCGTAACAAAGTCTTGAATACGGGGATTCATGACTGGAACTGGATCAGCCGGTACAATAATGGCTCTAAGCTGTTCTTGAGGCGTGTCATAACAGTCATTGCAAACCAAGATGCGAAGGTTCATCAGGGATGCACCACGCCAGTCAAATTGCCACTTAAGATTTACTAAATTATAGCGAAATCCGCACCTGTCGCATATGGCATGAGCCTGCGGGTTGCTGGCACTCGTTCTTGCGCGTCCAGATTGACTTGCGTATGCCATTTTGCCTCCCTATGGCCGATAATAACCCATAATTTGAGGCGAAATATATTGTTGAGCTGTTTCAATATTCTGTTGAGCAGCGATATTATAGCTTTCATCCGCCTGACCCTTCAATGCAACCGCTAATTGGGGGTTCCAAATACGGGCTAAACGGTATGTTAAACCATCCGCAAACGCTTCCATCCATAAATAAGGTATTTCGACGTTCTGATTATTTATAAGGTTAGAATCTTGAAGCTGGCGAACACGGTAATACTTCAAATATTGGCCACTTGTACCATCAGGCACAGGCCATAATGTCACAGTTGGGTTGGGGCTGATAAGGCGGTCAAACCAAAATGTCGTTGGGAAACCTTGCTGTGTTTTATTAGGGTAAGAAGCATACTCTGTACGGCTTACAGACAAGATAATGCGGTCAGTGGGCAAGCTGCTACCGCTGACTGTAGATATATATGTATCCAGCATGGTAACAGTGTTGAGCTGTACGTCATATGTAGCTTGACCTGCGACCAACGGGACCGTGACTAGATCCACAGCCCACAGGTTGACGCCCTCGTTCGACCAACGGGCAAGCATCATGTTGGACGCCATACGCGCTGATATAAAATGCTCTTGGACAAGCGAAGTCGGACGCAAACCAATATTCTGGTAAGCATATAGGACGATCTCACCTAATCCGGGATTAAAGGCGTATGTCCCGCTTGTTGACATTATATCACCTTAAACAGGGCCAGCCTGAACAACTGAGGCAGTTACAGTACCAGAGCCAGAGCTGATATTGATGCAAATAGCTTTGCACGGAACTGTAAATGATCCGCCAGTGCTAGCAGAAACAGCCGAAAAACCAGTAGCAACATACCAAGTAGCGCCAGCTACAGTATAGCCGTATTCCATTGGATCATCAAATGAATATTCAATGTTAAATGTAGCAGAGCCTGATGTAATGGCTGCTCCAATACCAACATTGAAAGGAGTTTGGAAATCATCTACAGCGCAAGCTGCGCTGCGACCAGTTCCAGACTTCGTAAGTGTGGTAAGTTTCATTTTGATTTTCCCTTAGCACGAGACGCCGCGACATTATCAACCAAGTTCGGGTAAGGCCGTCCAGCAGCCCTTGCCTTAGCTTTTGCCAACTGGACTTGCTTTTTGTCTAGATGACTATGTGTAGCATCTTTTGGAGCTTTTTGCTCCCAAAAAGGTTTTTTCAGCATTTAACATCCCACTTTTTTAACGCAAGATTGATTCTGCTGTTTGGATCATGTGCTGTCTTGGCAGAAGTTAATTTTTCCTTCATACCACACATTCGTGACCGAAAGTTTTCACGCCTTTGAGCATCCGCATGGCTATGTTGGGCTTTCTCACGGGAAACAGGAGGCTTTAGGTTATGCCCTTCAGCTTTAGCCGAAGCCCTGCCCTTAGCATTTAAGCCGCCTTCAGGGTTTTTACCTTCTTTGCGCGTCCATGCACCAGCCATGACAACCCCCATAGAGAAATAAGGGGGCGCTAGGCCCCCAGATTTTTAATCTATCTCTTCTGTCTTGTGGCCCTTTGGGGGAGTGCCAGCATGAGCAGACGAAAGCGGGTTCATGTTGGAGCCAGTGCGGCCACCAGACTTGCGGGGCTTGCGACCAGCATTGCCTTTAGCGTTTGCACCCATAACCATGCCCATATGCTTGGCGCTGCCGCCACGCTTCTTTTCTTTCGCGGCACCAAAGATTTTAGGTGCATTGTTACGCTCATCGGGAGCATCCTTGATGTCCTGTTCCCAATCTTTGGAACCGGTCATAGCGCCACCAGATTCTTTCTTTGTACGACCCTTCATATTAGCCTCCTATAGCTAAATTATGCGTTTTCAGCTTGAATATAGCGAACTACAAGATCGCCAACGCCGTCACCAGTATTTGCAGACAAAGCATAAATGATAACGTCAGAAGTTCCAACATTAGACCATTTAGCTGTGCGAGTTGCATTTGTTCCGGGCGTAAGAGCGTCGAGGCCAATAGTTCCGACCGCACCAGCAGATACCAATTCAGTAGCTGTCGTTGTTGTTCCAAGACTAATAGTCGTAGCCGCACCGCTCCATGCCGTAGTTGCCAAAACTTGAATATTGACAATATGGCTATAGGCCGGAATAACAATTCCGGTGCTTGTTGCTGTCGTAGTTCCAGCCTGCGTAATGGGCGCAGTTTGCGCCATCATCACAAACCCGACATTCTTAATCGTACCAGCAGTTGTGCCAGTCGTGTCAAGAACATCACCAGCCTTAATGGGGCCAGTAAATGTACTAGTTGCCATAATAATCTCCTGCACGAGTTCGTCACATAGTCTGTGCAGCGTCCGCTAGGCCGGTCTATGTGACTGCAATCCTAGAAAAGCGGGGGCCGAAACCCCCGCCATTTGCCTTACGAGGTGGGGAAAGAACCCCAGATGCTCCGCCAATTATAGTATCCGAATGAGTATCTTTCGTAACCTTTTACGAGAAGATTATCGGTCACAAAATCTACTTGCATATCTGTTTCGAACTTAATTCTCTCCATATAAGAGAGGCCATCAATGTTCGTAAGCAGGAACCAAGCGTACTGTGAGGTCAAGAAGTCGTTGACCATGTAGCCTTCCGAAAGACCACCCGCAGTCATCATGATTGCATTGACATCATTATCTGATGTACCGGGCCGCAGTTCAGTCTTTGTAAGACGAATTGCAGTAGGTTCAAGCTGCGGAGGAACAACCAGCTTGCGAGCGCGAGCAAACACTTTCAAACCAGCTTGATCTTTAAAGTTCGTGCGAACAGCAATCATGCCGTTTAGCAGCGTTGACTCATTTAGACCAACCGCAGTTGAAGGAATGTTAGCAACCGTGCCACCATCAATCGGATGGTTGGAAGCGCACAGAGCAACGCCGTCACCACCAATGCTTGCATTGTATGTGGTAGCAGTGTTCAAGACGTTAGAACCGTAGATTTCCTTAGTTTGCTGGAATGATTCGATCAAACCAAGATTCGAAGGATGGAACTGTGTCTTGTACAGGTTGTCATCAATTGCCTTACGGGTAATTGCATACCCAAGAGCAATTTCTGTGTGTTCCTGATTGTAGACATAACGCTCACCAGCATTATTGTCGAAAGCAGTTTGACCGCCTTCTGTCTTAAGCTGTGCAAGACCCAAGAACCGCATTTCAGCAGTACGTTCGAGCGCCATCTTAGAATCATGCTTGGTGAAGATCTTGTCGTACTGAGATGGAATCATCTCGTACTTGCCTTCTACTCCGCGCAATCCGGGGAGCAAGAGGTCTTTAATTGCTGAGAGATTGACAGCCATTAGTCCTTACTCCCTTAGATGCCGACGAAATTCTTCGTCTGGACATAGTTGAAGGAAACAACAGCATAATCATATGCCTGACTATTAATCAGAGTCCCCGGAGCGCCCGGCGGATCATTAATCACGCTGACGATCTTGAAGGGAGCATACACATTATATGTTGCGGTGTTAATTGTGGTTGTATCGAGATAAGCGCCAGAAAGACCATTAGAGGTATTACCAGAGCCAATCGCAAACCCAATCGTTGACCCAATGTCGGCCAGCGCAATGCCAGTGGCATCAGACTGAGCAACAAACTTAGCATTCGGATCATTGATAATGTAGCCAGTCACAACGCTGGTCGAAGCAACGTCTGAACCGGGCCAGTAGTTTGACCAAACTGTACGCTTCTGTGCAACGGACAGATATTGGCAACCAGCAAAGATACCGGCAATGCCGGGGACGCCGGGAGTCGCGCCGGTTGAAGCGGAGCGAGCAACAGTACCATCTGTCTGAGGTGTTACGGGGTCGCCAAAATAAATGGCGGAAGCATTGTAAGCAACGGAAACAGCGACCTGCTCATATGTCGGTGCTGAACCAGTGCCCTGATATTGACGAAAGCCGTAATAGCCTGCTGTGTTTGCAGCCATGACGGGGCCTCCTTTTAACAGGAAAGTCCATCATGCCACGCCGGGGGCAATCAGAGACAGGAAAATTCGAATACTCTCCACGCCGGGGGAAAGAATTGCCCTAAAGCAATTAAATTACATAATTACATTAAAAATTTACATTGTAAAGGGGTCGCTGACAAAACGACCCCTTATTTTACTAATATTTATTCAGGAACCGGAATTGGTTCATAAGAATTGGAAATTTTAGGCTTAACACTTGCGTGATCTCGCCCAAATTGACCTTCTTTAGACTCTCCAAGCTGTGCCTTTTTGTGCATAATCTGGTCACGAGCCCGTTTGCGCTCAATAGCTGTCACTTCGTCAGTAATAACTTTTGGCCGCTCCATGAGAACCATGCCCTTACGCTCAATATTAGCGTATTTGTGGTCACCGGGCATCATTTGAGGATGACGGCTGGTTGGAACGGGCTCCCAGCCAGTGCGTTGAAGCTGAACCTGATAAGCGGGGTTTTCTTGACCCATAACAGTCTTAGTTTTCCACTCATATGTCCAACCATCTGGCGGAAGAGGAGCAAAAAACTCGTCTGTACCCTCATCTAAGTCGCCAATATGGCCTTTAATCTCTGCTGCTCTCTTAGCGGCACGAGCGCGGGGGTCTTCTTCGCGTAAGGCTGGACGCATTGCATCACGGGAGGATGCAGCCACAGTATCTGCGACCACTTCTAAATTTGCCTCAACCACATCCGGTCTAATAATAGCCTTAGCGGCTGGGCGACCACGCCTTTTGGGTGCTGTATTTTCCATAAAACTCTCCTTAGTTTGGCAATTTGCCAGCCTTTTGCAGGGCCAGCTTGTTTTGCGCGTATTCTTTCTCTGTCATGCCCATCATAGCGGCCATTTCACGCTCATCACCGCTTAAACGGACGATATTTGTGCGTGTACCGCTTGCTGTACCACTGCGTGTTACAGGAGCTGACGGTGGAGCGACTCGACGCTGTGTTGGAGCTGCTGCTCCTGACAACGCCGACTCTTCTGAAACGTCAACAGCCTTACGCAAACCCAGTCTGTTTTCAATAAATTCGAAATATTGCCGGGTATCGGCAATAATACCGTCATCAATTGCATCTTCATGGGCTCTGAACATCCGATCAATGGTTTTTTTGTTGCCCAAATAGTCTTTATTGCGTCTTAGCCAGTCCGCCGAAGCTGGCGTAACTTGAGACGCAATATTTTCAATTGGATCAACCCATTGTTGAGGCTGTGGGTGGGGATGTTGTGGCCGGGATTCCATAGCCTGCTTACCCGACTCAAGCTGTGACAATTTTACAGCGTTACCGGATAATACTTCTTGAATCTCAGCAACGCGATCATAGTCGCCAACGGACATAGCTTCCTTATAATAATTTTTAAGGATGCTGCTGTCCCGCTTAATGGTATCAATCGCATTGTTCACAAGGTGAAGATTGGTATCTTCTACCTCCAAGCTAGCACGATAAGCCTGCTCTGTGGCTTGATTAGCCCTTTTTTCTGCTTCAAAACGGGCCTGCCGCTCTGAATCCAGTTTTTGTTTCAGCTCTTCAATACCTTCATCGACAGACTTTTCGGCTCTAGTTGCCGGTTTATCGTCCACAATTTGTATTTCTGGATGATTGTCTTTGGCTGCATCATCAACCGACAGATCAATTTCCAATTGTTCTTCATTTCCTGACATATTTTTCTCCTTCACCAAACCCTATCGGGCTGGTCAATGCGCCCACGAACCGTCACATCTTCAAGAATGCGGCATAGGACGTTGTTAACGGTAATTTGCCATCCATCTGATGGCCGGAAAACGATCCAATCATTTTCGCTAATGTTAACACCCTTGAACCATTCGTCGGTGTCATCAACAAAAGCAGACGGACCTTTCTTTAGAACAAGACCGACTTTAGATTGATAGCGATCTTCGTCAGTTGTCTTGTCTGACAAATATAATCCGCTCTTTGTTTTCTGGGGGCGGATGTACACCGCAACCAAGATCTGATTGTTAAAGATCTCTACCTGAGAAATATCACCCACTTCTTGGGCGAGCTTATGCTTAGGATCAATTTCGTGATCCATTGTCATGAAAGGCATAGGTAACTCCTTAGTTTGATTATTTTTGACCGGATGCAAGAGACTTGGCTTCCTCAAGCAAAACCAAAGAGGAGCGCAAACCAACAAGAATGCCCTGAAAATGCCGATAAGTATCGTAGTCAGGGATATATCCAGCCGAAATTTGCTGCGTAATTTTTTCAATATCTTCATTAACAATTGTTTTAAATTCGTATTCTAGTCGATCTACACTGGTTAACATACGACACCCTCTTGTCGCCCTCTGTAATGGGTGGTGGGATAAGGCAGAGGGTCCTCATCCCACCGTTTTACAAGGCGCAAAACGCCTCATAAACTTATTTGGGCGGTGTTAGCCCATATGCTTTAATTTTCTCTAAGCGGCCCTCACCTGATGCTGCACCAAAGTGCATCTTGGGGTAAGTGCGGCCACCGGACTTGCGACCCATTTGGGGACCGGGCATCGGAGGCATTTGTGGGGGAGGCATAGGCATAGGAGCGCCAGCGGGCGGAGGAGCCGCAACAGCGGGCGGAACTGGCACTGGCATAGCGCCCGGAGGACGAGGAGGCATACCCATCGGGCCAGCTTCCATACCGGGTTTGCCACCAGCATGAATCAAGATGTTCACGTTAGTCTTGCCCTTACCGGCCTTACCGCCAGACTTACGAGCAATACGGCCACCAGTCGGGCGTGTCCCGCCAGCATAGTTACCGCCGCCTTCAGCTTTTCCGGTACGAGCTGCCGACTTAACCATCTTCTTGATGAGGGCCTTATCTTCGGCAACATCCTCATGCTTTTCGGCTTTCCCGCCAGACTTCCGCAAAGGAGAAAGCAAGCCTTTCTTAAGACCGCCAAACTGCATCATGGCGGAAGGAACATTACCGCGAGAGTTAGCTGCGCCCATCATTGCTGCAGCAGTAGCGCGGGGATCTGTAAGACCACCACCGGCCTTGCTTGTGCGGCCACCGGACTTGCGTCCAGATTGCGCTGCTTCAAGGCGCTTCCTGTATTCCGCATCTGTTGTCTGGTTGTCTTGAGAAGCTGTGTTCTTGTCGTCACCAGCACCGCCACCAGCCTTATGGGTACGGCCACCTTTCTTCATACCGCCAATATGGGGCTCACCCAATTCAGCATTAGCTTCTTTGACATTGCGGTTGATCTTAGCATCAACCCACTGTTGGGCTTCATTGCTAGGCTTGCGGGGAGCTTTGCCCATATTTGCCTTAACAACGTCACCAGCAACCTTACCACCGCGCTTGAACGCACGAGGAGAAACTGGGCGCAAACCCGTTTTTGCCTCTGTATTCATTACTGGCTCTGTCCAACCACTGGCATCAATGCTGCCTTTATTGGGCGATGCCATCCTTTGAGCTTTTGCTTTACTGGCTTCACGAGCCTGCTTTGCCATTTCCGACATACTACTCTCCTAGCTAGGATTAACGGTGCGTCCACCGTGCCGCTTTGCCTGTTGCACGGACCTTTTAGCAGCGTCAGATCCGAATTTAGAAGATACCCTAAGTGCATGATTTACGAAAGTATCATTTGAATTTACTTTACCACCACGTTTATGTGCCGGTAGCCCCTTCATAATGGCTTCGCGCATCTTGGGGGTGATGGTAATGCCGGGAGCTTCAAGAGGCGGATTGTTGTGTCCAATGCCGCCTTTTGGTGGAAGCATTACATCAGTTGGTCCAACCTTAACATTGGGATCCAGCTTCTTCACCAGCTTTCTAAATTGGTTCGGTATGATCTTGTCGTAGTAGCCCTTCATGCCTTCGCCGCCTAATTCCAAATCAGTCCCGGATAAATGGGTTGTCTTAACCCCGCCTTTATTTGGAGCCGCTTCAA
>Ga0209084_1002885_pt1 | contig 12927 bp, 13 predicted proteins | sample C_130820_MF_Meta_FD_187309 | JGI IMG/M metagenome (GOLD analysis project Ga0209084, IMG submission 187309) | Freshwater microbial communities from Lake Croche, Canada to study carbon cycling - C_130820_MF_MetaG (SPAdes) (version 2) | ecosystem: Environmental > Aquatic > Freshwater > Lake... | reverse complement strand
CGGGAAATATCTCATTGAACTCAGGCTCAGGAGTTGAATTTGGCCAAGCTGTATCTCAGACAGTTGCATGCTCTGGAGCAACAAGTTTAACTGTTGCTCCATATTCTTCTTTTCAAAATGAAGCTGGAACTGGCAAGCATTACCTGAGTTCAATTAAGGTTTCTAATATTCCGTCCACTTGCTATGGAGCAGATTTCTTTATAAGTGCCTATGGCAATAGCGCTAGTGCACCGCTTTCAATTCTTAATACAACCAGTGGTGGTGTAATTGTCTATAACAATGGTGGAACCTTTACGAGTAGTTACGGAACCACAATTTCAAGTGGTTCGGGAACATTTACAGTGTCATTTACTAACCCAGTCGCCCTTTCTTCTTCCGTTTATAAAGTAACAATCCAAAGCTCGACTCACACAACCTGGAGCTGCGCTCAAGGCGGTACATGTTCAGTAGGGGCTATTGGGCCAGGCGGCGGAACAATCTTTTATACATCAGCGGGCTTTACCTGTGGCGCTGATTATTCACAGACTTGTAAGTATTTAGAGGCAGCGCCAGCGACGTGGTATTCAGGTACGACTGACCAACCAAGTGGGAATTGGGCTTCTACTGCCACAAATTGTTACGACACAACATCAGATAGCGCGCCACGAATAGCGTGTAATTACAGTGGATCTATCTACAACAAAGCCACCCGAGATGCACCTTACGATAATGGAATTGCAAAGAACTTACTCGTTGGGATGGGTTTAAAAAATTCGAACCTCATTGTTTTATTCAGCGGTGATTATGATGCCGCAACAAATGCCTATGCAGCAGGTGCAGCCCGTGCATATAACGGTGGATATAAAGCCGATTGGGCTATGCCTTCCTTTAGTGAGCTCAATCAACTATGTAAATATGTCCGTGGTGAGCCTTGGGTTTCAGATGCAACGCTCTGTTCAAACTCAAGTACTACTCCGAACTTACTTGGCATGGTAAATATGCACTATTACAGTTCTTCAGAAATAGATTGGAGAGAAGCGAATCACGCTGGAGATCCACCCTTTACACGTGAAATGGGATTCTTTATTAACGCTGATACAAACAACACAGGAGTAGTAAGTAGCGGCGGCAAGAATGGAACCAGTAATACTCGCCCAGTCCGTGCTTTCTAATTAATTCTTTAGGTAGCGCTTTCGAATCTCCGCGGCTTGTTGAATATTGCCCAATGATGCCGCAACCGCATCCTTAATCCATCGCTCATAAAGTTCATCTCGTTCGCGTTTTAAATCTTCGAAACTAACCCCGCGCCCACTCAAAACCTCAGAAAGTTCTTTTGATGGTTTCATTTGATTAGTAGGACGAAGCGGAAGTCTTTGATTCAATGGCGCGATATTTATTTGCGGTGAGGGAAGTGTTTGATACCAGTAAGCAGTAGAAGACCAGTCGTCAGCTAAATGATTTGCATGTCCATGTTCCATAGTGACCTTGATTCGCTTTTCGAATCGAACTGGGTCAGTGATGTGAAAGCGGTAGCTATGTTGAAAGCCAGGCACATCTTTCTCATTCACGATTGAACCATTCATCGGGAAAGCGGTGCGCTGCATTCCCCAGGCATTACCGAAGTAATCTTCGCTACCTGTGCCGTGCACACTTGGTGGCCATGTGTCGTCGTCGATGAAGATCATGTCATCGCCTTCACCCCACCACATATCGTGAAAGTGGCGCACTGCAAGATTGCAACCGATGTAATGCCCTCTACCTTCGGTCTCTAAGATGAGGTAATTCCCATCGCCATCTAAGTTAACGGCCTTAGTCATCTCATTTCCATGAACATGAAGTTCTGGCGCCCAACCATCGGTTGTATTTTCACGGCGCCACTGAGAGTGGAAGTAGAGTGTTTCAGGAGGAAGCGGTTCTTTATAGAGTTCGTAATCAATATTAAAATATTGAATGTAGGGAACTGTATTCTGATTCTCAATTTCTATACGGCAACGCTTATTAAAGGGCATATGGAAGTAGGAGTTGAAAGCAACATTTCCGCCAAATGTGTGTTCATCTCCCTCCACGGCTGAAACTGTTAGTGGCAAGGATGAATATGTGCCGGGTAATGAGTTCATCAAGCCAAAGAAATCACCCAACGGAACTAGGACACTTGGGTCCACTTGATCATCCCAATAGAACTTAATCAATACTTTTCGATAGTAATCAGGGTCAACAACTTCACACGTGAGTCCCATTGCGTAAGAAATCTCTTCTCCAGCAAACATAGGAAGAAGTTCTGAGTGGCTTGTTCCTAGTTCGGGGAGTAATCGGCAGGTTTGAGTCATCCAAATATGGGTAATATTTCCTGGGCCTTGAATATCTGCAAGGAGAATTGATGCACCGGGGGCGATAACCCAGTTATCTCTATTTTTACCTGATTGATCCCAGCTAGACACACGTGCAGACCGAGCGTTTTTTGATTGGGTAAGTTCTGAAAGTAATCCAAAAGGCCCGGCTGACATCAAGAATCCTTTCGTTGTAAGAGTCAATTTTGTACTACATGCCAACAGTAGAGTGAAAAGGAGTTGAAAACAAGAGTTTTAAGACGTAACTGGACACACTTCAGAATTCGACAGGTACGATTTCAGTTGTGAGAATCTTTAAAACCTTTTTACTCGTTAGTTTTGCTTATTTCGTGGTTTATATAGTTCCTGTACTACTGGGGATGATTGGAATAAATAGTCCAACCGTGCAAAGTCTTTTTGCAATTTTCTCACTCATTCCAATCTTTGGATACCTTGCAACAAAAGTTGGATATAGAAGAAAAGATGGCCTCTTTGTATTGATACCGATGTACAACATTATTTGGATAACGAAGATCTCATACAGGATCGCAAACCTTCCGAATCGAGGTTGGAGAGAGTTAACGATTGACTAGAAGAAAACTATTGGGCTTAATAAAAGCAACACATTTTGGGCCAACAGTTCTTGTCGTAACAATCTCCTTCCTTCTTTCACTTACGCAGTTCAGTTGGGTAGGCGCACTTCAGGTCTCCTGCGCGATTCTCGCTGGTCAATGCGTTGTTGGATGGACTAATGACTTAATGGATTCACAATTGGATCGTGAAGCTGGGCGCACAATGAAGCCTCTAGTTTCTGGATTGGTAACTGAAATAATCCTTAAACGAGCGATAGTAATTGCACTTGTTGTTGCTTTAGCTTTATCCCTTGCTGGTCCGCTTGGCATCAAAGGAACTCTTATTCATTTCTTGGGGATACTCAGTGCAACTCTCTATAACTTTGGAATCAAGAAAACTATATTTTCCATGCTTCCCTACGTAATTTCATTTGGGGCAATGCCATGGGCGATTTATCTATCAAATGGCCATAGGCCCCCAACCTGGATTTACTTAGGATTTATTCTCTTTGCATCCGCCTTCCACTTCCTTAACGTGCTCAAAGATTTAAAGTCAGATTTGGCTCAAGGAATTATGGGGTTACCGCAACGGCTGGGCAAAAGCAGGAGCATTGCCTGTGCAGTGGTCTTGGCCAGTATGGGAGCACTGGTTGTGGCATTTGGATCGTGAAGCTGAATTCGCCTGAACGAAGAGGCAATTTCGCAGGAAATTCTTAAGATTCGCGCTTAGGTAAAAGTGGAAATATTTTCACTTTGCCGTACGTTATCTCTTGCACGGGGAACCTTTCTCCGTAAATATATAAGGAGAAATTAATGCGTAGTTCTAACCCAGTCCTCACCGGCCGCGGTTTCGCTCGTATCAACCCAGATGCAGTGGGCACACGCGATCTCAATACAGTTGAGAGCCGCCCAACCTCTGCACCAATGTCATTTGATGACGTTGTAATTAAGACAGCTGCGCTCTTTGCAGTTCTTGTTGCAGTCGGCACCTTTGCATGGAGAGCTAATAGCCCTTCCCTTGCAATGATCGGATTCATTGGCGGATTTATCCTTGCAATGGTTAATTCATTTTCTAAGAAGGTACGACCACCACTAGTAATTGCATACGCTGCTGCTCAAGGTCTTGCACTTGGAACAATAAGCCGCATCTATAACGAGGCATATCAAGGCATTGTTGGCCAGGCAGTTATTGCAACTCTCTGTGCATTCTTTGGTGTTCTTGCGGCCTATCGCAGCGGAAAGATTCGTGTCACACCAAAATTCACTCGCGTTATGGTCGGATCGCTGATTGGTTACCTAGTCTTTGGAATCGTCACAATCTTTACAGGTTTCCCAGGTGGACAACTTGGTCTCTTGATTGCTGTTGGTGGCGTTGCACTTGCATCAATGTTTATCGTGATGGATCTTGATCAAATCGAAAAAGCAGTCGCTGCTCGCGTTCCAGCTGAAGAGTCATGGCGTTGTGCATTCGGACTTATGGTTACTTTGGTCTGGCTATACATGGAGGTCTTGCGACTCATTTCAATCTTGCGAGGTCGCGACTAAGTACAGAAAAGTTAGTGAGATTGCCCGAGATGCGAAGCCCGCGTCTCGGGCAATTTTATTGAAACTGAAAAAGCGATAGCCATCATGACGGCAGTGAGTAAAAATGCTGGCCTATATCCTGAATGATCTGCAATTGTTCCCAGAATAATTGGCGCGACCATCGCACCAGCATCACCTGACATTTGGAATAAGCCAATTACTTGGCCACCTTTACCCTCAAGAACATCACCGACAATAGAAGATGGCGTAGTTGATAAGAATGCACCACCTAAGCCAACGATTATGCTGGCTGCAATAAACATCCATGGATGAATCGTGAATGCCAGGGCCAACGCAAAGAGCGCGGTCAGCGATGTGCCTACTAGTGCTGAGAATTTGCGACCATTGATATCAGAGAGCTTTCCTGCCTTGAGCAAGAAAGCGCCCTGAATAATCGTTGTAATAGTAAAACCGAGCCCCATAAAACTTGGGCTGACCTTGATCTCCTCCACCATAAAAAGTGGCAATACTGAACGGCTCATGCCGAAGAGAGTCCATGAAGTGCAGAAAGAGATAATCAGGGCGATGCGGTAAGGCTTGAGTGCAAGAGCTGATCTCAAAGTAATTGCATCGCGTTCTTGCTTTGCACTTGGTTTCGCGGCAAGTTTGGAATGTCGCAGCAATATCGCACCAGAGGAACTTGCACCGACAAGAAGTACGCCATAGATAAGAAGAGGTGCACGCAGAGAAAATCCCGAGAGCGCGCCACCAACAACTGGTCCCGCCATCATGCCAATGAGAAATGAACCGTTATATAACGATTGCGCTCGAGCGCGGTGGTCATCATCAACTGCACGCAGAAGAATCGAACCTGCTGCAACAGAGAACATAGAAGAACCCAGCCCACCAACTGCACGGAAAACCAATAGTTGTTCGTAGCTTTGCGCCATACCGGCAGCGAAGGAAGTCAGGGCAACAAATCCGATCCCGACCGAGTAAATAATTCTTTCACCAAAGTGATCAACTAACTTGCCTGAAAATAGACCCGATGCAAAGCGAGCAAAGGCAAAGGCAGAGACGATTGCTCCAACTTGTGCGTTATTGACTCCAAATGATCGAGCAAAGAGGGGAATAGTAGGAGCAATGATGCCAAAGCCAACTGCCACAAAGAATGATGCAAAAACAAGAACACCAACCTCTCGCGGAAATTCCGCAAAGGGGTTGGTGAACTTATTTTTCACTGCAAGTGACTTAATGTGCTCGGTTTAACCGAGCGCCTCGCCAGCAGCTTCATTACGCGCAGAAGCGTAATCAGCATTTGTGCGAAGAGGAGTCTCGCGAAGCATTAGCGCAAAAACTAATCCAAGTGCAACAACAGGTGCTGCAACAAAGAAGACGACGTGGAAGGAATCGACGAAGGCGTTGAGCGCTGTGACTTTAACTTCCGCTGGAAGTGTTTTAAGTACAGCTGTGTTGTTTTGAACCCCAGCTAATTGCTTAGGATCAAAGTTTGCAACAGCTGCAGGATTCTTAGCAGCAAGCTCCGCAAAGTTAAGCGTTAGATAGTGAGCAACTCGGTTGGTAAGAATCGTTCCGAAGATTGCTGTTCCAAAGACTGATCCGAGTGAACGGAAGAAGGTATTAGAACTTGTGGCGACGCCCATATCCTTGAATTCAACTGCATTTTGCAGTGCAATAACGATTGTCTGCATTGATAGCCCAAGGCCGGCACCAACCATGATTGCATAGATAGATAACTGCCAATAAGGAGTATCAATCTGCAAGCGAGTCATTGCCAAGATGCCGAGTGACATGATGGCTGTTCCAGCAATTGGATAACGCTTGTAGTGACCATGCTTTGTGATCATTTTGCCGCTAATAATTGATGTAGAGACGATACCCAGCATCAGTGGGATCAACTTCAAGCCAGCTTCTGTCGCGGTGTATCCCTTAACAACCTGCATATAAAGAGGCAACATAACAATTGCGCCAAACATACCTGCACCGATGATGGCACCAAGAAGTGATGTAATGGAGAAGGTATGGTTCTTGAAGAGATACAAAGGAATAATTGGCTCTACCGCCTTTGATTCCCATACAAGGAAGAAAACTGTAAGCAGGAGTCCCACGACCAAGTAAGTGATGGTGTGTGAATCAGACCAACCATCTTGCGGCCCGTAGATGGAAACCGCAAGCAAGGTTGTAGTCACTGCTGACACGAGAAGCAGAGCGCCAAGGTAATCGATTTTATGTTCGCGCTTAACTTTAGGAATATGAAGAACTGCAGATGTAATGACAAGAGCTGCGATTCCAAATGGAAGGTTGATGTAGAAGATCCAGCGCCATCCTGTAATACCAAAAATTGTGCTGTGATCTGAGAAGAAGCCGCCAAGTAGAGGACCAGCAACTGATGAAAGTCCCCAGACTGCGCCGAAGTAACCTTGGTAACGACCACGTTCACGCGGAGGAACAATGTCTCCGATGATGACGAAGGTAAGAGCCATCAAGCCACCTGCGCCAAGTCCCTGAACTGCGCGAGTAGCAATAAGTTGCGCCATATTCTGTGAAGCACCGGCTGCAAATGAACCAATAAGGAATGTAACAATCGCAAATTGGAAGACAATGCGGCGACCGTAAAGATCAGAAATCTTTCCGTACAACGGCGTTGATGCAGTAGAAGTAAGTAGGTATGCCGTAACGACCCATGTGTAGTGATCGAGGCCGTTGAAGTCTTCGACGATGCTCTTTAAGGCAGTCGAAACGATGGTTTGATCCAGAGCTGCAAGCAGCATTCCGGTCATGAGCCCGCTGAGAATAATCATGATCTCGCGGTGTGAGTGTTCCTTAGTTGGCGCATTATTTGTCATAGGCGGTAAGTTTACTGTGTGAAATCAGTAATTGCCGAAGACCTAGTCAAAACTTATGACAAAGGCAAAGTAAGAGCCCTAGATCATCTCAGCCTTGATGTTGAAGAAGGCACTGTCTTAAGCGTCCTTGGTCCTAATGGCGCAGGAAAAACAACTGTCGTGCGGATTCTTACAACGTTATTGCGTGCAGATTCTGGCCGCGCAAGCGTGGCAGGTATCGATGTTATAAAGAATCCTGAGAAAGTTCGCGAAGTCATTGGTTTATCTGGTCAATACGCAGCGGTAGATGAAATTCTTACAGGCTATGACAATTTAGTGATGTTCGGTGAGTTGTATCACCTTGGTAAGAAGCAAGCCGTTATTCGTGCAAATGAGCTGCTTGAAAGATTCTCACTGAGCGAAGCGGCAAAGAGACCAATCAAAACTTATTCCGGTGGAATGCGTCGCCGCCTTGATTTAGCAGCATCACTGATCGTTAAGCCAAAAGTTCTCTTTCTTGACGAACCCACTACTGGACTTGATCCCCGCGGTCGCCAAGAAATGTGGGGAGTAATTCAGGAACTTGTAAAAGGTGGTGTAACACTTCTTCTGACAACTCAGTACTTAGAAGAAGCAGATCAATTAGCTGATGAAATTGCCGTTATTGATACAGGAAAAGTTATTGCACGCGGAACATCTGATGCGCTAAAGAAGCAGGTTGGTGGCGAGCGACTTGAAGTAGTTGTTGAACAACAACATATTGCAAAGACACTTGAGATAGTGGCGGCAGTAAGTGGTAACTCAGCGACTTTGGATGAAGGTCTGCGACTAGTTGCAGCGCCAGTATCAACTGGATCTGCCGCACTCTTTGAAGTATTGAAATCTCTCGATGCAGCTGGAATCCATGCGCTCGATGTCGGATTGAAGCGACCATCTCTTGATGATGTCTTCCTTGCTCTGACTGGCCATGCGGCTGAAGTGAAGACTGAAAATGCGGAGGTTAAGAAGTGAGAACAATCAGCGACATTTCAATCATTACTCGCAGACAACTCTTGTTGTTGACCCGCGTTCCTGAAGTTCTTATCTTCTCAACGATTCAACCAGTGATGTTTGTTCTTCTCTTCCGCTTTGTATTTGGTGGCTCAATTAATACAGGCCAACCTGGTGGGTATGTGCAGCTGCTGATGCCTGGAATTTTCGTGCAGACAGTGGCATTTACATTGGCTGGTACTGCCTCTGGCCTTGCTGAAGATATGAAGAAAGGTCTCATCGATCGTTTTAGATCTCTGCCAATTTCTCAATCAGCTCTGGTTATCGGGCGCACATTGGGAGATTCACTTCTTAATATTGTTGTTCTTGCAGTGATGGGAGTTGCAGGTTTCGTTGTGGGGTGGCGTCCATCAGGCGGCCTCGGAAATGTTGCACTCGGTTTCCTCTTCCTGCTCTTCTTTGGTTACGCACTTTCATGGGTGGGAGTCCTTGTGGGACTTTCAGCATCAGATGCACGCGTCGTGCAGAACGTCAGCTTTATCGTCACTTTCCCGCTGACATTCTTATCTAATGCATTTGCGCCAACTACAGGCATGCCTCGCATCCTGCAATATTTTGCCGAGTGGAATCCTGTTTCAACAATGGTTGCTGCGTGCCGTCAATTATTTGGATTGAAGAATCAATTTGGTGCAACAGCTGGTTCATATCCAAGTGAGCATCCGCTAACAACGTCACTGATTTACATGTTGATTATTATGGCGATTTTTATTCCACTGAGCCTTCGTAAATATCGAAACTACGCAGATTAAGCGAAGTACTCAGCAGCTTTGATTTCAACCTTTATTTCACGTCCATTGGGCGCTGTATAAGAAACGGTTGCACCGATTTCGGCGCCAAGAACAGCAGAACCCAATGGTGACTTTTCGGAATAAACATCGAGATCACCTGACGCAATTTCGCGTGAACCAAGTAGGAACTTCATCTCATCACCAGCAATGACAGCGGTGACAACCATGCCTGCGCCAACTTTGCCATCGGCGCTAGCTGGAGGAGTTCCGATATGAGCATTTTCCAGCATCTGCTTTAACTGACGAATGCGCGCTTCCATCTTTCCTTGCTCATCGCGAGCTGCGTGATATCCGCCATTCTCTTTGAGATCGCCTTCGGCGCGAGCTGCCTCAATCTTTGCCGTGATCTCTTTACGTCCAACATTTTCAAGGTTGGCGAGTTCAGCAGCCAAACGATCTGCTGCTTCTTGCGTTAACCACGTTTGTTGTGAACTCATAAGGAGCAATCTTAGGCTATGTGCGGCCCTCTACGGGAGCGCTCGGCAGCTTGCAATACCTGCATTAACAGCATCAGCGCGAGTTGGAATCACGATTACGCGCTCGGTATATGTAGTACCGGCCTGAATCGTGTCATCAATCTGCCCGACTACATTCTTTTCAATATCGCGAGCAGTCAATGTGCAGGTGATTACTTGCGAACCTTCCTGTCTATCAACAAAGTATCGAATCTCAGGGTTGCGTGAATCTTGCGTTGAAAATGAGATGAGGTCATATCGAAAGACGGGATTCGCTTTGTGAAGTCCTGCCCACAAGAGCCAAGCGCCTCCGATGACTGCAAAGGTGATTGCATACTTAATCCATGCACGCGCAGGCTTGATTCCATAGCGATCATTAAAATCGAATTGGTCGTTCACCTGTGACATGGGAGAATCCTCTCATGGCTAAAGATATTGAAGTAGGTGCAGCAGGTTCGCTCACAATGATCGCCCTATTTACAGCAGTGGCGCTACTTCTTCGCAGCTTCTATAAGCGTTACACAAGACTTCAGAATCGAGAGAACGAAGAGAACGATTAAAAAGTTCTGGCAGGCGCTGCTCGTATTTGCACTCGCTTCAATATTTATCGCACTGGGGTTCTGGCAATTAAATCGCGCCAACGAAATGAAGAATCCGGTAGCTACCGCTGTTGATAGAAAGATTTATGCGCTTTCAGATGTAGCAGCGCCCACAGGAAGTATCCCGGCTATAAGTATTGGAAAGTCAGTCAGCGCATCGGGTCATTACATTGCAAACTTTAAAGCGCCAAATCAGATTGATGGAGATGGCAAAGTTGCCGATTGGGAGGTCGCGCTTCTCCAAAATGAGAGCAACACTGCGATTTTGGTTGTACGAGGTCTCTGGAAAGATCGCTTTGTATCGCCCGACATTGTGATGGCGACGCAAGTAGAAATTACAGGAACTCTGATGCCACATCAGAGCGATGACCGCGCCACAAATACTCCATCGCAACTTTCGCGACTTGATAGCAGTTTGATTGTCGGCTCAACAGATATGCAGCTCTACGACGGATTTATTCTGGAGAAATCAGAGAAGACCCGCAATGGCGCAGTTATCCGAACCAGAATTCTCGAGCCACAGCTCACGCAAGGCGTGCCCGGGTATTACTGGCAACACATCTCCTACGTTGTCATCTGGTGGTTTATGGCCGGGCTCGTGATCTGGATGCCTTTCTATCGACGACGTGAAGAAAAGTTATAGAGTGCGCTTATGACACAGGCTCCTTCACAAGCAGCACTTACTCGATTCCGCCTTCTTGCGATTTTATGTGGAGTAAACCTACTTTTACTCGTATTCGGATATATGCCGGCAAAGCACATCTTCCATCTCGTTGACTCGAATCAATGGATGGTCTTTATCCCCATCGCACATGGCTATCTCTATATCGTCTACATCCTTACCGCCCTTCAGATCGGCGTTCAAAAGCGAATGTCACTTGTGACAATACTTCTACTGATTGCCGCAGGAACTATTCCCTTCGCCTCCTTTATTGCAGAGCGCAGGGTCGTAAAGAAGTACTCGGCGCCACAGGGGCTCTAAGTTAATTCTTGGTTACCTCTTTCCTATTAATGGCGTGTCGCACCAAAAGTCCAATTAATTAGTTCTATCTTTTACGAGTCAGAAGCGGTTCCGACTCCCCACTGCAGCGATGCAGCTAGATACAACTAAAGAGAATGGTTAGGCCTTGGCTACTTCAAAGAAGAGCAATTCCGCCCGTAAAACCTATGTTTTAGATACATCTGTACTGCTGGCAGACCCCGGTGCGATAAAACGTTTTGAAGAGCATGAAGTAATCATTCCCATAGCCGTCATCGGTGAGCTAGAGACTAAGCGCGATCATCCCGAACTCGGCTATTTTGCACGAGCCGCACTTCGTGCACTTGATGATCTTCGCATTGAACATGGCCGACTTGATTCGCCACTGACTATTACTCCTGAAGGTGGAACGCTTTCGGTCGAACTTAATCACACAGATTTAAGCACCTTGCCTCACGGATTCTTGCGTGATGGCACCAACGATTCGCGCATTCTTGCAATCTCTAAGAACCTCATGTCAGATGGAAAGCAAGTAGTCCTTGTGACAAAAGATTTGCCATTACGCGTGAAAGCATCATCAGTAGGTGTTGAAGCACAAGAATATTTAGCAGAGCTGGTCTCGAATAGCGGCTGGACCGGAATCGAAGAAGTTTCAGTTGGCCACAACATCATTGATGAGCTCTATGCATCAGATCGCGCAGATCATGAAGCAGCTCATCAATTCCCTGTTCATACCGGAATTGTTCTTCACTCAGAAAAAGGAAGCGCACTTGCCCGCGTTACTGAGAATAAGCAACTGCAATTAGTGCGCGGTGACCGCCAAGCATTTGGATTACATGGTCGTAGCGCCGAACAGCGCATCGCACTTGATTTACTTTTGGATGAAAGTATTGGAATCGTCTCTCTAGGCGGCCGTGCCGGAACAGGAAAGTCTGCGCTGGCATTATGTGCAGGTCTTGAAGCTGTCATGGAGAAGCGCCTTCACAAAAAGGTTGTGATTTTCCGTCCCCTGTATCCAGTTGGTGGCCAAGAACTTGGATACCTGCCGGGTAGCGAAGGGGAGAAGATGTCCCCTTGGGCCCAAGCGGTCTTCGATACTTTGGGCGCACTCGTGAGCCAAGCTGTCATCGATGAAGTTATCGATCGCGGCCTGATTGAAGTCCTGCCGCTAACCCATATTCGCGGACGCTCTCTTCACGACTCGTATGTCATCGTCGATGAAGCCCAATCGCTAGAACGCGGGGTTCTGCTTACCGTCCTTTCACGAATCGGTCAGGGCTCAAGGGTTGTCATGACTCATGACGTGGCACAGCGCGATAACTTGCGCGTTGGCCGCCATGACGGGGTCGTCGCAGTCGTTGAAACCCTCAAAGGCCATCCGCTCTTCGCCCATGTGACCCTGACTCGCTCAGAGCGCTCGCCGATCGCCGCGCTTGTCACTGAGATGTTGGAAGGCTCGCCGGTTTAATTCCCCGCAGGGAGCCCTTTTTAAATCTCACAGTAACAAATCGGACATTTAGGACTTCCGCCTAACTGACCTGCGCTTTTACCTATCCACAACCTCGCCTATTCCTGAGAATTTGCAAGCCACGCGCGTCAAAATTTGCGACCGACCCCCCATATTGCGAGTCTTTACCCATTCCCCCCAGGTCGTCACCTCATTTTGAGGCTGTGCCGCCTTGGCGTAAATGAAGTATCGAAAGGAGCAGTGAAGATGTTTAGAGCTATCAGCGACTTCTTTGCCGCTCTGTCGACCCTCAAACTTTCGAAGAAGGGGACCCCAGCTTTGTGGGCGATCGTCGCCTCGA
>Ga0209084_1002884_pt1 | contig 12929 bp, 12 predicted proteins | sample C_130820_MF_Meta_FD_187309 | JGI IMG/M metagenome (GOLD analysis project Ga0209084, IMG submission 187309) | Freshwater microbial communities from Lake Croche, Canada to study carbon cycling - C_130820_MF_MetaG (SPAdes) (version 2) | ecosystem: Environmental > Aquatic > Freshwater > Lake... | reverse complement strand
GCCGGTATGGTGACGACGGAATGTTGTTCATGATTGATTATAGTGCATATCATCCTCATCTGGTTGCTAAGTTGATCAATTATGAATTGCCCCACAATGCGTATGAATATTTGGGACAATCTTACTACGGAAAAGAGAACTTGACGGACGAAGAAATAAAAGCGTCAAAGAATCTTACCTTTCAGTGTATGTACGGCAACATTCCTGATGAATTATTGGAAATACCATTTTACAGTAAAATGAAACAATATATTGACCATCGCTGGAATTTCTTTGAGAAATATGGATATGTAGAAACGCCGATTTTTAAACGTCAAATTACTAAAAATCACATCAACGATCCATCGCCGAATAAATTATTCAATTATATTTTACAGGCAAGTGAGACTGAATTTGGAATACAATCACTTGCACAAATCAATCAATATCTAAAAGATAAAACTACCAAGGCTGTATTATATACTTATGATAGTATATTGTTTGATGTACATAAACAGGATAAACGAGACACGTTGTTGCATATAAAATCACTGATGGAAAACAACAAACAGTTTCCTGTAAAATGTTATGTCGGTACAAATTACGACAATATGACCAAAATAAATTTATGAAGACGTATGAAGAATTTTTGAAAGAGGTCAATTTTCAACACCGTGAAAATGATGATGCAATTAATCCATATCTAAAAATCACTCCAAATGGTAAAGTGTTTGTATTAAAATCTGAATGGAAGAATTCTCCTAGTAATTTGGATTTGACTGTAATTGGATTGCCTACAAAATGTAAATATATATGGAGAGGGTCAGAACGGGTTGTATATGCAAATGATACAAAAGTCTATAAAATTCAACAAAGATTGGATAATGAGACAGATGAACAGTTTGAACAAAAACTAATAAAGATACAACAATCAATAGACTTTATAAAACAAAAAGTCAACGTGATAAATCAAAACGGAGGAGTTCCTATTGAATATGTAATGTCAAATGATACATTTCAAAATATATTGAAACATAATAATATGGTTCCAAATTTACCATTTGACGCCAAATATGTGGAAAAATATGACGCATTTTATATATTTTATAAATTGAATGATGTGGATGTTAAATTTCATTCAAGTGGAATTGTAGAACAAAACTTGATTGATAAACGAACTGTTTTGGGAGCGGGTGCTCAACATTTACTAAATTCAGATTCCAATAAGTACGGTATAAGTAATACAGTTTCTAACAATTTTCCTATTTTTGCAACAACCGGAGAATTGGGTAAAACGGTAGACTATTGTGAAAAACTGGATAATCACTTAACCAGTGTATATCAATGGAAGACGGATTCTATGACTCTCGGCAATTTTATGTTTGATGAGTCCAAAAAGATAGTATATCTGATAGATTCGGTATATATCAATAATAGTCAGTGAACTACCACTAGGCTAAAGCCATAGGGGTTTTCTGACGACGTAAAAATAATATTACAAACTTACCATAATATTACAAACTTACCATAATATTTATATATTTATATGGTAACATGTTAACTTTTGATTCCATATTATTAGAATATTTTGTAAACCGATTAGACGGTGGAGTACATTTTGATATAACAAATTTTGATGACCTCAATCAATTTGAGTCATTTTTGATTAAAAGGGATTATTTAAAACATTTTGATCACGTCAAATTAAATGAATTGTTGGAAACTTGTATAGTAGAAGGGAATTACCCAGAACGTCAAGCATATAATGTCAATGGATTGTTGGTTACATTTCCAACGCCAGAATACAAACAAAAAGCTATTGCTCGTGGAACTCATTTTGAGGAAAATCCCAAAAAAGATCAACAAGCAGCATCAGTAAATATTTTTGACAAAGAACCAAAATTAGAACCTCAAGTTGCTCCGAAAGAAGAACCATCGTCAGTTCAACCATCGTCAGTTCAACCAGATTCAGTTTCAACTGATGTCAAGTCGGATACATCTACAGTTGAACCTGACGAAAAAGATGAACCAGAATCCGATCCTAGAACTCCACAAGAGAAACAACAAGACGCTCAAGTTGTTCAAAAGATTTTGACAACTGAATATTCACTTGAAGAAGCACTTTCAAATAATTTCTATTATAAAAAAGGAACTTGGTATACTTCCGATGGAGAAATTGTTGGAAAATCTAGATATATAGAAAATCTCGGTAAAGTACTGATCATTGGAAAAAAATGAAAAGACAACTCCTTTGCACTTTTAGTACAAACGAAGAGTATACGTCATTGCTGACTACTCTTAGAAATTTTTATATTGTATCTGGAAACAAATTTTTCGTGTTTCAAAATTCAAAAATGCCCAATTCTGTTTTTTTAACATATAATGTGGAAATAACGTCTGGAACCAGTTTTCCAAAATTTCCAAATACGATTGGGCTACATAGAAAAAAACAAACCAATACACTGTATACTCTCAATGCTATGAACATATTGATAGCAGAAGAAAATGGTGGTGTATTTGATAATAATTTTCAATTGGACTGGGGACTGTATTCCAACTGCCTTATTTTAACTGGTGAGGTATCGGTTAGAATAATTCCGATAAAACTATGTGATATAATTAGTTGATGTTTTTGCGATAGTTGTTTATAGTTATACGTGTATTAGTTATATACACGGTTCGTGTGGACCGTATAATTAATAATTAAAACACTTAACAATTAAATATTAAATACTTATGGCATTAAATTTGTCTCTAATTAAAAATCGGTTGAATAGTCTTTCAAACGCAAGTCAAAAAACTAATTATACCTGGAAGCCAAATCCCGGCAAACAAGTTCTTCGTATTGTTCCTTATAAGTTTCAACCTGACAATCCTTTCATTGAGTTGAAGTTCCATTATGGAATCAATAACAAAACCTATCTAAGCCCTGATTCTTTTAATCGTCCTGATCCGATTGTTGAATTTAGCAATCGTATGAAAAAGACCGGAAATAAAGAAGACTGGCAAGTTGGTAGAAAGATGGAACCAAAGATGCGTACTTATGTACCTGTGTTGGTTCGTGGTGAAGAAGATCAAGGTGTACGGTTTTGGGGATTTGGTAAGAATGTGTACCAAGAATTGATGGGCATTATTACCGATGAAGATTACGGCGATATTACAGATCTTATAAATGGCCGTGATATTGTCGTTGAGTTTAGAACGGCGGAGGAATCCGGAAAGAATTTCCCGGAAACCACAATTCGTCCTAAGCCAAATGCGTCACCTGCAATTGATCCATCCAAAAAGGACATCTTAACAAAACAAGCGAATATTCTTGATTTATTCCAAGAACCGACGTATGAAGAACTCAAGTCAGCAATGGAAGCATGGTTGAATCCAGAAAATGCAGCTGAAACTCCAACAGTAGTAGGAATTGCTGATGATGATACTGTTTCTGGTGCTCCTATTTCCGGCACTCCAGTCTCCGTATCCACTAAGACACCAAAGTCGCCATCAGCGGTTGCTGCAAAAGCAAATACAGAAGACTTGACAAAGGCTTTTGATAATTTGTTCAACAGTTAAAATAACTATACAATATTGGGTGGTAGTATATAATTTGTACTACCACCCTAACTCTTTATATTATTTATGAAAAAGAAATCACAAGTTACACAAATGGAAACTCCGCCGAGAGACGAATTGGTTGAATTATTGGCCAATGAATTAAATAAAGCAAATAAGGATGGTGGTAAAATCGCTTATTTTTTGGACGAACAAGAAAATCCGGCTGAAATATCCGATTGGATTAGTACCGGGTCATCTATGTTGGACTTAGCTATTAGCAATCGTCCTCACGGCGGCTTGCCTGTAGGAAAAATGGTTGAATTTAACGGCCTCGAAGGAACTGGAAAATCTTTGTTGTCAGCACATGTTGTTGCGGATACGCAAAAAAAAGGCGGAGTCGCTGTAGTTATTGATACCGAAAATTCGGCGGCACCTGAGTTCTGGAAAAGTTTGGGGGTCAATCTATCTAAATTATTGTATGTTCAATGTGAAACGGTTGAAGATATTTTTGAAAAGATGGAACAGATGATTTCAATTGTTCGCAAGAGCAATAAAGACCGTATTCTTACTATTATTGTAGACAGTGTTGCGGCGGCTAGTACCAAAGTAGAATTAGAAAGTGACCACGGTAAAGATGGTTATGCGACTGGTAAGAGTATCATCATCTCAAAGGCGATGAGAAAAATTACCACTATGATTGGACGCCAAAAAGTGTTGATTATATTTACAAATCAATTGCGTCAAAATCTAAATGCTATGGCATTTGGAGACAAATACATTGTATCGGGAGGAAAAGCACTTGCATATCATTGTAGTGTTCGTGTTCGTTTAAACAACACTGGCAAGCTCAAGAAAGATGAAGAAGTAATTGGAAATGTGTGTAAAGCCGTTGTTGTAAAAAACAGAATGGGTCCGCCACAAAGACAAGCAAACTTTGACATCTACTTTGACAGTGGTATTGCTGACTATAGTAGTTGGGTCAAGGTGTTAAAAGATAACGATTTGATTAAACAAGGTGGTGCTTATTATACGTACAAAAAGGACAACGGAGAAGAATGGAAGTTTCAATCCAAGGATTTCGTGTCAACATTAAAGACTGATGCCGCTTTGAATGAAGAAATTTATTTGAAGATTTGTAACGAGGTTATTATGAAATATAAAGATCCCAATAGTCAAATCGTAGAAGATGCGGTGGTTGATGTAGGAGAAGATGTTGTTGTAAGCGAGGAATAAAATGAGCAATATAACCGACAGCGAAAAGCGTCGTTTATTTAGTTTATTTGATCAAATTAAACCGTCGGATAGAGTTGAGGGTCTTAATCGGACCCTCAACTCGGAGGTTTTGATCGTAGACTTTATGAACACTTTCCTAAGAGCATTTATGGCGAGTCCACAAATGAATGGAAATGGTAATCATACGGGTGGCATTGCTGGATGCTTAAAAAGTATTGGTTATGCAGTAAAATTAATCAATCCAACCAGAATTGTTATAGTTTCAGACGGAAACGGTGGATCGTTAAAACGTCGTAAGATTTATCCACAATACAAAAATGGTCGTAAGAGTAAAATTCGTCTTAACAGATCATATGATGAGTTGAGTGATGCTGACACAGAGCAAAAAAATGTAAAAGTTCAATTATTTAAAACAGTTAAGTATTTGGATACGTTGCCAGTAACAACTATGGCAATAGATAATATTGAAGCAGATGATACTATTGCGTATTTGGCCAAACAATATTTCAAGGACAGCAACGTGACCATCATGAGTGCTGACAAAGACTTTCTTCAACTTGCAAGTGACAAAATTAAAATATGGAGTCCCACCAAGAAAAAGATGTATGGATGTGCAGAAATATTGACTGAATATGGAATCAGTTGTTCAAATTTTATTAATTATCGCGTCATGGAAGGTGATACTAGTGACAATATTGATGGAATACAAGGAGCAGGTCTAAAAACCATATTGAAATGTTTTCCTATACTTACAGAAGAAAAACAATATTCTTTACAAGAAATATACAATTATAGTGATACTCACAAAGGTAAGTATAAATTGTATAATACTATTTTAGATAATAAATCTACAATGGAACGTAATCATGAATTGATGCAATTACATGACACACAAATTCAAACATTCAGTCAATTAAGAATCAATGAAATAATGGAAAAACCATTACAAAAATTGGATAAATTTAACTTTGGAAAATTGTTGATGGAAGATGGTATGCAAAATAACTTTCCCAACAGTATAATCTGGATGCAGGATGTCTTCGGTAAAGTAAATTCGTTCGTGGTGTAAAAAATCTTTGCAAATTCGTCAATCGGATATAGCATTGAGTTATACAAACAGCCGTCGGTTTATACAAACAGTAGTAGATTTATAAAATATGAGTGAAAAATACATCGTGGATAATCTGAAGAAATTTGGTGCAGACTTTCAAACCAAGTGCATTAGCGCACTTGTGAGTGACAAGACATTTATAGAACGTGTCAGTGATATAATTGAACCTGGGTCATTTGAGACTGATGCCCATCAATTCATTGTTAAAGAAACATTGAGTTATTTCTTAGGATACAAAGAACTACCAACCCTTGCAGTTTTTAAAGTAAAGGTGGATAGCATTGAAAATGATATGCTAAAACAGACGGTGGTAGATCAATTGCGATTGGTTTATCAAAAAATCACTGATAGTGATTTAAAGTTCATCAAAGAACAATTTCTTGAATTTTGTAAAAATCAAAAGCTTAAAAATGCTATTATGGAGAGTGTTGATCATTTAAAGAATGGTCAATATGATAAAATTAAGAATGTAGTTGACGTAGCAATGAAGGCTGGTATGGAAAGAAATATCGGTCATGAATATGACGTTGATATTGAGAAACGTATGAGCATGATGGCTCGCAACACCGTCAAAACTAATTGGGCAGAAATTGACACGATTATGGATGGTGGACTTTCTGGTGGAGAATTGGGAGTCATTACTGCCTGCGCAGGCTCGGGCAAATGTGTAGGTCCAAACACAGAAATTGAAATTGAGTATCATGAATTTGGAATTGAACTGTCAGGGAATTCCGGAAATCCTTATGTTTTGTGGATTAATCCTCTCAAAAAATATAATATTGACGATAAAGAATTGTTCGGATGGCAGGTTGAAAATGTTTTCTTTGAATTACAAAAGTTAAACGGTTCTATGTCGGATGAGGTAAAATAACATAAAATAATAGGTTTTTATGTTAATAACATACTATATATAGTATATGAGTAATATTAAACATAAAAAGGAATTTTCAATATACAGGTTTCAATTTTGGATGCAACGAGGATTTTCCGAAGTTGAAGCTAAACATAAAGTATCCGAAATACAAAAAATTAACGCAAAAAAACATGTATCAAAAATAAGACCGGAATATTCTATATTCAATAAACAATATTGGATAGTAAAAAAAGGAATGTCGGAAGAAGACGCGGTAAAAAAAGTATCGGAAATACAAACAAAGTTATCAGCCAAATCATCCAAGTTTAAAGGAAAAGTTAGGACGACTGAAAGTAAAATTAAAATTTCTAATTCTATGAAGAAAAAAATAGAATCAGTCGGTGCAGGAGAATGGGCAAGTCACTTTGGTAGTTTTAATGGTAGTTCAAAAATTGAAAGAGAACTTTTTGATTATATCAAAGAAAATATAAATGTGAATGTTAAAGCGAATTTTCCAATTGAAAATTATATAGTTGATATAATCCATGACAAAAAAATAGTTGAATTTTATGGTGATTTTTGGCACGCAAATCCAAAAACATTTAAATCGTCAGATGATTTAAAATACGGTTCGTTTGATAAAACCGCAGAAAAAATATGGGAAAATGACAAACAAAGAATTGATTTCCTAAAATATTTGGGTTATGATATTCTTGTTATATGGGAAACTGATTGGATAAAAAACAAAAATTATTGTATAGAAGTTATTAAAAAATTTTATGAAAATGTTGATTAGAAATATCCGTGAAAAAATAAAAATTAAGGATTTGTTTGAAAAAATTGGCGTTAAAGATGAAGAAAACGCTTTGGAACAAATAAAATTTCCATTAAAGGTTAATACCCCATACGGATTTAAAAAAATAGTTACGGCTTTTAGGACGGAAAATCAAAAAACAGTCACATCTTATTTTGGAAATAATAAGACATTAAAAACTTCGGAAAACCATAGATTAAAAGTAAATGGTCAATGGAAACATGTAAAAGATATTCAAATTGATGAGTTGGTAGAAACTGAATGTGGAGACACCAAATTAATTTCAAAAAATGAAGGTAAAGAAGAAGTCTTATATGATATATCTGTAGATGAGGTGCATTGTTATTTTAGTAACGGAATACTGTCTCATAACTCTTGGGTGCTTGCAAAACTTGGTGCAGAAGCAATGAAGCAAGGAAAAAACGTTCTTCACTATACATTGGAGTTGAATGAAAATTATGTCGGTCTTCGTTATGACGCATGTTTTACTGGAATTGATTTCCAAAATATCCGATCCAATGTAGATATAGTCAAGAAGAAAATTGCCGAAGTTTCCGGAAAATTGATTATCAAATATTTTCCAATCAAGACGGTATCCGCTCATAGTTTGAAACTTCATGCGGAACGAATTCAGACACTTGGAACCAAGATTGATCTAATCATAGTGGATTACGCAGACATTCTACGTCCATCACAAAGTGACCGTAACAGCAACAGTTATAGTGAAGCTGGTGGTATTTATGAAGAATTGCGGGGAGTAGCAGGAGAAATGCAAATTCCAATTTGGACTGCATCACAGAGTAATCGTGCAGCTATGGATGAAGATATTATTCAGGCAAACAATATTTCAGATTCGTATCGTAAGATTATGACTGCGGATTTCGTCATGAGTCTGAGTCGCAAGGTTCAAGATAAGGTCAGTAACACCGCTCGCATTCATATTATTAAGAATCGGTTTGGACCTGATGGACAAACCTTCCCAAGCAAAATGAATGCTGGTTGTGGTGACATTCAAATTTTCTCTGAGAATAGCAGAGAAGGTATGAGTGTATTGAATGAAATGAATCAAGGAGAAAACGTTGTTAAGAAAATGATGAGCGGAAAATGGAATTCTCACATGAACGTGGAAGATTCAGAATAATGATATATCAATTAAAATTGGAAAAGATGAAAAAAAGTGAAATTTTAAAAAATATTTTTGACATTAATACCAATTTTAGTTGATAATTATCTTATACAAAAAACAGTTTATGAACAAAGAAATTTTTATTAAAAAGCGCACGGGAAAAGTTGAAAAGTTTAATGCTGATAAAATCAACAAAATACTACAGTGGTCAACGGAAAACATAAAAAATGTTAGTTTTGAAGAAGTAGCAATGAATGCACATCTGTCATTCTTTGATGGAATGACATCAACTGACATTCATAGTATGCTTATTGAAGCAGCATCAAATCTAATCAGTGAAGATAAGCCAAATTATCAATATGTTGCATCCAGACTACTGAACTATCAGCTTCGTAAAAAGGTTTGGGGTGGAAAAAACGCACCCAAACTATATGATCTTGTAAGTAAAAATATAGCAAATTTTTCATATAACGATGAAATATTAAATTGGTACACACCTGACGAATTCAATAAAATTGATGAATTTCTTAAACACGACAGAGATTTTGAATTTTCATATGCTGGAATCAAACAATTGTGTGATAAATACTTAGTCCAAAATAGAAATACCAAACAAATATACGAAACCCCGCAATTTGCATATATGTTGATTGCGATGACGTTATTTGCCGGATACACAGAAAATCGGCTTGAATATATACGAAATGCTTACAATGCGTTTAGTAAACACAAAATCAATTTACCTACTCCTGTTATGGCAGGAGTCAGAACAATCATGAAAAGTTATGCTTCGTGTGCATTATTTTCAATTGATGATTCATTATTAAGCATTTTTGCTAATAATTCGGCTATAGGATTGGCTACGGCTAGTAGATATGGAATTGGAATAAATCCATCCAGATTGAGAGCTACTAATTCTCCTGTAAAAAATGGACAATTGCTTCATACTGGTCCAATTCCGTTTTTAAAAATGTATGAAAGCACGGTAAAATCATGTCACCAGAACGGACTACGAGGTGGAGGCGGAACCACAAATTTTGCATGGTTTCATTATGATATTTTAGATATTTTGGTATTAAAAAACAATTCCGGTACAGACGACAACCGAGTTAGAAAATTAGATTACTGTATTGGGCTAGATAAATTGATTTTGGAAAGATTCATTAAAAATGAAGATATAACATTGTTTAGTTACCATGAATGTCCAAGTTTGTGGAATAATTTTGGATTGCCAAATTTTAAAGAATTATATGAAAAAGCAGAGGCGAATAAAAATATCAAATTTAAGAAAAAAATCCCCGCTAAAGAATTGATGTTTTTGTTAGCAAAAGAAAGATTTGAAACTGGTAGAATATATATAATGTTTGTTGATCATGCAAATGAACATGGAACTTGGAATGCACATGTAGATACAACAAATTTATGTACTGAAATAATACATCCGTTGATTCCTATCAAAGATTTGAATGATGATGAAGGAGAAATTGGTGTGTGTATTTTGGCAGCTTTGAATCTTTTAAACATAAAGGATGATAAAGATTTGGAAAAGTCATGTGATATTGCAGTAAGAATGTTGGACGCATTGATAGATTATCAAAATTATTTTGTAAAGGCTGCAAGTAATTTTGCAAAAAAACGACGCAGTTTGGGTATTGGCATCACAAATTTAGCCGCGTGTTTAGCTAAAGAAGGATTGAAATATCATGATACTAAATCTCCAAATTACATTTCAACCCAAATTGAAAAAATTAGTTATTATCTGATTAAAGCTAGTATACAACTCGCTAAAGAACTTGGTCCGTGTGAAAAGTTTAATGAAACCAAGTATAGTAATGGAATATTGCCAATAGATACATATAAAAAAGAAATTGATTCGTTTGTGACGGAACCATTGCATATGGATTGGGAGAGTTTACGAATTGATATAAAGAAATATGGCATGAGAAATTCTACATTGATGGCACAAATGCCATGTGAATCGTCTGCTGTTATTTCTAATTCAACCAATGGTATAGAGCCACCCAGATCTCTCATTTCATTTAAGGGGTCAAAGGCAAATATTTTGCCGGTAGTTGTACCAAATATTGAAAAATATAAAGACGATTATACATTGGCATTTGATATGCCGGACAATGATGGACAACTAAAAAACGTAGCCGCTATGCAGAAATTTATTGACATGGCGATATCAACAAATACATACTACGTACCGTCCAGATATAAAGATAATAAAGTGCCCATTGAAACTATAATTAGAGATATTTTGACGGCATATAAATACGGATTAAAAACACTATATTATGCTAATACAGATGATGGTGATAAACAGACAGCTATGGATACATCAGTTGAGTTAAAACAACCGGTCATTGAAGAATCGGATTGTGTTAGTGGTGCATGTGCTATTTAAAATTATGAAAACTGTATTGAATAAAAAGAACGTAGATCAATTACGAAACCCAATGTTTTTGGGTGAGGATTTATCATTGCAACGATATGATAAAATAAGGTATCCTAAGTTCTATGATCTGTATGATCAACAATTAAACTTCTTTTGGAGACCACAGGAAGTGTCATTGGTCAAAGACATCAGCGATTTCAAAAATCTAACAGAAGAAGAAAGGTTTGTATTTGACAGCAATCTCAAGTTTCAAACCATGACTGACAGTATGTTGAGCCGAAGTATTCACGAACTCATGAAGCATGTTACTAATTCCGAATTGGAAATTTGCATGAATACTTGGAGTTTCTTTGAAACAATTCACAGTAATAGTTACACGTATATTCTTAATAATGTTTATCCGGACGCTACCAAGTTCTTTGATAGTATCCTTGAAGACAAGGAGATTGTAAAGCGAGCCAATGCAATTAGTAAAAAATATGATGAATTGTTGACACCATCAGATGATATCAAACAACAATTATTTGATGCGGTATTGGCAACTCAAATTACTGAAGGATTAATTTTCTATGTATCATTTGCTTGTAGTTTCTATTTTGGTTATCGTGGAAAGATGGAAGGCAATAGTAAAATTATAAAGTTTATTTCCCGCGACGAAAATCTTCATGTTGCTATTACTCAAAACATCATGAAGAATTGGATTAACAATGCGGACGAAGGATTTCAAGAAATTGTTAAAAAGAACGAAGATAAGGTATATAAAGCCTATGAAATTGCGGTAGAAGCCGAAAAGGATTGGGCTGATTATCTATTCAGTAAGGGCAATCTTGTGGGGTTGACCTCAGAAAGTTTAAAACACTATGTTGAATGGCTCGCTAATAATAGATTGACCAGTATTGGTTACAAGAAACTGTATCCAAATGCCAAGACCAATCCACTTGCCGGTTGGTTAGATAGTTATTACGATAGTAAGAAATTACAAGTTGCGCCTCAAGAAACCGAATTGAGTAGTTATGTAAAAGGTGTGGATAACACAATTAGAGACGACGCATTTGATGGATTTAAGTTGTAAATAAATAATTTATACTTTCTTATAAAAGACACCGTTTTTGGTGTCTTTTATTATATTTATTAATATTACATATGGAACCCGCATCTTTATCCAAACACGAAATGTCAACTATTGCACAGATAATATTGGCATTTGGCAGTTTATTAACCGTGGCATATAAACTCTTTAGAGTTGTCTCAAAAGAGATGACTCAGAGGAAGGATATGCATAATAAAATAAACCATATATTGGAAGAATTGACTCCAAACCATGGATCTAGTATCAAAGATAAGATTAATAAAATGGACGCACAATTGTCTGAAAATACACTTTTAACTGGTCGGATTTTTGATAGACAGCGTTGGATATTGGATAACGAGGAAATAATTGTATTTGAGAGCGATAATGATGGTAAATGTGTTTGGGTGAATAAAAAGTATTGTGATTGGTTAAAGAGAGACAATAAGTATTTTTTGGGACACGGATGGAAGAATGCGATCCATCCAGATGATCGTGAACAAACAAGTGAATATTGGGAAGAGTGTGTGGCTGACAGCAGAGATTCTGAAAATCTATTTAGAATGGTTGACAGAGACGGTAAAATATATAATGTCTATTGTATTGCTAACAAATCCACCGATAATAATGGTTACATGGGAACTATAAAGATTGTTGACTGATTCATTACGCGGTGATAACATCAGTTGTTATGGTAGAACAATTTTATTTTGATAAAAGTTTAGTATATTTAAAATCTATTGACAAGAAAATTGCTAGGCAATTAATAGAAAAGAACCATTATACACACAAATGGA
>Ga0209084_1002881_pt1 | contig 12944 bp, 13 predicted proteins | sample C_130820_MF_Meta_FD_187309 | JGI IMG/M metagenome (GOLD analysis project Ga0209084, IMG submission 187309) | Freshwater microbial communities from Lake Croche, Canada to study carbon cycling - C_130820_MF_MetaG (SPAdes) (version 2) | ecosystem: Environmental > Aquatic > Freshwater > Lake... | reverse complement strand
CCCGGCCATGTCAGCACCGGCGCGCTGGGTAGGCATATTGGCAGTATTTCGGCAGCGCCTTTGGGCAATGCAGCGGTATTGCCGATCAGCTGGATGTATTGCCGCATGATGGGCGAGGGCGGTTTGCGCCACGCCACCGAGGCGGCCATCTTGGCGGCCAATTACATCAGCCACCGCTTGCATGACCATTACCCCACGCTCTACGCCAGTGCCAATGGGCGCGTGGCGCATGAATGCATTTTGGATTTGCGCCCGCTCAAAGAAACTTCGGGCGTTAGCGCCGAAGACGTGGCCAAGCGCCTGATCGACTACGGTTTTCATGCGCCCACGCTCAGCTTTCCGGTGGTCGGTACGCTGATGGTCGAACCCACGGAAAGCGAGACCCGCGAAGAGTTGGACCGCTTTATCGACGCCATGATCGCCATCCGCAAAGAAATCGCGCAGGTGGAACAAGGCCGCTGGCCGCGCGATAACAACCCGCTGGTGCGCGCACCGCACACCGCTGCCAGCGTAGTACACAGCGATTGGGACAGGCCCTACACCCGCGAGCTGGGCGCCTTCCCGCTGCCCGCTTTGCTCTTGCAAAAATACTGGCCCGCCGTCGGCCGTGTGGACAACGTCTATGGCGACCGCAACCTGTTTTGCAGCTGCGTGCCGGTGGCCGACTATGCGGTCTAAGCCGCAGCAGCAGAGTTCATGGCTTTGAGCGACCAAGCTACAGCCTGGCGCCGGGGCGAGCGCAAGCGCCTCTTGGCCGCCCGCACGGGCATCGCGCCCCAGGACCATGCCCGTTGGAGTGCGGCCATCGGGCAGGCGCTACGGCAGGTGCTCGATCTGCAAGGGCCCTGGGTGCTGGGCCTGTGCTGGCCTTACCAAGCCGAGTTTGACGCCCGCCATCTGGCCGCCTGGCTGCGCCTGCGCGGTCTGCGCACCGCACTGCCCGTGGTCCAAGGCGCAGGCCAGCCGCTGCAATGGCGCGCCTGGTGGCCGGGCGTGGCCATGCAGGCGGGTGTGTACGGCATCCCGGTGCCGCTGAACACGCCGTTGCTGCTGCCCGATGTGCTGTTGGTGCCACCCGTGGGGCTGGACGCACAGGGCTACCGCTTGGGCTACGGCGGTGGCTACTTTGACCGCACCCTGGCGGCCTTGGCGCGCAAGCCGCTGTGTATCGCCACGGCGTTTGAAGTCTCGCGGATCGAGACCATCGGCCCGCAGGCGCACGATGTGCGCATGGACTATGTCCTGACCGAAAGCACGCTCCAGTACTGGGACGGACAGGCCCTGCAGGCCTGTAACGCGGCAATCTTGCGCACCCACATCCGGGCCAGCGCGGCTGCCCGGGGACTGCCGCAGCCGCAGCCGGCACACCCCTGAAGCGGCCTGCCGCCCTGCATTGGGATACCGTTCTTTCGCGCGAACTTCTTGCGCCCGCGCCGGTTTTGGCGCACCATGGGCGACGCGGCGGCAATTCTTCGCATTGCTTGCAGCGCTAAAGACCTGTCGTGTGGTGACAATGGCGGGTCGCTAACCAGGCAGTCGGGTGCCAGGGCCAACCTTACATTCCGATGCGCCCCCCTATAACAAATGGAGATCCCATGCTTTCAGACATCGAAATCGCACAAAAAGCCACCATGAAGCCGATCAGCCAAATTGCCGCTGGCCTGGGCATTCCCGACGATGCGCTCGACCCTTATGGCCGCTACAAAGCCAAGGTGTCGCTGGAGTATGTGGATAGCCTGAACGACCGCCCGGACGGCAAACTGATTTTGGTCACCGCCATCAGCCCCACCCCGGCAGGCGAGGGCAAGACCACCACCACCGTGGGCTTGGGCGACGCGCTCAACCGCATCGGTAAGAAAACCATTATTTGCCTGCGCGAGCCCAGCCTGGGCCCGGTGTTCGGCATGAAGGGCGGCGCAGCGGGCGGCGGCATGGCGCAAGTGGTGCCCATGGAAGACATCAACCTGCACTTCACCGGCGACTTCAACGCCATTGGCCTGGCCAACAATTTGTTGTCCGCGCTGATCGATAACCATATTCACCACGGCAATGCCTTGGGCATCGACGTGCGCCGCATCACATGGAAGCGCGTGATGGACATGAACGACCGCGCGCTGCGCGACATCACCGTGTCCTTGGGCGGTCCGGGCAATGGTTATCCGCGCCAGGACGGCTTTGACATCGTGGTGGCCTCCGAAGTGATGGCCATCTTCTGTCTAGCGACCAGCATGAAAGACTTGAAAGAGCGCCTGGGCAATATCGTCATCGGCTACACCCGTGATCAAAAGCCGGTTTGCGCCCGCGACCTTAAAGCCCACGGCGCGATGACGGTGCTGCTGCGTGAAGCGCTCAAGCCCAATTTGGTGCAGACGCTGGAGAACAACCCGGCCTTTATCCACGGCGGCCCGTTTGCCAATATCGCGCATGGTTGCAACTCGGTGCTGGCGACCAAGATGGCGCTCAAACTGGGCGACTATGTAGTCACCGAAGCCGGTTTCGGCGCCGACCTGGGCGCGGAAAAATTTGTCGATATCAAGTGCCGTAAGTCCGGCCTGCGCCCCTCGGCCGTCGTGCTGGTGGGTACGATTCGCGCGCTCAAATACCATGGCGGTTGTGATCTGAAAGAACTCAACACCGAGAACCTGCCGGCGCTGGAGCGTGGTATTGCCAATTTGGATCGCCACGTCAACAACATCCGCAACCACTACGGCTTGCCTTGCGTGGTGTCCATGAACCAATTTACCGCCGACACGTCTGCCGAATTTGCGCTGCTTAAAGATAAGTTGGCTTATTTGGGTGTGCCGGTCTTGTCAGCCCGCCATTGGGCTGATGGCGGCGCCGGTGCTGAAGAGGTGGCGCGTGCGGTGGTGGCCTTGACCGACAAGCCCAACAGCGGCTTTAAATTTGTGTATGAAGACGAAGCGCCTTTGTGGGACAAGATGAAAGCCATCGCCACCAAAATTTATGGTGCCAGCGACATCAGCGCCGACGCCAAAGTGCGCGCCGAAATCAAACGCCTGCAAGAATCAGGTTACGGCCACTACCCGGTGTGCGTGGCCAAAACGCAATACTCCTTCTCGACCGACGCGGCACGCCGTGGCGCGCCCACGGACCACACCGTCAATATCCGCGAAGTGCGCCTGGCCGCGGGCGCCGAATTCATCGTGATGGTGTGTGGCGATATCATGACCATGCCCGGTCTGCCCAAGATCCCTTCGGCTGACCACATCGACATTGATGAAAGCGGTAAAGTCGTAGGTCTGTTCTAAACCTCCAGCGCCGTGGGCTGTCCCGGTTGCGGATGGCCCACTGCGAAGGAGCTGTGATGTTGTCTGTCTCTATGCGCCGCTGCGTGCAAGGCGTTTTGGCTGTTGTGGCCTTGCTCCTGGCCTCTGTGGTCAGCGCTCAAAACACCCCTCTCAAAATAATGGTCGGCTTCCCGCCAGGCGGCGGCACCGATGCCATCGCCCGCATTCTGGCCGACAAGCTCAAAGACCCGCTGGGCGTGCCCGTGGTCGTTGAAAATCGTGCGGGTGCCGGTGGGCAAATTGCCGCACAAGCGCTTAAGGCGGCAGCGCCCGACGGCAATACCGTGTTTTTGTCGCATGACCACACCATCTCCATACTGCCCTTGGTCAGCAAAAGTCCAGGCTTTGATCCGTCGCGCGACTTTGTGGCGGTGGCAGGCTTTGCCACTTTTGTGAACGCGCTGGCCATTTCGGCAGGCACGCCGGCTAAGTCGGTGAGCGACTACGCCACCTGGGTACGCAGCGCAGGCGGTGGCAAAGGCACGGTGGGCGTGCCCGCGCCGGCCTCGGTACCCGAGTTTTTGGTCAAAGTCATTGGCGAAAAATACAAGCTCGACCTGCAAGCGGCGCCTTACCGGGGCAGTGCCCCCATGATGGCCGACATGCTGGGCAACCAGATTGCTGCGGGTGTGGCCTCGGTGCCCGACCTCATCGAAAACCACAAGGCCGGCAAAGTGCGCATCGTCGCCGTGCTGGGTGGCAGTCGCCAAGCGGTCTTGCCCGAGGTGCCTACCTTTGCCGAACTGGGCCTAATCGGGTTTGAAGATGTGCCTTACTACGGTTTTTTTGCCCCGGCGGGTACACCCAAGGCGGCCTTAGATCGCTTCTCCGACGCTCTGGCCAAAGTGCTGGCTCTGTCTGAAGTGCGCGAGCCCCTCACTGCGATGGGCTTGACCGTGGCCTTTATGAGCGGTGCGCAACTGGCCAGCCGCGAACACGCTTATGCCCAGACCTGGGCGCGCATCATCAAGGCCAGCGGCTTTCAGGCGCAGTAAATCAGTCAGGTTCCAGAACGCCGGATCAAAACCCCAACCCCGCCAGCGCGCCGTCCGTCAACACCACCGGCTGCCCGTGCGGAGTGGCTTTGGCGGCACGGTCCCAGGCGACTTGCACTTGCTCCAGTTGCGCCCGGCTGGTCGCGCCTTTTTGTATCGTCAGGCTTTCCAGTGCTGCCAGCCAATGGCGGTAATAGGTCTCGCCGGTATCCGGGTCACCGGCGGCTTGCGCGGATTTGATTTGCGTGGACAACTCGGCGGCCCATTCGGGCCAGCTAAACAGGCCGCGCGCATGCGCATCGATGGCCAGCGCAAAGGCCTGGGCCTCCCAGGGCTCGCGAAACACCGGGCCCTCGGCATCGCAGGGCAGGGCGGGCACCAGCGCCAGCATCTCGGCCGGGGCGCTCATGCGGCGGCCTCCATCAAATAAGGCTCCCAGCAATCGACCAATACTTCCAGCGTCGGGTCTGCATCGGCGCCCCACAACTCGGTGCCGCCAAAGCGCACGCCGTAGCACCATTGCGGCTGCTCTCCCTGGCTGTGCGCGTGCGTGTCCGGAAACACAAATGTGCCGTGTACCGCCACTACTTCGCCTACCTTACCGCGCGCATAACGCGGCAGGCGCGTGTGCGTGGCCGGGTGCATTACGCGGGTGCGCACCACATCGCCTACCGCAAAGCGCGCCGGGTGGTTTACCTTGCGGTCATAGGGGCTGCCCGTAGCCAGTGCAGCTTGTAATTGGGCGGCACTCGCGGCGGGCTTTTTGGTCGGCACCGGTGGCACCAGCATCTGCGCCTGCTGCACTTCCTGTTTTGTAACCATGCCGCGTTCGTGCAGCATCTGCGCCAGGGCGCGGGTCCATATTTCGTAATAGGACACACCCAGGTACACATGCGGCGGCAACGACTCGCGCGCGTGTCGGCCCATGTCCAGATTCCACTCGCCCAAAGCAGCGCTGGCCAGCGTAATCGCCAGCGCGCGCTTTTCCCATTCGCCATGAAACACCGGCTCGTTCGCCTGCGGGCACACTGGCCCGAAACCCATCGTGCCGCCCAGGTCTTGCGGGCCGTTCATGCTGCGGCTCCAGGCACCTTGGGCAAACCGGTGCCAATCATGCTGTCACGCGTTATCAACTCGGCTAACTGGGCCTCGCTCCAGCCTTGGGTGCCAGTCGGTCGTTGGGGCAATACCAGGTAGCGGATTTCGGCAGTGGAGTCCCACACACGCACGGTTTTGTCCGCAGGCAGCGCCACACCAAAATCGGCCAGCACTGCACGCGGCTCCAATACCGCGCGGGAGCGGTAGGGTGCGGATTTGTACCAAACCGGCGGCAGGCCCAACACCGGCCAGGGGTAGCAGGAACACAGGGTGCACACCACCATGTTGTGCACGCCCTCGGTGTTCTCCACCACCTGCAAATGCTCGCCTTGTCGGCCCGAGAAAGATAACTCCGCGACCGCCGCCGTGCCATCGGCCAGCAGGCGCGCTTTGTAAGCTGCATCCACCCAGGCCCGCGCCACCACTTGCGCACCGCAGCGCGGCCCGATTTTGGTTTCGTAGGTCTCGACAATCAGGTCCAAGGCATCGGCATTGACATAGCCTTTGGCCAGCAAGACGGTTTCCAAAGCGCGTACGCGGATGGCTGCTTGCGAAAGTTCGGAGCCGTGATCGTGGTCATGTTCATGTTCATGGTCATGTTCATGTTCATGGTCATGGTCATGGTCATGGTCGTGCGGGTGGCTGGGGTGTGTCATGGCCCAATCATGGCATGTCTTGGGCGCTTTAGGCCAGCCCATACTTTGCTGAGCGCCTGCTGCGCCCCACAAGGCCGCAATAGCCCACCTACTCTGTGCGTGTAAACGCTTCGCGCGACTGCGCGGTGCGTTGCATCTGGCGGGCGATGCTGCCGCAGACCAGGTCGCATAAATCGTAAATCGCCGTATCGGCGATGCAGTAATACACGCTGGTGCCCCGGCTCTCGCGGCGCACCATGCCGTGCTTGCTCAAAAGACTCATATGGCGCGACACATTGGCGGCAGTCGTACCCGTCAGCTGCGCCAAATCGCCCACATTGCGCTCGCCTTCGCGCAGGATGTTGAGCAGTTGCAGCCGCGTGGGCTCGGAGAGCGCCTGAAAGTAGGCCGCCACGTCATGCAGCGCTTCGGGGGGCAGGTTTTCCATGGGTATAGCGTCCTGGGCGCGGGTTGAAATTCATCTTTGTTGACTTGGCGCATGGCCTGAGGCTGATTTTAGTGTATTATTTAACTAATTACGCAATTGGCTAAATATGAACTTACAGTCCCGTAGCCTGTTCCCAGGAGAGTTTCAGATGCTTTGTTTTTGGACAACCGCGCGCCACCGCGCGCCAGCCTGGCTTGGAGCCGCCGCGCTGTGGCTGCCCTTAGCCGCTGCCACAGTCCCCGCCAATGCCGCCGCCCCCGCGCCGCTGGCTACCGCCGTGGTCACCGGCGGTCAGCAAAACGGCCTGCAAAGCGTGGACGGCGTGGTCGAGCCGGTGCGCCAGGCCACGCTGGCTGCGCAGGTGGCCGGATCTATCGTGCGCATTGGCGTGCAGGTGGGTGACCGGGTGCGCGCCGGCCAGGAGCTGGTGCGTATTGACGCGCAAGCGGCCGGCCAGGTGGTGCAGTCCAACGCGGCGCAGGTGGACGCGGCGCGCGCCAATTTGGCCGTGGCGGGCAAAGAGTTGGAGCGCCAGCAGCAGTTGGTGCAGCAGCAGTACATCAGCGCCGCAGCGCTGGAGCGCTCGCAGGCGCAGTACCAGGCGGCGCAGGCGCAGGTGCAGTCTTTGCAGGCGCAGACCCAGGTGGTGCAAACCCAGCAAGGCTTTTATGTGATCAGCGCGCCCTTTGCTGGCGTCGTCAGCGAACTGCCGGTCACCTTGGGCGATATGGCCATGCCTGGTCGCCCCCTGTTGACGGTTTACGACCCCAGCCAATTGCGCGTCACCGCGCCGGTGGCCCAAAGCGCTTTGCCGCCCAGCCTGGACGGAGCGCAGCTCGAGCTGCCTGGCGGCGCCTTGGTGCCCGCGCGCGGGATCACCGTGCTGCCGCAAATCGACGCGGCCACCCACAGCGCGCAAATCCGCTTTCCGCTACCCGCCTTGGCTGGCGTTTTGCCCGGCACCTTTGTGCGCGTATGGCTGCCCAGCGCCCGCGCAACGCCTAGTGCGGCCCCGCGCCTGAGCATGCCCTTGGCCGCCGTGGTGCGCCGCGCCGAACTCACCGCCGTGTATGTGGTGGATGCGCAAGGCAAGCCCACGCTGCGCCAGGTGCGCTTGGGCCGCAGCCAAGGCGAGCGGGTCGAGGTGCTCAGCGGTCTGCGTGAGGGTGAGCGCATCGCCACCAATCCCCAGGCCGCAGCGCAGGTGCACTGAGATGGCACAGCATCCGCACCTGGGTATTTCGGGCCGCATCGCGGCGCTGTTTCAGCGCGCCCACATCACACCGCTGCTGGCCTTGCTGGCACTGTTGCTGGGCGCGTTTGCAGTGCTGGTCACGCCGCGCGAAGAAGAGCCGCAAATCAACGTGACCATGGCCAATGTGCTGATTCCGTTCCCCGGCGCCAGCGTGGCCGATGTGGAGCAAATGGTTGCCATTCCCGCCGAGCAAGTGCTCTCGCAAATGGTAGGCACCGAGCATGTGATGTCGCTCTCGCGCCCCGGACTGGCGGTGCTGACGGTGCAGTTCAAAGTCGGCGTGCCGCGCACCGAGGCGCTGGTGCGCCTGCATGACACTTTGCGCTCCAACACCGACTGGCTGCCCAAAGACCTGGGCGTGCTCGAGCCCATCATCAAGCCCAAAGGCATTGACGATGTGCCTATCGTCACCCTAACGCTGTTTAGCAAAGACACGCAAACCGGCGCCTTTGATCTAGAGCGCGTGGCGCACACGATGGAAGTCGAACTCAAGCGCGTGCCTGGTACCCGCGAAGTGCAAACCCTGGGCGGCCCCGGGCGTGCGGTGCTGGTCGCGTTAGACCCGGCGCGCATGGCGGGCGCCAACATCACCGTGGCCGACTTGCAAGGCGCGTTGCAATCGGCCAATCTGGGCTTGCCGGTAGGCGAACTTTTAGGCGCTAACCAAACCTTGGCTATCGAGGCTGGCCCGTTTTTGGCTGAGGCGCAAGACGTGGCCGATCTGGTGGTCGGCGTCAAGCTGGGCCGCCCGGTGTTTTTGCGCGATGTAGCGCAGGTCAGCGATGGCCCGCTAGCACCTAGCCGCTATGTGTGGCACGGCCAATCGCAGGCGCAGGGCGGCGGGCAATACCCGGCGGTGACGCTAAGCATCACCAAAAAGCCCGGCGAAAACGCCATCGACGTCGCCGACGCGGTAATGCAGCGCGTAGCCCAATTGCGCAACACCGTGGTGCCCGACAGTGTGCAAGTGGTGCAGACCCGCAACTACGGCGAATCGGCCAACGCCAAAGCGCAAAAGCTGATTCAAAAACTCTTGTTCGCTACTGCCTCGGTCGTGCTCTTGGTGTTTTTGGCGCTGGGCCGCCGGGAAGCGGCCATCGTTGGCGTGGCCGTGGTGCTGACGCTCACCGTCACGCTGTTTGCGTCCTGGGCCTGGGGCTTTACGCTCAACCGCGTGTCGCTGTTTGCGCTGATTTTTTCGATTGGCATCTTGGTCGATGACGCTATCGTCGTCGTGGAAAACATCCACCGCCACCAGCAATTGTTTCCGCACAAAACCCTGGCACAACTCATCCCCGGTGCAGTCGATGAAGTCGGCGGCCCCACCATCTTGGCCACGCTCACCGTCATTGCCGCGCTGCTGCCCATGGCCTTTGTCTCTGGCCTGATGGGCCCTTACATGAGCCCCATCCCCATCAACGCCAGCATGGGCATGTTGCTGTCGCTGGCCATTGCCTTCATGGTCACGCCGTGGTTAGCACGCATCTGGATGAAGCCCTCGCCGCCTGCTGGCGCCCATGCCCATGCGCCAGGTGGCTTGAGTGCGCTGCTGGAGCCGTTGTTTGTGCGTGTGTTCGCGCCCTTGCTGCACCCACAAGTAGGCGCACGCAACCGCAGGCTGCTGGGCCTCGCGGTGGCGGTGCTGATTGCGATATCCGTGGCCCTGCCAGCCACCGGTCTGGTACTGCTCAAGATGCTGCCCTTTGACAATAAATCCGAATTTCAGGTGGTGGTCGATATGCCTGTGGGTACGCCACTGGAACAAACCGCTGCCGTGCTGCGCGATCTAGGCGCGCACCTGGCCAGCGTGCCCGAGGTGACCGACTACCAAGCCTATGCGGGCATGGCCGCGCCCATCAACTTCAATGGCCTAGTGCGCCAGTACTACCTGCGCGCCGGGGCTGAGCTGGGCGACATCCAGGTCAACCTGGTGGACAAGCACGCCCGCAACGCCCAAAGCCACGCCATCGCCACGCGCGAACGCCCGGCGCTGCAAGCCATCGGCAAGCGCTACGGCGCCAATGTCAAAGTGGTGGAAGTGCCACCTGGCCCGCCGGTGCTCTCGCCCATCGTCGCTGAAATCTATGGTCCAGAGGCGGCGGGGCGTCGCCAAGTGGCGCAAGCGGTGCGCGCCGTGTTTGAGCAAACGCCGGGCATTGTGGATGTGGACGACAGCAGCATCGCCAACGCGCCGCGCAAACTCTTGTTGGTCGATAGGCGCAAAGCCGCGCAAGCCGTTGTATCGCAGCAAGCCATCGTCACCACCTTGCGCGCTGGCCTGGCCGGGCAAGCGGCCAGCTACTTGCATGACGCGAGCAAATACCCCGCCCCTGTGGTGCTTCAGCTACCGCCCGAAAGCCAGGGCGATCTAGATGCCTTGCTCAGCCTGCGCGTGCGGGCGGCTAGCGGGGCGCAAGTGCCGATCCGCGAACTCGTCACTATCAGCGACACCCTGCGCGAACAACCGGTTTATCACAAAGACTTGCTACCTGTGAATATGGTGGTAGCCGACATGGCCGGAAAGCTGGACAGCCCTTTGTATGGCGTGTTTCAGATGCGCAGCGCCATCTCTGCCATCCCCACACCCGGCGGCGGCGCTTTGCAAGAATTTTTCATTCACCAACCGTCCGACGCGCTGCGCCATTACGCGCTCAAGTGGGACGGCGAATCGCAAGTCACCTACGAAACCTTTCGTGACATGGGCGCGGCTTATGGCGTGGGTTTGGTGCTGATTTACCTGCTGGTAGTCGCGCAGTTTGGCTCTTACCTGACGCCGCTCATCATCATGGCGCCCATACCTCTGACCATCATCGGCGTGATGCCGGGCCACGCCATCATGGGTGCGCAGTACACCGCCACCAGCATGATCGGCATGATCGCGCTGGCGGGCATCATCGTGCGCAATTCGATACTGCTGGTGGACTTTATTAACCTGCTGGTGCGCCAGGGCATGCCGCTAGAGCAAGCCGTGGTGCGCTCGGCCATCACCCGCGCCCAGCCCATCATGCTGACGGGCCTGGCCGCCATGCTGGGGGCTTTCTTCATTCTGGACGACCCGATCTTTAACGGGCTTGCCATTTCTTTGATCTCGGGCATTTTTGTCTCCACCATTCTTACGCTGGTGGTCATCCCCACGCTGTACTACGCCGCCAACTACAAGCACCCGGAGCGGCTGGCGCAGGTGCAGACCACGGTTTAGTTTTTGATTTTTTTAAAAGAGGTTTGATATGTACTCATGGCAAATGGTTCGATTGGTAGCAGGCGTTCTCATCCTGGGCTCCTTAGCTCTAGGCATTCCCGGCAGTATGTTATTCGTCAGCGAATGGTGGCTGGCGCTTACCGCTTTTGTAGGAGCTAATCTAGCCCAAAGCGCGCTCACGCGCTGGTGCCTTATGGAAACCATCATGCGCAAGCTCGGCTTTGCCGCTGGCGCTTAACTACGGGGTTCCCTATGCTCTTAGTCTGTCCTCACTGCGGCACAAAAAACCGCGTCTCCCCTGACACGCTGCAGAACGTATTGGCCTGCGGCAGTTGCCGCGCTGACCTACTGCCCGCAGCGCCCATGGTGATTACAGATGCTGCATTCGAGCTCTTTATCTCAGGCACCGAACTGCCGGTGGTTGTGGACTTTTGGGCAGCCTGGTGCGGCCCCTGCAAAGCCATGGCCCCGCAGTTTGAAAACGTGGCGCGCGCTATGCCGCTGGTGCGCTTTGTCAAAGTCGATACCGACGCCGCGCCCCTGGCCAGCGCCAAGTACAACATCCGCAGCATTCCCAGTCTGGTGTTGTTTGAAGGCGGAAACGAAAAGGCCCGTATAGCCGGTGCGATGTCGGCGCAAGACCTCAAAGCTTGGCTGCACGGCCACCTCAGCCTCGGATCCCCACTATGAAAAACACTTCCAAAGATCGCCTTTCTGTTCTGCCTTATAGGAAAAAACCATGAGCGAATCCCTTGTAAGTATTAGCCTGCACCAAAAGCAAGATTACCAATTTGAGGTCAGCTTCGGGGACTTAGTGCCGCCCTTGCTCGCTGACGAGCCCGCGCCTATGGGTAGCGGATTGGGTCCATCGCCAGTTCAATTGCTAGCGGCGGCAGTCGGTAATTGCCTGGCCGATTCGCTCTTGTTTGCGCTGCGCAAGTTCAAGCAAAACCCCGATCCGCTGCGCTGCGATGTCCACGCACAGGTCGGTCGCAATAGTGAAGGTCGCCTGCGAGTGCTTCAAATCCGTGCGGTGCTGACCCTAGGCGTGCCTGCCGCGTCCTTAGAACATTTGGACCGGGTGCTCGAGCAGTTTGAAAACTTTTGTACCGTGACCCAGAGCGTGGGCCAAGGGATTGCGCTTGTAATAGAGGTTTATGACAGCAATCAGCTTCGCCTGAAACCACGTTAACCAATTTCTTCGAAAGATAAAACCCATGAAAAATGCGCACGACCTAGTGGCCCAGGCTAAAGCCCAAATCCATGAAATTTCCATTGTCCAAGCTGATGATGCCGTTCGCGATGCAGACCTGTTGATCGACGTGCGCGAGGCCGACGAATACGCAGCAGGCCACCTACCAGGCGCTGTACACATGTCGCGCGGCCTACTCGAATTCAAGATGAGTGGCAGCCCCGAGCTCGCCGCTCGGGACTTAAATATCGTTGTGTACTGCAAGACCAGTGGCCGCGCAGCCTTGGCCGCTGTGCAGTTACACGCTATGGGCTACCTCAAGGTGAGCTCAATTGCTGGCGGGTTTGACGCTTGGATCGCTGCTGGAAAACCGACGGCCAAACCTGCGTTGCCGACGTTTGAATAGCGCCCAAAGTTCGCCACGTCCTCGCTCACTGTCCAATCGTTATAGGATCCGCCTACCCACAAAAAAGCCCGGCCACTTGCATGACCGGGCTTTTCTAAGCCTTTAAACCCAAACCCCGCCGCATCGCTGCGACAAGGCTTAGGCCGACAAAGCGCTTACTTCGTAGAAGCTTCCCAGATAGCGTGCGAATAAGCCGCTTTGCCCGGGTCTTTCTTGATCACAGGCGAGCTGCCGCTAGAGAGCAACACTTTGACCGTGCGCTCGAAAGCGGCGGGCTCCAGGTAGCCCATCTTGGCGGTACCGGCGTTGGTGATCAGCTTGGCCACGTTTTCCATTTGGCGCTTTTGCACCGCTTCGTTGGCGCTGCCCGAGGTGTCGACGGCGACGACGATCTTGGCCGCTTCAGCG
>Ga0209084_1002880_pt1 | contig 12947 bp, 11 predicted proteins | sample C_130820_MF_Meta_FD_187309 | JGI IMG/M metagenome (GOLD analysis project Ga0209084, IMG submission 187309) | Freshwater microbial communities from Lake Croche, Canada to study carbon cycling - C_130820_MF_MetaG (SPAdes) (version 2) | ecosystem: Environmental > Aquatic > Freshwater > Lake... | reverse complement strand
CGGCAAATTCATCTACCTTTTGAGCAGTAATTTCGAACCGTGTTTCTCCGTCCGAAATTTTGATCGAGCCGACATCGCGCTTGGTAACGCCGCCTGCCTTGCAAATCATCGGCAAGAGCCATTTTGGATCGGCGCGATGTTTGCGGCCAAGCGAGAGCGCAAACCAGCCGGCGCCTGACATATCTTCGCGACCGCGCTCCATGTCCCGTGGCCGCTCATTGCCGCCTCGTTCGCGTGGCGCACGCGTCGTATCGCGGTCTCTGTCCCGCGGCCTGCCGGAGCGATCGGGTAAAGGCGTGTCCGAAATATATTCCGCAGGCGGCCGTGTTTGATATTGCTGACGCAAATAAGCAGCGGCCAATTGCTCGGGCGACATACGCGAAAGCAGTTCACCCACCATGTCCTGCTCATTCGCTTCGGGCATGGGTGCTGCTGCTGCCGTTTCCAAAATATGCGCGCGATTGCGGGCATCAATTTCTTTGGCTGTTGGAGCGCCGCGCGTAATCGCCGTTACATTGGCAATGTCGAGCACACGAAGCGCGGCCGAATAACGCCGCACAGGCACAATCAACACACACACGCCTTTACGTCCCGCGCGACCCGTACGGCCCGAGCGATGCAAGAGTGTGTCAGGCTTTGACGGTACATCGGCATGGATAACAAGATCGAGATTAGGCAAATCGATTCCGCGCGCGGCGACATCGGTTGCCACGCATACGCGTGCGCGGCCATCGCGCATCGCTTGCAGCGCATTGGTACGTTCCGATTGCGAGAGTTCGCCCGATAATGTCACAACCGCGAATCCACGATCCGCAAGCCGCGTGGTGAGTTGCTTCACCGCTTCACGCGTGTGGCAAAACACAATCGCGCTGCCACTATCAAAATAGAGGAGCGTGTTAATGATCGCGTTTTCGCGCTCATGCGATTGGGCAACCACCATCTGATATTCGATATCGGCATGACGCTCGCTCGCCGCATTGGCGGTTAACCGCAAAGCATCGCGTTGATAGGTCTTGGCAAGCTCGGCAATCGAGCGAGGAACCGTTGCCGAAAACATCAAGGTACGCCGCTCTTCAGGCGTTGCGGCCAAAATAAATTCGAGGTCTTCACGGAAGCCGAGATCAAGCATCTCATCGGCTTCATCAAGAACAACAGCACGCAGGTCAGTCAGATCAAGCGATCCGCGGGTAATATGATCCCGCAAGCGGCCGGGCGTACCCACCACAAGATGCGCACCCTGCTGCAAAGCGCGGCGCTCTTTCTGCATATCCATGCCGCCGACACAGGAGGTCGTCACAACGCCGGCATCGGCATAAAGCCAGCCAAGTTCGCGCTGCACCTGCAACGCCAATTCGCGCGTTGGCGCAATAATGAGACCCAAAGGCCTGCCCTTTGGTGGAAATTTCTGTGCCTTGCCGAGCAAGGTCGGCGCAATCGCCAGCCCGAACGCAACCGTCTTGCCCGAGCCGGTTTGTGCCGAAACCAGCAGATCATGCCCCTCCGCATCCGCTTCCAACACGGCCGTTTGCACCGGTGTCAGCGTCTCATAGCCTTGTTTGGCCAAAGCTGAGGCCAAAGCAGAGTGAATGGCAGCCATGGCCGCGGGCGAAGTCTCAGAAAGGGAAGTCATGTATGAAGGCAGCCTTATAAAGCGCAAAAATGTGAGCGAAGGCGGCGTCCACTCGCAAAAAGCGCTCCACCTCGTCTTATGATGCGTTTCAATATTCCACTAGGCCCGAAATCACAACGACTTAATTTGAGCCCGCTATTCCGGGTGAGCGGGGGGAAGGCCACTAGCCTTGGAAGGGTTATCGGGCGTTATGGCGACGATCGGCATCAATCGCAGCATTATTTGCAGTTTCGTCAGCGGTCCAACAAACGGAAGACCGGATCCAAGCGATTGATTTTCGATCAACATCATAAAAGGTCAAGATAAGGCCAAATGATCGCCAAAAATGGCAATCACGTTTCCGAATAGATCGTCCGAATAAAGGGAAGATGTCGTGCTGCCTGCTCAACCAGAAATTGGTTGAATGAAGCCATGGCCGGACTCATCGATCGATCGCTACGGCTTACCGAATACCATTGTCGCCTGATGGGCATCCCAATAACATCCAATATAACCAGCCGTCCAAGTTCAAGCTCCATTGCAATCGTATGGGCGGAAATAAAGGCAATGCCGATCCCCGCCATCACGGCTTGTTTAATCGTTTCATTGGAGGTCATTTCAGCATGGCGGCGCTCTATCCATCCAGGCACATCACTCATAAAAATGTCGAGCGAGGATCGCGTCCCAGAGCCTACCTCACGCACCAAAAAGGTCTCCGTCAACAAATCGTCTTTTGAAATATTATCCCGTTTAGCAAGAGGATGACCGGGAGGCGCAATAATGACGAGGGGATGATCCCCGAACACTTGCGCCCTTACGCTGAAATCTCTCGGCGGACGGCCCATAAGCGCGATATCGACATCATAGTCCCGCAAGGCCTCAATAACTGCGCCCCGGTTTCCGACCGTCAACGAAATATTGACGCGTGGATGTAGATCCCTGAACACGGCCATCAAGGTAGGGGCAAAATATTTCGCGGTCGAAACGGCGCCAATGCGCAGTTGACCGGCATTCGCCTCGCTAATCATCTCAATTTCCTCGAAGAGTTGCCGAAGCCTCACTTCGATATCTTGGGCGGCCCGAAGGGCGGCCTCCCCAGCCGCGGTGGGACGCAATCCGCTCCGGCCCCGATCGAACAGGGAAACGCCCGTCTGGTCCTCAAGCTGTTGAAGTTGCAGAGTAACTGCCGGGCCGGTAAGGCCAATTTGCTCCGCCGCGGTCGAAATCTTACCCGTTCGCCGGATCGCGAGGATCGAATGGAGTTGGCGGAGGGTGACGTTCTTCATCTTTTAAAGTTAAAAAAATTTATCTTAATTGTAAATATTATAAAATTTACTAATTCTAAAAAATAAAGAAAGTCAGCCTCGGTCGACGCAAATTGCCAAAAAATAGGCAGGCGCGCAGCCAGGAGGACGTGATGAAGGGAATGCCCCTCAAAGAATTTTTAACGGCCAATTTGGCCGACGGCGATACGGTTCGGCTGTCCGTTGCGGCGCTCGTTGAGCGGTTCGCGGATGTCGCGGCCGAATTGCGGCTTGCGATAAATGAGGGCGCATTGGGCGCGGCCTTTGGCGCAACGCTTGCCTCCAACAATGCGGATGGGGACGACCAGAAGGCGCTAGATGTTCATGCCGATCATCTGTTCATCAATGCCGCACGTGAAGCAGGCGCTGCTTATTATGCCTCCGAGGAGCAAGCCAACCCTATAACTATTCGCGAAGGCAGCCCTATCTCGGTAGCCATTGATCCCCTCGACGGCTCATCCAATATTGATACCAACATTTCTATCGGTACAATCTTTTCGGTTCTTCCAAGTTTGGGCGATGCAGAAGAAACCTTTCTGCAGCCGGGGGCAGTTCAGCTTGCGGCGGGATTTTTCGTTTATGGGCCGCAATTGACGCTGGCGTTAACGGTCGGCCAAGGCACGTCCCTGTTTGTTTATTCCGAGCGACGTGGATTGTTCTTAAAGGCATATGATTCGGTGACGATCGATCACGACGCTAAGGAGTTTGCGGTCAATATGTCGAATTATCGTCATTGGGACGATACGATGCGCCTTTATATTGATGATTGCCTCTCCGGCATGACAGGGCCGCGCGAAAAAGATTTCAATATGCGCTGGATCGCTTCGCTGGTGGCAGAAGCCTACCGCATTATGATCCGCGGCGGCATCTTCATCTATCCGCGCGATAATCGAAAAGGATATGGCTTAGGCCGTTTGCGTTTGGTCTATGAGGCCAATCCCGTTGCAATGCTTATGGAGCAGGCCGGAGGAAGCGCAATTAATGGCGAACACCGAATCCTAGATCTCAAACCGGCGACTTTGCATCAGCGCACACCCCTTATTTTTGGTGCACGTCGGGAAGTAACAAAAATCGCGCGTTATCATTCAGACCCATCAGCTATTGCAAGTCGTCATCCACTTTTTGGCAATCGTGGCCTCTTCCGCTCTTAAGGACTAAACTATGTCGCGCAGTCATCCCATTATCGCCATCACCGGATCCTCTGGCGCCGGAACGACAACAGTTAAAGATACGTTCTCGAAAATTTTCTTGCGTGAAAAAGTAACGGCTGCTTTTATCGAAGGTGATGCATTTCACCGCTATGATCGCAATGCGATGAAGAAAAAAGTAGCAGAAGAAGAGGCAGGCGGAAATTCGCATTTCACGCATTTTAATCCGGAAGCGAATGAGCTTGAAATTCTTCAATCGGTTTTTGAAAGCTATGGCAAATCCGGTACCGGAAAAACGCGCCATTATGTGCATGATGATAGCGAGGCAGAACTATTTGGTTCCCCTCCCGGCACATTCACCGATTGGAAAGATATGCCTGAATCCGACCTACTCTTTTACGAAGGGCTGCATGGTTGCGCGGTAACCGATAATGTCAATATCGCCAAACATGTTGATTTAAAAATCGGTGTGGTTCCCGTCATCAATCTGGAGTGGATTCAAAAGATCCATCGTGACAAATCCATGCGCGGCTATTCCACAGAAGCAGTAACCGATACAATTTTACGGCGTATGCCAGATTATGCTCGGTATATTTGCCCGCAATTCTCCCATACCGATATTAACTTCCAGCGTGTTCCCACGGTGGATACATCCAATCCCTTTATCGCACGGTGGATTCCAACGCCTGCTGAATCCATGCTCGTGATCCGCTTTGCCAATCCGCGCGGTATCGACTTCCCTTATCTGCTTTCAATGCTCGGCGGATCATGGATGTCGCGTGCCAATTCGATCGTTTGCGGTGGTGATAAGCTTGATATTGCAATGCAGCTTATCTTCACGCCCTTGATCAACAAATTGCTTGATATCAAGCGCCGCACCTCTTGATCGAAAAGGTAATTCTGATGAACCAGCACACTCTCCAAGGGGCAGCATCGCTCGCGCCTGAACACATCATGGCCAACGCGATACGCGCGCTTGCGATGGATGCGGTGCAAGCCGCCAATTCCGGCCATCCCGGCATGCCAATGGGCATGGCGGATGTTGCCACCGTCCTCTTTAATCGCTTTATCAATATTGACCCGCATGCCCCGCATTGGCCCGATCGGGACCGCTTTGTGCTGTCTGCCGGTCACGGGTCAATGTTGCAATATGCGCTCCATCACCTTGTTGGCTATAAGGATATGGGCATTGAGGAATTGAAAAAATTCCGCAAGCTCGGCAGCCGCACGGCAGGCCATCCTGAATATGGGCATGCTGAGGGAATTGAAACGACGACAGGTCCCTTGGGACAGGGTATTGCGACAGCGGTTGGAATGGCCCTTGCTGAGCGCATGAAGGCGGCGCGTTTTGGCAAGGATCTCGTTGATCACTACACTTATGTGATTGCGGGTGATGGATGCTTGCAAGAAGGCATCAGCCATGAAGCGATTGATTTGGCCGGCCATCTTAAACTCAATCGTTTGATTGTGTTGTGGGATGATAACCGCATATCCATTGATGGGCCGACCTCGCTCTCGACCTCCATGGATCAAAAGACGCGGTTTAAGGCTGCAGGCTGGGCTGTTCAATCGGTCGATGGCCATGATCGTGAAGCGGTTGCGGCTGCGATTGCTAAAGCCAAACAATCGAAAAAGCCAAGCCTCATTGCCTGTCATACGCTGATCGGAAAAGGTGCTCCCAATATGCAAGGGTCGGAAAAGACCCATGGCGCGCCCTTAGGAGCAGCCGAGATTGCCGCTACCCGCGCGCATATTGGTTGGACCCATGAGCCCTTTAATATTCCGCAATCTGTTTACGAATCATGGAGTGAAGTTGCCAAGCGTGGCGCAGCGGCACGTCAGGCGTGGGAACAGCGTTTGGCTGCTTCAGCCAAACGCAATCGATTTGAAGCAATGCTTGCGGGCGATGTTAGCGCCACGGTTCACAAAAAGCTCTCCGCCTTCATTAAAGAGCATCAAACCGCAGCGACAAAAGTTGCTACCCGTAAAGCTTCAGAAATGGCACTGGCCGTCATCAATGACGCCAGCACACTCACCATTGGTGGTTCGGCCGATTTGACCCATTCGAATCTCACCGTCACCAAAGGCCTCGAGTCGGTTGGTCCGGGCCGCTATAAAGGCCGCTATATCCATTACGGCATTCGCGAGCATGGCATGGCTGCCGCCATGAATGGTATCGCATTGCATGGCGGCTTTGTCCCCTATGGCGGCACGTTTTTGTGCTTCGCCGATTATGCCAAAGGTGCGATGCGTCTTTCAGCCTTGATGGGCCAACGCGTGATCTACGTGATGACTCATGATTCGATTGGCTTGGGCGAAGATGGCCCAACCCATCAACCCATTGAGCACCTCGCAATGTTGCGGGCCATGCCAAACATCAATGTCTTCCGTCCTTCCGATGTTGTTGAAACGGCGGAAGCATGGCAGGCAGCCCTTGATGCGACATCGACACCGTCAGTGCTCGTTTTATCGCGTCAGGCCCTTCCAATGCAGCGCGAGAAAGCAGCACGCGAAAATCTCGTTGCCAAAGGCGCTTATGTTTTGCGGGAAGCGAGCGGTAAACGCGATGTAACGCTTCTGGCGACAGGCTCCGAAGTACAGGTGGCCGTTGCAGCTGCCGATCTTCTTGCAGCAAAAGGCGTGCAGGCTGCGGTCGTCTCAATGCCCTGCTGGGAAGCATTTGAAGCCCAAAGTGAAGACTATCGCGCCAAGACACTCGGCTCCGCACCGCGTGTTGCTGTTGAGGCCGCGGCGCGCTTGGGATGGGATCGTTGGATCGGTGATCGCGGCGCTTTCGTTGGCATGAACAGTTTTGGTGCTTCTGCACCGGCGGAAGATCTCTATCGGCATTTTGGCATTACAGCGGAAGCTGTGGCCGATGCAGCGCTGCGCGTCAGCACTCACGCAAAAGAACGATAACAGCATACCAAAACGCTTAACCGGAAACGCTCCTAGAAGAGGACAAGTTTAAATGGCCAGAATCACATTGCGGCAATTGCTCGATCACGCAGTCGAACACAGCTATGGCGTGCCCGCCTTCAACATCAACAATATGGAACAAGGCTTGGCCATTATGGAGGCGGCAAAAGCCACTGATGCACCCGTCATCATTCAAGCCTCGCGTGGTGCGCGTTCTTACGCCAATGACATTATGCTTGCGAAGATGATGGAAGCATTGGAACTCATGTATCCAACCATTCCCGTCTGCATCCACCAAGACCATGGCAATAATGTTGCCACCTGTCTCTCGGCCATTCAAAGTGGATTCACCTCGGTGATGATGGATGGATCGTTGAAGGAGGATGCCAAAACGCCAGCCGATTACGCCTATAACGCTGCCATCACGGCTGAAGTCTCGCGCTTGGCTCATATGGTTGGCGCTTCCGTTGAAGGTGAACTCGGTTGCTTGGGTTCGCTTGAATCGGGCCATGGCGAGGCAGAAGACGGTCATGGCTTTGAAGGAAAGCTCGACCGTTCCATGTTGCTGACGGATCCAGAAGAAGCGGCTCGCTTTGTAGCAGAAACCGGCGTTGATGCCTTAGCCGTTGCCATCGGCACAAGCCATGGCGCGTATAAATTCACGCGCAAGCCTACAGGTGATGTGCTGGCGATGGATGTGATCGAAAAGATCCATGCGCGTATTCCCAACACGCATATTGTGATGCATGGCTCGTCTTCCGTGCCTGAGGAATGGCAAGCCGTATTCAACGCCAACGGCGGAGAAATGCGCGAGACCTATGGCGTTCCGGTTGAAGAAATCGTCCGCGGTATTAAGTTCGGCGTACGCAAAATTAATATCGATACCGATTTGCGTTTGGCGAGCACGGCAGAGTTCCGGCGTATCGCCAATACGAGCAAATCAGAATTTGATCCGCGCAAATTCTTAAAGCCTGCCATGGATGCGATGGCCAAAGTGTGCCGTGACCGTTTTGAGGCCTTCGGCACCGCAGGCCACGGCTCGAAAATCAAAGTGATCCCGATGAGCGAAATGGCAAAGCGTTATGCCAAGGGCGAACTTTCTCCAAAAGCATCTGTCGCAAAAGCGGCTTAATTTAATTTTCATCTAAAAGGATTGTAATCATGAATGATACTGGAAAATCCGAACTACGTGGTAAAGAGCGTTACCGCGCAGGCGTTTTGAAATATGCACAGATGGGTTACTGGAACGGAGATTATGTTCCAAAAGACACAGACCTCATCGCGCTGTTTCGTATCACCCCACAAGATGGTGTTGACCCGATTGAAGCTGCCGCAGCCGTTGCTGGCGAAAGCTCGACGGCCACATGGACCGTTGTGTGGACGGATCGTCTAACCGCCGCTGATCAATATCGTGCGAAAGCCTATCGCGTTGATCCGGTTCCGGGCCAACCGGGTCAATATTTCTGCTATGTCGCCTATGATCTCATTTTGTTTGAAGAAGGCTCCATTGCCAACCTCACCGCCTCGATCATCGGTAACGTGTTCTCGTTCAAGCCACTCAAAGCCGCACGTCTTGAAGATATGCGCTTGCCTGTGGCCTATGTGAAAACCTTCAAAGGTCCACCAACGGGAATCGTTGTCGAACGCGAGCGTCTCGATAAATTCGGCAAGCCTTTACTGGGTGCCACCACCAAGCCAAAACTCGGCCTGTCGGGCAAAAATTATGGCCGCGTTGTCTATGAAGGCCTCAAGGGCGGATTAGACTTCATGAAGGATGACGAGAACATCAACTCGCAACCTTTCATGAGCTATCGCGACCGCTTTCTTTATTGCATGGAAGCCGTCAACAAGGCTTCCGCCGAAACGGGTGAAGTGAAGGGGCATTACCTCAACATCACCGCGGGCACGATGGAAGAAATGTATCGTCGCGCGGAATTTGCCAAAGAGCTTGGCTCCGTCATCGTAATGGTTGACTTGATCATTGGTTGGACGGCTACACAATCCATCGCCGAGTGGTGCCGAAACAATGATATGATCTTGCACATGCACCGTGCAGGACATGGCACCTATACGCGCCAGAAGAACCACGGCATCTCGTTCCGCGTGATTGCGAAATGGCTGCGCCTTGCGGGCGTGGACCACCTTCACACAGGCACTGCCGTCGGCAAGCTCGAAGGCGATCCGATGACCGTGCAAGGCTATTACAATGTCTGCCGCGAATTGAAGAACGAAGTCGATCTGCAACGCGGTATCTTCTTCGAGCAAGATTGGGCCGATTTGAAAAAGGTTATGCCGGTTGCCTCCGGTGGTATTCATGCCGGGCAGATGCATCAATTGCTCGATCTCTTCGGGGATGATGTTGTGTTGCAATTTGGTGGCGGCACCATCGGCCATCCGATGGGCATTCAAGCGGGCGCTCAAGCCAATCGCGTGGCGCTTGAAGCCATGGTGCTCGCGCGCAATGAAGGCCGCGACATCAAGAATGAAGGGCCAGAGATTCTCCGCGCCGCAGCCAAATGGTGCAAGCCCTTGGAAGCAGCACTCGATACCTGGGGCAATATCACCTTCAACTATGAATCAACCGACACGTCGGACTTCGTCCCGACGCTTGGCGTCATGTAATCGCCAACAGCAAAGGAAATTTAACCATGCGTATTACCCAAGGCTGTTTCTCCTTCCTGCCCGATCTGACCGACGAGCAGATTTCGGCCCAGCTCGAATATTGCCTCAAAAACGAATGGGCCATCGGCATCGAATATACCGATGATCCGCATCCCCGTAACACCTATTGGGACATGTGGGGCTTGCCCATGTTCGACCTTAAAGACCCGAAGGGCGCGATGATGGAGTTGGACGAGTGCCGCAAAACGCATTCGCAAAGCTATATCCGCATCAACGCGTTTGACTCGACACGCGGCTTTGAAACGGTTCGTATGTCGTTCATCGTCAACCGCCCGACCAAGGAAGCCCACTATGTGATGACCCGCACCGATGTGCGCGGCCGTACACAAAGCTATTCCTGGCAAAAAGCGGTTTAAGTACCGCATAATCTGAGAGGATGACCGCCATGAACGATCAAGCTTCGATACCCCTAACGGTAGACCTTAAAGCGGAATACGAAGCCTCGGGCGTGGCCGACATCCTCAACGAACTCGAGAACGAACTTGTCGGCTTGCAGCCCGTCAAACAGCGCTTGCGTGAAATCGCGGCGCTGCTGATTGTCGAACGCGCGCGCAAAAGCATGGGCCTCTCGCACGAGCCGCCGACGCTGCATATGAGCTTCACGGGTAATCCCGGTACAGGTAAAACGACCCTTGCCTTGCGTATGGCAAACATACTGCATCGCTTGGGCTATATCCGCAAAGGCCATCTCGTATCGGTTACGCGCGATGATCTTGTTGGCCAATATATCGGCCACACAGCACCAAAAACCAAAGAGGTCCTCAAGCGCGCTATGGGTGGCGTCTTGTTTATTGACGAGGCCTATTATCTCTATCGGCCCGATAATGAACGCGACTACGGCCAAGAAGCGATCGAGATTCTCTTGCAAGTCATGGAAAACAACCGCGAGGATCTTGTGGTTATCCTTGCAGGTTATGCAGACCGGATGGAAATGTTCTTCCAATCCAATCCCGGTTTCCGCTCACGCATTGCGCATCACATTGATTTTCCTGATTATGGTAATGAGGAATTATTGACCATTTCAGAAACAATGCTCGCCAAACAAAATTATCATTTTGATGCTGAGGCACGCGCCATTATGGCATCTTATATTGATAAACGGCGCCAGCAACCGCACTTCGCCAATGCCCGCTCGATCCGCAATGCGCTTGACCGCGCGAGGTTAAGACAGGCAAACCGCTTGTTCACGGCATCGAACGGGCCGTTAGACGCCGATGCTCTATCGACCATTGTGGCGGAAGATATTGCAGCGAGCCGTGTATTTTCTGGTGGCATCGAAGCCAAAACAAACTAAACCGCAAGAAAGCATTTCGCATGACCGGTAAAACCCTCATCGCTCCTTCCGCCCTTTCGACCGATTTTTCCAAACAGGGCGACGAGGTTGAAGCCGTTGTGAAAGCAGGTGCAGATGGGCTTGTCGCGGGTTCAGCAGTATTCAGGGGTGGGCCGTCTCATTATGCAAATAATAGTGCGGCCATCCGTTCGGTTGCTGATGCAGCGGCGCGTTAAGGGATACTGATCAATATGCCAACGCTTCTCTTTGATCTTGATGGAACCTTGATCGATTCCGCACCCGATATTGCCGCTGCTCTTAATCAAGTGCTGAATGGCGCGGGATTAGATGCATTAAGTGTTCCCGAAGTTGGAATGCTGATTGGCGAAGGCGTTGTGCGCCTTGTTGAAAAAGCCTTTGCGGTGCGTGGCGTTGTCTTGCCGCCAGAGCGTCTTGCCACAGAGGCCGCGTTGATGAACCGGCTTTACGATGACGCGTTGACCGTTGAAACATTCGTTCTGCCTCATGCGCGTGATGCTTTGGAATCATTTTACGGTGAAGGCATTCGTACTGCTGTTGTATCAAATAAGCCGGGCCATCTTACGCGACAAATTATTGATCATTATCGGCTTACGCCCTTTCTTCACGCGGTTCAGGGCGCTGAAGATCATCTGCCAAAAAAGCCCGCGCCCGATATGCTGTTGAACGCGATGAAAAACGCAAAAGGGAGCGCATTGGATACGGTTATGGTGGGTGATAGCGGCATTGATGTCAAAGCGGCACGCAATGCGGGTATTCCGGTGATTTTGGTGCGCGGCGGCTACACAACCATTCCCGTCGATGAACTTGGCGCCGATGACGTGATTGATCATCTCGGTCACTTACGCGCAGCGCTCATCCGCCGTGGTTGGAGCCTCTAAGCGATGGCGCTTGAAGCATTGATTTTTGATGTCGATGGTACGCTCGCCGAAACCGAAGAATTGCACCGCGCAGCCTTCAACCAAGCCTTTTCGGAAGCCGGATTGAATTGGCATTGGACAGAAGATGATTACGAGCATTTGCTCAAAGTAACGGGTGGCAAAGAACGTATCCTCGCGCATGCCAAATCCCTTGGTGATGATACGATAGATCCTTCACCGCTACATCGGCGCAAGACAGCGCTTTATAATGAAATGTTACGCGCAGGCGCTTTGCCCCTTCGCCCCGGCGTTGAAACGCTTATTCATTTAGCGCGCGAAACGGGACTTAAATTGGCAATAGCCACGACAACCAGTCGCGAAAATATTCAAACGCTTTTGGATGTCACGTTAGGCACGGATGCTCGCGGCTGGTTTCAAGCCATGTGTACGGGCGAAGATGTGACCGTTAAAAAGCCCGATCCAGAAGTCTATCAATTGGCCCTTGAGCGTTTGGGTCTATCGCCATCCTCCTGCCTCGCCTTTGAGGACACACGCAACGGCATTCTTGCCGCGCGCGGCGCCGGATTAGACGTGATCGTCACACCAAGCCGTTATTCCATGAGCGAAGATTTTTCGGGCGCCACGGGAGTTATTCCGACACTGGAATTTCAGCATTTGGAGCCTTTTTTGGGCACCTATGGCGTTAAGTTGCGCGCGTCGATTTAAAGTTCAGCGTTTCCGCTGGATCATGTTGGGTGGGTTAAAAGAGGGGTTAAAATATCATTTCAATAAATAACTAATAATATCAATGGTTTAAAAGCGTTTCTGGCGGAGGAGGCGTCCGCCCACTTTATGATTTAGGATCACTCAATATCTCTCAATTCATCCGTGTAATTATTGATTTTAAACAATAAAATCTCTCCTTGTAAATCAGGCCATCTCACCTTATCTCATGCAATGTGTGGGATCAAACGTGGGATTGATATGAGCCTAACCGACAGACAAGTTCGCGCAGCGCCCTCAGGGCGGCATGGAGACGGGAACGGCCTTTATCTTGTGGTGACTGAAAGTGGTCGTCGAAATTGGATGCTTCGATATCAACTGAACGGTCGG
>Ga0209084_1002878_pt1 | contig 12947 bp, 17 predicted proteins | sample C_130820_MF_Meta_FD_187309 | JGI IMG/M metagenome (GOLD analysis project Ga0209084, IMG submission 187309) | Freshwater microbial communities from Lake Croche, Canada to study carbon cycling - C_130820_MF_MetaG (SPAdes) (version 2) | ecosystem: Environmental > Aquatic > Freshwater > Lake... | reverse complement strand
GATTATAGAACAAAAAGAAGAAATTGTTAAAGAAATTAAATCTGCATGGGCTAAAAATCTTAAATCAGACCAATATAATTCTGGTGATTTATCTAAAGAAATAAACGATTTAACGGTTAAAGTAGTGGAATTAAACGATGATATAACTATTTGTGATGATAAACTATTAGAATTAAAGGATGAGATTACTGAGGCTAACAGTATTAAAGACATGTTAATCTCACAAAAAATCACTATTGACAGTGAAATCATTAAATTAAGACCTGAAGATATTGATAATGAAATTGTTACATTAACCGAAAAAGGTAAAAAGGTTAAAGAAAAATATGATTTACTTAAATCAGAGTTTGAAAAATTAAGTGAAATTGATTACGATATTGATACACATAAACAATGGGTACAACAATTAAGTGATTTAAATATTTCTAAGTCACATAACAGTATTAAGAAAGATGCGACAGAAAAACTTATTAAAAATTTAGAAGAAGGTGAATTTTGTAATTTATGTAAACAACCATTAAAAGATGTTGACCATTCAGAAGAAATAAACTTTAATAAAGTTGTTTTAGATGAGTTGATTAAAAAAATGGAAGATTTAAATATTGAAATTTCTTCAGCTAAAGAAGAAATTAAAAAGTTTGAAGAAATTAAAGTTAAAGTTGATGAATACGATAAAACTTCTATTATGATTGACAAAATAGAACTTGAAATCGAAAATCTAAGATTACAGTTAAAAGAAAGAAAAGACCTTAAAAAAAGATACGAGGATAATATCGGTAATATTGAAAAAAATAAGGATTTAGATTCTAAAATATTAGGTTACTCAGCTAAAATTGATAGACTTGGTAGGGATAGGGATGTTTATATCACAAGAACACAAAAAAATAAGTCAGACATTGAACGAGCTGAAGATACCGTAACTAAAAATAAAGAACTTATTAGAGTTATCAAAATTGAAGAAGAAGTTAAGATTATCTTTGAAATTTACATTAGAATGGTTGGTAAGAATGGTATCAGTAAGTTAATAATGAAAAATGTTATGCCTTTATTAAACTCAGAGTTAGATAGATTACTTTCAGATTCGGCTAATTTTAAGTTAACTGTAGATATGAACTCTAAACAGGAAGTTGATTTTACTTTAGAAAAAGAAGATGAAAACGGTAATACAGTTAGTTATCTCTTAACTGAAGGTAGTGGTCTTGAAAAAACTATGGGTTCATTAGCCTTAAGAGTCGTTCTTTCAAGAATTAGTACATTACCAAAACCAAACATCATCGTATTTGATGAAGTAATGGGTAAAGTAGCTAATGAGAATTTAGAATTAGTAGGAAATTTCTTTCAAAAATGTTCTGAAATGTTTGAAAATATCTTTTTAATTACACATAATCCATTAGTTAAGGATTGGTCAAACAACATAATTACTATTGAGAAAGTAAATAACATTTCTTCTTTGACTAATTCAAAATAACCATTATCTTTGTTGAAGATATTTATAAATAAAAACGACTATGAACAGAAGATTTCTTTTATTGGTTCTTGGAACCACAGTAGGTATAGAAAAAGATTTGAATTTTATTGCTGACGGTGAAACTGGTGTTAATTTTGTAGATGGTAAGGGTATGTTTATCTGTACATTTTATAGTCCTTTTTCGGCAACGGAAATTCATGAAAAAATGTCACACAGACCAGCCATAATGGTGTTTGACATCACCGAAAACGAAAATTATGCAGTTAATTTACCTTCAAAGTATTACATGGGTATTTTTCCTGAAGTACAAAATACAATGGAAGTAATACAAGAAAAGTGGGAAACACCACCCACTAAAAGAAGTATGGTGAAAGAACAACTAGAAAAAGAAGTTGTTACAGAGGTTACAGAAGAATATAGTTCTATTGACGATATTTTGGACAAACTTTCTCGTAATAACTACGATAGAAGTTGTTTAACAGAAAATGAGCTTACAATCCTTAGTAAAGGATAGGCCTAAAAAAAGAAATAATGATGACACTGTTTTTATTTTGGATGGTATACGTTTTTTTAGGCTTGGCTTGGTTATACTACATTACGACAAAAAATCTTGTCGATGAATATAATGTGATTGGTACCGTGTTAATACTTTTAACATGGCCCATACACCTTGTATATAAATTAATTAAAAAATGAGTATTTTAAGTTGGTTCAAAAACCCTTTTAAGAAAAAGGTAGAACCTAGAATCACGCAAAAAGATAGAGAATCTTTTGCTAAAATCGTGTTGGATAAACAAAAGCCAACCAAAAAGAAAAAATACGTTTCTAAAGAAACTTATGAAATTAACGGAATCACTTTTAAAGTTGGTGACAAAGTAATATGTCGCTCCAATGAGCCACATCCTTTAATGGTTGGTAAAATTTTGGAATTTTGGGATAATGAAGGTAAATGGGAAACTTCTGTACCTGTTGTAAGAAACATTAAAACAGGTAAAGTTGTTAATGTTCACGGTGTGGTTAAACCTTACTCAAAAGAGTTAATGGACACTTTAAAACCTATGAAACCATTAGAACAATGGAATTCATTAGTACCCGAAGAAGTTCGTTATACAGAAGAACAAATGTTACTTAAAGAAGAAAACTTTAAAAAAAGAGTTTTACCTAAAAAGAAACCATTGCCAAAGAAAAATTAATCCTTACTTTTGTATCGATGATTCCTTATAACAAATATCGATACATATATCCACCACGTCCAGAAATCAATTTACCTTCGTCAGAGTTGGATAAATACGATAATGGACTGTGGGTCGGACAACCTAAACTTAATGGTTCTAACGTCACCATATTCACTAATGGGACCGAATTACACGTATATAACCGTCACAACAGCCCTTTAAGTAACGTTAAAATGTCTAATAACGAATTTTTATCTTTATATCGAGGTAATGGTTGGTTTGTACTTAACGGTGAGTATATGAATAAATCAAAAATAAATCAAAAAGGTAACGTGTTTAACCAAAAATTAGTTATCTTTGACGTGTTGGTTTACAACGGTGTACAAACAATCGGTATGACTTTTGATGAAAGAATTGAACTTTTGAATAAATTATTTGTATCGACAGAATATGATGGTTATATAAATAAAATTTCAGAAAATGTTTATATAGTTAAATCTTTTTATCAAAATTTTAAAAATACCTATGAAAAAATAGTTCAAATAGATATGTATGAAGGCTGGGTACTTAAAAAGAAAGGATCCAAACTAAAAAACGGTTTATCAGAGAAAAACAATACAGATACACAAATGAAGTTTCGTAAACCAACAAAGAATTATAGTTATTAATGTTACAATATTCCGAATACGAAAAAATAATTAAAAAAGGTAAAAGAGTAGATTGGTATGAAACAGAAGTACCAGAAGCTTTAATAACACCATCAGTTATCTACTCAGCTAATCAAATAGTGGAACAGATAAATAAGTATGAGGGCGTTGATGCAAAAAAGAATAAAGACTATATTGAGGCTCTTTGGGCTAACGTAAGACGTTTACCTTATACATTAAATGGTGATTGTTACCTTCTTAAAAAGAAAGAGATTGAAAATGGGATGATTAAAAAACCTAAAAAAGAAGACGTTGTAAAAGAAGAAGTAAAAGAGGTAAAAGTTAAAGAAGATAAAAGGGTAACAAAAAATAGTAAGTTAATTTTTAAAAACAAATAAAAAGTTATATGGCAACAGTAAACACAAAAAGATTCATTGACACTTCGGAAGAAAGTATTTCTAAATACCTTAAAGATGTAAGGAAATTAGATATGATAACTGCTGACGAAGAAGTAGTCCTTGCAAGAAAAATTAAAGAAGGTGATAGTAAAGCTACTGAAAAGTTAATACAATCTAACCTTAGATTTGTTATCTCAGTTGCTAAAGAGTATCAAAATCAGGGTTTACCGTTAGCTGATTTAATTGCTGAAGGTAATGTTGGTTTAATTAAAGCGGCACAAAAATTCGACCCAGAACGTGGGTTCAGATTTATTTCTTACGCGGTTTGGTGGGTTAAACAATCAATTATTCAATCATTGAATGACCATTCAAGAACTGTACGTTTACCTGTTAATGTTACGAATAACATTTCCAAACTTAAAAAAGACATTTCAGTTTTTGAACAACAAAACGGTAGAAAACCTGTTGAGGGTGAAATGGATATGAATATGTTAAATCAACCATTTTGTACTTCTTTAAACGCTACTATTAATGAAGACGGTGATGAAGTTATCGATATGATTGCAGACAACTCTTTTGATAGTCCTGATGAATCATTTCAAAAACCTTCAGATTTACTTAAAGGTGAATTAGAAAAAACATTATCAATCCTTTCACCAAGAGAAAGAACTATAATTGAACTTTATTTTGGTTTAACAGGAACACCGTTAACTCTAGAAGAAATTGGTGAGGACTATTCTTTAACTAAAGAACGCATACGTCAAATTAAAGAGAAAGCTCTTCGTAAATTAAGAAACAAAAGTCAAAACTTATTTGAGTTTGTGTATAAATAATAAAAAACCCTCTTTAAGAGGGTTTTTTTATGAACAATTCTATTATTTTTGTTGAAATTAATAACTTTATTAAAGTGAAAAGCTTTATAAAAACATTGTTTGTTTTATTAAATTTTAAAACTAAAACATATCTATCACCTTCTGTAACTGGTAATGCTTCGTGCCAAGATTTTAATTTATCACCTTTAAATAATAGCCCGCTACCATTGGCATAATTTTGTGGTATATGTTTATACTTAAGAAAGGGGAAATTAGTCTCACCACCTTTAAAATTGTTATTTAAATTTATAGGTATAGTTAAAGAACTGGCATCATAATGACCCGACATACCAGGTACTAAATTTTTACTATACTTTATAACAAAATTTTGTGTTACTTTAAAATTAGAAATATCTTTAATTTTATCTTGAATCAAAGATTGAATTTCAATAGGTAGTTTGGTTGTATTCATTTCGTAAGCACTTAAGTAAGACCAACCGTTTTCATTAGACATTTTTAACTGTTCAATATTATCTTCTATAGAGGAAATAATTTTTTTACATTCTTCACCATTAAAAACATTAATAATTTTCATAAATAAAATATAATAAATTCTTTGTAGGAATAAATATTTATTGTATATTTGTACTGTTAAATAATTAGTGAGTGGTAACACACACTGTGGGTTGGACCGAGAATACCCAAATAACTCGGCGGAATGAGTACGAAACTCAAGGTGAAACTCCTCAATCCCATAACCAAGGATGAAAGATAGATTGGTATTCGTTCAGTATGTCGTGAGATAATGTCAAAGGCTTAGACAAATATTGATTTACAAAAAATCCCCGAAAGGGGATTTTTTTTATACTTTTATTAATAATTGAGGTTTATTATTAGTATATCTAATATTAAATGGCCTTCCAGAAGCAAGTTCACTATAGATTGTCATAATCGTCAATTCCCATTGTGTTTTATCTTTTAACATTTTTGGGGCGATAGCTAATGTTATTTTTTTAGGACCTGTTTTATCTGCTAAAACAAAACTTTCACCATTCCTTATCGCGTTATTAAGTATTTTACCGGCTATATTTTTTTTAGCCTTTTCTAACATTTCTACAACCTCAAAGTCGTCAATATATATAGGAACTTTAGTGTTTTTACCTTTAAATTCGTGTCTATGTTTTCTGGCGTTATAATGTAAAGTATCTTCTACATCCATCACCACGGTAAAATTATCGGCAATAGTGGAGATTAGTTGAGCTATTTTAATCTCTAATAACAATTGTTCAGATATGATTGTTTTTATATTCATTTAATATAAATATTTAAATTATTACAAATAGCTTTATAATTAGCATAACAAATAACGTGATATTTATAATATAAACTAAACTATGAAAAATATTGTAATTTTTTTAGACAAATGGTCTAATCGAATTGTTTTACTTTTGGTTCTAATAATTTTTTTAAAAACTTGTTCGACTAATGGTAAAATTGAAAAAAATCAAAAAGATTTAACTACAGAAATACAGTTAACAGATTCTATTATTAAAACAAAAACAGTTTCAAAAGAAGAATTGAAAAAAATGATAACAATCGAAGGTTTAAAAGTTGAAAAAAGAATGATTCAATCTACAGATAGAAAAATATTGGACGTAAACCGCCAATCAGAAATTGATAAAGAAATTGAAAATTTAGAGACAAAATAATGTTAAATTGGATTAAAAAAAATAAAAAGGGAATTATACGTGGTATGTTCCTAGTACCAATCGTACTTGTAATGATAATCTCTATTTCTCACGTTGTGAGTTGGTATAGCTTATCAAACCCTATTAGTTGGGCAATTTACTTATCTGTGGCTATTGAAATAGCTGCCATGAGTTCTATTGCAGCAGCGTCGGTTAAAGTTAAAGGTGGTGTTTGGTTAGTGTTTATTATTGTAACTTTAATACAATTTATTGGTAACATATTTTTTTGTTTTAATGAAACAGATGTTTTAAGTAAAGAATTTAAAAGTTGGGTTGAATTAACAAGTCCAATTTTTGAAGGTCTAGGTTCGGATATTACAGATGTTGTTGCACAAAAAAGATGGTTAGCTTTATTAGAAGGTGGCTTATTACCTATTATTTCTTTAGCTTCATTACATTTCTTTATTAAGTACGGTGGTGTTGATGACGAAAAAATAAGTACACCAGTGGTTGAGGAATTAACTACACCAGCAGAAGAAGTAATTACACCAACTGAAGATATTACCGAAGTACCACAAGAAGTAACACCAATTGAAGACGTGGATAAAAAATCTTCCATATTAAATGCCTTAAAAATAAACATGACCAAAAAAATAAATGGTACTGATAAATGGGGGTAATGGTCGACACTGAAACATATAAGTTAACCGAAAGTAATTACCATAAAGAAGTTTATGATAAGACACAAATAATAATTGGACATACACATCAAAAAGGTATGTCACATTATGGTAGTTGGATTTATAGATTAAACGGTAAAAACAAAAAAACAGCTAATTTTACTATAGATAAAGAAGGTAACATATACCAACATTATGACCCTAAATATTATTCAAATTTTATAAACAAAGACCAAGATAAAGCATCTATTTCTATTGTATTAGAAAATTTAGGTTGGTTTAGAAAAGATTCTATGGTTGATAAGTACATTGATTGGATTGGTAATAATTATAGGATAGAAACTGATAATGTATTGATGAAACGTTGGCGTAATCACACATATTGGGACAAGTACTCTGAGAAACAAACAGAATCGTTAAAAAATTTAGTAACAAAGTTATTAGATGAATATAACATAAAAAAAGAGTTTATAGGACATAACACTTACGATGAAAATGTAGACCTATTTAAAGGTATAACTTTTAGAAGTAATTATTATCAGGAAGCAACAGACGTAAGTCCTGCTTTCGACATTAACGTATTAAAAAACATATAAAATGAAGAAACAAGATGACATTCGTGACCTATTAGGTAGAATTAGAACATTACAAACTGAAAACACAAAAATAGGTTTAACTAGTTTTGAAGATGTTAAAAAAGTACTTGATAACAAAGAAAGAAAAAGAATAAACGAATCTTATTCAACAAAAATGCTATTGAAAGAAGAAGAGAATGACTTTCAAGAAGTAACCCCTGACGAACAAAGAGAAGAAGAGAATAAATTTAAAGATACAATATCTAAATTAGTTAAGTTTGAAAAGATAAAAGTATACCAACAAAATGTTGAATGGTCTGGTGAACTTATTCGTGAAAAAGTTAGATGGGTTTATTCATTAAGTGAAAATAACGGTTGTTACATTTCAATTGAAAATGAAGATATGTTACAACTAACAAATGAAGTTATAGAAACTTTTAAAAAATTAAAAGGTTACTATGATGTATGGTCAGATGAGTGGGGTGCTAGATTAACAGGAACGCCAACAGAAGGTGGAGCTGGTGAAGGTACTGCAGCACCTGAAACAGAAGAAGGAGCAGGGTTTTAAAAAATTAAATTATGAAAATAGTAAAAGCTAGTAAAGATTGTTTAGACTTAATTAAACACTATGAAGGTTTTAGTAATAAACCTTATTTATGTCCAGCTAACATACCGACAATAGGTTATGGCAATACATTTTATGAGAACGGTAAAAAAGTAACAATGTTAGACACCCCAATCACAGAAGAAAGAGGTGTAGAACTATTAAAACACACTTTAGTTAAGTTTGAACAGTATGTTGATTCTTATTGTAGAGATGACATAAACCAATATCAGTTTGATGCCTTGGTTTCTTTTTGTTATAACCTAGGACCGTCAAACCTTAAAAGTTCAACGTTACTTAAAAAAGTTAATACAAACCCAAATGATCCAACTATTAAGGATGAGTTTGGTAAATGGACAAAAGGTGGTGGTAAAACATTACCTGGTCTTGTTAAAAGAAGAAAATCGGAATCAGAACTTTATTTTAAAACAGTTTAAATATGAAAGATAAATTTAACACAATACTATTAATAATTTTAATAGTTATTATAATTTTTTTAGGGTGGAGAATAGGTTCCATCAAAAATAGTAATGCTGACGCTGTTGAGGCATTAAAAAAGTCTATTATCATGAATGATTCTTTAACAAAAGAAGCTGATGGTAGATACGCTAAATTGGTTAATTATTATAACACAGAAAACGATTTAAAAGGTCAGTTAAAAGATTCTAATATTGAATTATATAAAGTAATTAAAAAAGAAGGTGAAAAAATCCTTAGTTTAACTAACGCGATTGTAACCTTACAAGGACAAATTAGTGAAGGTACAGGAAACATAAACCCAACAGATACAAATAAAATTGACTTATCTTTAAAATACCCTAACGACAAAGATCCTTTTATTAACTGGGTTGGTAGTGTTGATAGAACAAGTGCTTATTATAAAGGTGAATGGACGTTTGGTAAGTTACCGTTACAAGTTGTATTGACAGAAGAAAAAAGAGGTATATGGAAATCAAGACTTATTGGACCTGATTGGTTAAAAGTAGATTCTATGACTGTTAACAGTTTACCGGCTGATAAATATTCGGATTTAACACCAAGAAAGATTCAGTTTTTAGTCGGTGGTGGTTATATTAGGTCATTAACTAACGGTAATAGTGCTATTGGTGTTGGTGCTGGTGTTAACTTATATGATAAACACAATATTTTATTAAATGTTAATACAAACCAAGAAATAGGCATTAATTATTATTATAAATTTCAAACATTTAAAAAAAATAAGTAATGAGTCAACAAATTCAAAAATTATTGGAAGACATTAGAAATAATGACGACAAAAAAATTATACTTTATACAATGGAACACTGCCCAGCGTGTAAAGAATTAAAAGGTAAAATGGAACATCTTAACATTAAATATGAAAATGTTGAAATGGAAAATAATGAAAAAATGTGGGAATGGTTAAAAGAAACTAGTGGCGGTAAAGATTATGTACCACAAGTTAGTGTTGAAGGTAAACTACTTAATGAATACGAAGAAATAAATGATTTAATGGGTTTAGTTATTACCGAAATTATTGGTAGACGAATCGTGATTAAATAAAACAGTTTTAATAAAAACCATCATACTCTGATGGTTTTTTTATGCTATAGTGATATTTATTAAAAAAGTGTATCTACACTATCATTATTAATAATAACAACAAAATTTAATCAACCTCAAAATGGCCAAGAGAGTATTAAGGTATACCGAAGAAGAGTTTGTAACTCTATTAGAAAACATCGTTAAAAAAGTTAAATCTGAACAAAAAATTAACGAATCAAGACAAATTAGAAGAGAATCTTTAAACGAAAGATTTAAAAAAATTAAGTAATCCATAATGGATAGGAGCCAAATCAAAAATATCCTTAAAGAAGAACTTAACAAATCAGATGAAGCTAAAATTAAAAAGTTAGCTCGTGATGAATTTGATAAGTTAGTTAAAAAACACTTATCTAGTACTGATTTGGAAAAAAAGGTGCAAGAACTTGTTGTTAAAAACTTAAAAAAGGATAAACCAACAAAAAAAGAGGTGGCTTCTATCACTAAGGATGTTCTAATCAACCTATATAAGGTTCTTTGGCAAAGAAAGAACTTTTGGAGTAACAATATAGAAAATATCTAATGAATCAAAAAGACCCAAACGCAAAAGAAGGTATGAGAATTAGGATGGTATCTATGATAGATGATCCCAACCCAATTCAAAATGGTGAAGAAGGTACTATACGTCTTGTAGACGGTATGGGTGTTATCCATGTTAATTGGGATAACGGTAGAACTTTAGGTGTTATACCAGGTGCTGACCAATACATTTTAGAACCGGCTTTAGAAAATGTGTTTGATAATTTAAATTATGATTTAAATGAAGGTTCTACAACAAAACTTTCATCTACCACTAAAAGTGGTATTTCTTCTGCTGGTATTAAAACAGGTCAGGTAAGTAATAGTTTTAAAAAAGCTAATATAAAGAGTGTAAAAACTGAAACAACAGAAATTGAGTTTGGTAAAAAATTCGAAAATAAACCAAAAGGTGTTGTTAAAGAAAAAGAATCTGTAAAAAATTTAAAAAAGAAAAACGTTAAAACAGAAATGACTGGTGGTGGTGCCATGGGTGGTACAAACACTGTATCCGCTTGGGGTGGACAAGGAGCTGGAATTACACCACCAATAACTGGTAACGGTAAACCAACTTGGGGTGAAGGACCTTTAACCTCTAAAGGTGTTGCTAAAGCAGGTCCTTTAGTTAAAAAGAAAAAGAAAAAAATCGTTAAAGAAGTAACGATGACACATTATAAAGTTGATGGTAATATTGTAAGAAAAGACCACGAAGATACTAGACATGATGCTTGGGCATCAGATAAAAATGGTGATGGTTGGAATTTTAATGATGACGCTTTTTATGAAAATGGTGAAATTGTTGAACCTTTAGCTAAAATCAGTACGACTTGGGATGAAGGAAAATTGGATGTATCTAAAGAATGGGATAAAACACAAAGTAAAAAAGGTGTTGTAACTAAAAAATCAGATTTATTTAAAGGTGAAAAATCTTCTAAAGGTATTAAAAAAGAAGATGTTTTAAGAATGGTTAAAACACGTATTGATGAATCTAAAAAAGGTATTAAAGTAGATTTAGAAAAAGGTGATGATATTTTAACAGGTAAGTTTAAAAACCATAAAGATAAGGTTAAAAGAATTGGTAAGGACGATAAAAACCAACCAACTGTAAACGACAAACCAATGTTAAAATTTAGAATACCTAAATTAACACCTAAAAAAGCTAAAGCAAAAGAAAAAATTAAGGAAGAACCAATAGAAGAAATGGATAGTAGTTCTGTTTGGGGTGTTAATGGTCCACCAGTTGGTCCAGCTTTCGCAGCTAAAAAAGGTGAATGGAAGATGGTTAAAAGACCTATATGGAAAGGTGGTACTATAATACAAAAAGATGACAACGAAGGGATATTAAACCCAATATCAGAGGCAAACACAGTTAAGTCTAAAGGTAACAAATACGTTACAATAGCTAAAAAATGTAAAGAATTCCCATACTGTTCACAAGGGGCAATAGATAAACCATTAAAAATCTCAAAAACTGTGAAAGGTAGTGGTACTTATGTTGAAGAAGAGGTTAAATTAACAACAGAAACTATTAAAAATATACATGAAGTTGCTTTAGAAACAGGTAAAACATTTGATGAAGTTTATAAATTAATCAAAAATAATGTACAAATCTAATTCAGAATATCAGTATGAATTTTTATCTAATGAATCCTTAATTTTAATTAAGGATTCTTTTTATGTACAAACTGTTTTAGGTGTAAAACTACCTTTAAATGAAAGTTACACAAATTATAGCCCTGTACTTTTAGAACAGATAATCCAAGAACAATTAATTTTAGAAGACTTTTATGAAACACTAAAAAAGTGGGTTGATAAAGGTAAGGAATCTGTAGGTAAGGTAATAGATGTTATTAAATCACCGGCAGATATAGCTAATTTATTAAAAAATCTAATCGATAACCCAAAATTATTAAGTTCTGTAAATGAAACTTACAGAAATAAAATCAATAATTTTGTTAAAGACTTTAAAGATAAATTAACTTCTATTATTGATTTACTAAAAAAACCAATAGAATCACTTAAAGGATTAAGATCTGAAGGTAATGAAAATGTTGAAGGGGGTATTAATTTTTACCAAGGTTTTATTGACGGAATACTTGGTTACATAACAAAAGTTACAGATTTTTTAAATAAAAATATCACTGATGGTTGGTCTGGTCTTTTAAAGGCTATTATATTTAACGGAGCTTTAAGTTATATAAACGATAAAATCAATTTCTATGTTAAACAAATAACTGGGGTTTTAAAGATGGTAGTAAACCCAATAGATTTCCTTAAAGATACCGTACAAAAAGAAATTAAAGACACAAAAAAAGGACTTAGTGATGGTTTAAAAAATAACTTAAGTGATTTAATGGGTCAACTAGGTAATTTAGCTAAAGATAGTTTTGACAAAGTTAATAGTTTTTTTACTGGTATTGCCGGTAAATATAAATGGATGTGGACCGCAACCATTGGTTATTTGTCTTCAATAGCTAAAGAAATAGCCCCAAAAATTAAAACAGCCGGTACTAATAACAAATTCGATTTAACTCACTATGGTAGGTTAACTCGCGATTTAAAAAAAATAGAATCTTTTAAACGGAATACAGTTAAAATAATAAATGAAAAAAGTAATAATCTTAAAATAACAGATATTTATAATAAAAATATAGACATGTCAAATTTAAATAAGATAATTAAACAAGGACTTAATAATTTACTTGAAACCAAAGGGTTTGAAGATATGGAAGTTGCTTTTGGTGTTAAACAAAAAAGTGATTACTTATCTGATGCTGAAAAAGGACAATTTGGTTCTGCTGGT
>Ga0209084_1002876_pt1 | contig 12949 bp, 8 predicted proteins | sample C_130820_MF_Meta_FD_187309 | JGI IMG/M metagenome (GOLD analysis project Ga0209084, IMG submission 187309) | Freshwater microbial communities from Lake Croche, Canada to study carbon cycling - C_130820_MF_MetaG (SPAdes) (version 2) | ecosystem: Environmental > Aquatic > Freshwater > Lake | place... | reverse complement strand
TTCGTTCCAGTCCCAGCAGATCTTGACGAACTACTCCATCAATACCCTCGTCGCCAGACCCTCCAGTATGTTCGAGATCGTCTTCACTCGCGCCGTAGCCCATCGACAGCAGGAGTTTCAAAACTAGTTTCTCTAGAAAGTCGGGAGACTCTGTTCGCACTCTGTCAAGGAGTTCACTGGCGACATCATTTCGCAAACTCTCGTTTGCCTGCTGCATCAGTGATTTTGGATCAACATCGTCTTGCAATTCTTCGATTGCAACTTCATTGGAGTCTTGCGTCTGGCGACGGGCCTGTTGATTTGCGACAGACCGCGCTCGCCAAGCCTTGTAGCCATCTAAGTTTTGGATTTCTTCCGGGGTAATCTCGCGATCGTTATTACTGAGTAAATCCAATCCGATTTTTGTGATTTGGACACAACCTTTATCAGGGCGCTGTAATGCTTCTGCCATTGCCAGATGAGAGATCGCCCAGTTGATGCGAGTATCGACCAGAACCGGTCCAGATGAGGCCAAGATTTGCAGTTCTTGTGGAGACAGATCCAATTTCGTTTTGACTAATTCTCTAACTTCTTTACCGGTGTGCGAATTGCCGTCACTAATTACTTCAAGCACTTCATAGTAAAGTTCATGCGTTTTTGGAATTGTCATGTGCCTAACTTACAACAGCACAGGTTGGCCATTGCTGGTCGTGGGCCACTTTGATATTCGGTTGGCAAGATGCCCTGAACCGTCAGTGCTCTCCGATAGCCTGAACATCGTAGATCTCGTATGAAGAATAGGAAGTCGGAAACAATGGCAAACCAGGACCGTGCTGAACTTCATAAGACTATTTGGCGTATCGCTAATGATCTTCGGGGCAGTGTTGATGGTTGGGACTTCAAGCAATACGTCCTAGGAATGTTGTTCTACCGGTTTATCTCAGAAAACCTGACTGCCTACCTGAATGAGCATCAACACAAAGCTGGTATCAAAGGCTTCGATTACTCGAAGCTTTCAGATAAAGAGGCAGAGTTTGGCCGTAAGGAAACAGTGCTGGAAAAAGGCTTCTTTATTCTGCCTAGTGAACTATTTGTGAATGTTCGCGCCAAAGCCAAAAATGACGACAATCTCAATGAAACCCTTGCTCGGGTATTTCGCAACATTGAAGGTTCAGCAGTTGGCAGCCCTAGTGAGTATGACCTCAAAGGTTTGTTTGATGATCTAGATATCAACAGCAACAAAATTGGCGCCACAGTCATAAAGCGCAATGAAGCCTTTGTGAAACTTCTCGATGCGATTGGTGATCTAGCGCTAGGCGAGTTTGCTGATAACACCATTGATGCCTTCGGCGATGCATACGAATACCTCATGACTATGTATGCATCTAGTGCAGGTAAATCAGGTGGTGAGTTTTTCACACCACAAGAAGTCTCTGAACTCTTGGCACGCATTACGGTTGCTGGCAAGACCCAAGTGAATAAGGTGTATGACCCTGCCTGTGGTTCAGGATCACTCTTGCTGCAGTTTGCCAAAGTAATGGGCAAAGAAAATGTTAAGCAAGGATTCTTCGGCCAAGAAATCAACATCACTACCTACAACTTGTGCCGTATCAACATGTTCCTGCATGACATTAACTACGAGAAGTTTGATATTGCTCATGGAGACACTCTCACCGATCCGTATCACTGGGATGACCAACCGTTCGAAGCAATCGTGTCCAACCCGCCTTATTCCATCAAGTGGGATGGCGATAACAACCCTTTAATGATTAACGACCAACGCTTCTCGCCGGCAGGTGTTTTAGCGCCAAAGAGTAAAGCCGATCTTGCCTTCACAATGCACATCCTCAACTGGCTGGCAGTGAATGGAACAGCCGCCATTGTTGAGTTCCCAGGTGTGATGTATCGCGGTGGGGCAGAGCAAAAGATTCGCAAATACCTCATCGATAACAACTATGTAGACACCGTCATACAGCTACCGCCAGACCTATTCTTCGGTACCGGTATTCAAACCTGCATCCTTGTATTGAAGAAATCAAAGAACGACAACAAAGTCCTGTTCATCAACGCTGAAAAAGAATTCAGTCGTCAAGGGAACAAGAACAAACTGGTTGAAGATAATCGCGACAAGATTCTGAACACCTACAACACCCGCGAAGACATTGAGTATTACTCACGTCTAGTTGACCACAGTGAGATTGCCGATAATGACTACACGCTTTCTGTGACCACTTATGTGACTGCTGAAGACACACGTGAAGTCATCGACATCACAGCGCTCAACGCAGAAATCAATGAGATAGTCGCAAGGCAATCAGAACTGCGCACCCAAATTGATGCCATCGTCGCAGACCTAGAAGGCTCAAAGCAATGAGCCGTATTGATGACCTCATCGAGCAGCATTGTCCTGACGGTGTTGAGTTTCGACCTGTGGCAGCGATCGCTAACGTGGGCACCGGCAGCAGCAATCGAAATGAAGAGGTAACAGAGGGAAAGTATCCGTTCTATGTCAGGTCCAAAGATGTACTCAGAATAGACGAGTACGAGTTTGACGAGAAAGCAATTGTTATTCCTGGCGAGGGAGGAATTGGAGAGGTATTTCACTATGTCGAAGGTAAGTATGCACTTCACCAACGTGCTTACAGAATTCATTTCATAACTACGGATGTGGACACCAAGTTTGCCTATTACTACTTGTCAGCGCATTTCAAACTGTTCATTCTCCAGAAAGCGGTATCGGCAACGGTTACGTCTATCCGCAAACCAATGATCGAAGACTTTCCTATTCCTGTCCCGCCGATTGAAGTGCAACGCGAGATCGTTGCCATCCTTGACAAATTCACGCAGCTAGAGGCTGAGCTAGAGGCTGAGCTAGAGGCTAGGCGCAAACAATACGAGCATTACCGCAACGAGTTGCTCTCCTTTAAGAACGTAGAGGGGGGGGTACGGTGGATATCGATGGGTGATGCTTTCACAATGGAGGCTGGAAAGTTCATCTCAGCGGACAAAATTTCTGCGACTCAGACGCCAGAGTTCTTATATCCATGCTTTGGAGCCAACGGTTTAAGAGGTTATGTAAGCGATTTCAATACATCTGGCAACTTACTCGCTATTGGTAGACAAGGTGCGCTTTGTGGCAATGTGACGCGCACAGTGGGCGATTTCTACGCAACGGAGCACGCAGTCGTAGTTAAACCAAAAGATGCGATCAACATTGATTGGGCCTACCACCTACTGGCCTTTATGAATCTGAATCAGTATGCAACTAAATCGGCACAGCCTGGTCTTTCGGTAGGAAATCTCTTGAAGCTAAAGATGCCTTTGCCGGAATCAGTAATGCAGACGAATGCTGCAAGAATACTGAATTGTTTGGACGACCTTGTGAATGACATTTCGATTGGGCTTCCAGCGGAGATCGAGGCCCGTCGTAAGCAGTATGAGTATTACCGTGACCGACTGCTCACGTTCAAGGAGCTTGATGTTGCATGAGTGGTGTGCAGCGGTTTGAGCCGATAGCGATTAGTTCTGAGAGTACTGTTGTTGCCGAGTTTGAAGAACAGGTTCGTCAGGCATCTTCTTATCAGAGTGAAGCTCAACTTGAGCAAGCCTTCATCGAGTTACTTCAGGGTCAGGCTTACGAATACTTGTCGATTGCTACTGAAACAGACGTTATTGCCAACCTTCGCTGCCAGTTGGAACTACTGAACAAGGTTGAGTTCACTGAGACTGAATGGGAACGCTTCTTCCTAGAGAGTATTTCTGGTGAGCGGGATGGCATTCTTGAAAAGACCCGTCGCATTCAAGAGGACCACATTCGAGTCCTGACTCGTGACAATGGTGAGACCAAGAACATTTACCTCTTGGACAAAAAGAACATTCATAACAACAAGCTTCAGGTCATTAACCAGTATGAGATTGAAGGTGTTCGGGCTAACCGGTACGACGTGTCCATCCTGGTAAATGGACTGCCACTAGTCCATGTTGAATTGAAGCGGCGCGGTGTGGACATTCGGGAAGCGTTCAATCAAATCAGTCGCTATCAGCGCGACAGTTTTTGGGCTGGCTCAGGCCTCTTTGAGTATGTTCAGTTATTCGTGATTAGTAACGGCACTTACACGAAGTACTACAGCAACACTGTGCGCAATCAGCACATTAAGGAAAATTCTGGGCAGTTCCATGCCAAGAAAACATCGAATAGTTATGAGTTCACGAGTTGGTGGGCTGATTCAAACAATAAACCCATCTTTGATCTAATGGCTTTTGGTAAAACCTTCTTTGCGAAGCACAGTCTGCTGAATGTTCTGACTCGTTACTGCGTATTCACGGCTGATGAAATGTTGCTGGTGATGCGCCCGTATCAGATTGTGGCTACCGAACGTATCTTGCAGCGCATAGTTATTAGCGAGAATCAAAAGACTTTGGGTACTAATGCTGCTGGTGGCTATGTTTGGCACACCACTGGTTCAGGCAAGACTTTGACTAGCTTTAAGACTGCACAGTTAGCCCATCAGCTGCCTGAGGTGGACAAGGTCTTGTTCGTTGTGGACCGTAAAGATCTCGATTATCAGACGATGAAAGAGTATGACCGGTTTGAAAAAGGTGCCGCGAACTCAAATGGTTCTACGGCCGTCCTTAAAAAGCAGTTAGAAGATTCTGCTACCCGCATCATTATCACCACAATTCAGAAACTCTCTATATTCATCGAAAAGAATCCCAAGCACGCTATTCACGATCAGCGAGTAGTTCTAATCTTCGATGAATGTCATCGCTCCCAGTTTGGCGAAATGCACACAGCCATTCGTAGGGCGTTCTCCAAATACAATCTCTTTGGTTTCACCGGCACGCCCATCTTTGCGGACAACGCATCCAGTGGTGGCAATCCGCAGTTGAAGACCACTGAGCAAGCCTTTGGCGACAAACTGCACACCTACACAATCGTTGACGCCATTACGGATAAGAATGTCTTGCCGTTCCGTGTGGACTACGTGAACACGGTTCAGTTACCTGAGCAGTTGGCGGATAAGCAAGTCAGTGCGATTGACACTGAAAAGGCGCTTCTTGCACCTGAGCGCATTCACAAGATTGTTGGATACATTCTTGAGCACTTCAGCCAAAAGACCCGTCGCAATGAGGTCTACAAGCTCCAGGACAGGCGTGTTTCCGGCTTTAATGCGCTCTTTGCTACCGCATCCATTGAGGCTGCAAAACGGTACTACTTAGCCTTTAAGCAGGCCCAGGATCAACTTCCAAGCGATAAGCGACTCAAGATAGGCATCATCTACAGTTTTGCCGCTAATGAAGATGAGCCTGATGGCTTGCTGGCTGATGAGGGCTTTGACACCTCCGCTCTCGATGCCTCATCACGCGATTTCCTTGACGCCGCAATTGCTGACTACAACCAGACGTTTGCCACGAACTGGGATACCTCGGCAGATAACTTTCAGTCTTATTACAAAGACCTCGCTCTCAAACTGAAGAGCCGAGAGATTGATCTCGTCATCGTGGTCAACATGTTCTTGACGGGCTTCGATGCCACCACCCTCAATACGTTGTGGGTGGATAAGAATCTTCGTCAGCATGGACTCCTACAGGCCTATTCGCGTACTAACCGCATTCTGAACTCAGTTAAGACCTATGGAAACATTGTGTGTTTCCGTGACCTGGAACAAGCCACACAAGATGCCATCTCCCTCTTTGGAAACAAAGAAGCTGGTGGGGTAGTGCTCCTTCGGCCCTATGCCGAGTATTACGACGAGTATTCCGCTCTCGTTCAGGAACTAACAACACAATTTGCTGCTAATGAATTGCCCATTGGTGAGGCTGCACAGAAGGACTTCATCAACCTCTACAACAAGATTCTGCGCCTGAAGAACATTCTGCAATCTTTTGATGACTTCACTGGCAATGAGATCCTCAGCCCAGCAAACTTCCAGGACTACCAAAGCACCTACATCGAGCTCTATCGCGACCTGCGCACCACGATGGCAGGGGATAAAGAATCCATTCTTGACGACCTTGTCTTTGAAATTGAACTCGTCAAACAGGTAGAAATTAACGTCGACTACATCCTGATGCTCGTCAAACAACTGCAAAGCACCAAGGGCGATGCCAATAAAGAGATCAAGGCAAAGATTGACCGGGCAGTTTCATCCAGCTTCTCCCTAAGGAGTAAGAAGGACCTCATCGAACAGTTTGTTGCCCGGCTCAATAATGATTCAGACATCGAGAGCAGTTGGCGTGAATACATTGAGGAACAGAAAGCCATAGAGCTTAGCCGTATCATCGTCGATGAAAACCTTGAGCAAGTGGCAACGAGTGACTTTATTGAGCAAGCATTCCGTGACGGACAAGTACAAGCTGCTGGCCCAGCACTGAGCAAACTTCTGCCACCAAGAAACATGTTTACGCCAGCGAATGAACACGGGGAACAGAAGCGACGCGTTCTAGAACGCTTACAAGAGTTCTTTGACCGATTCTTCATCCTGTAAGAGTGACCAGCAACACCCACACCGAGTTCGTCGGCATCCCCGCGCGCATTAAACGGCATGCCACGCCGGTTGCTCAGGTTGAACAGTGGGCTGCCGATGGCAACTGGCAGGCATTCCACCGCTGATTGATTGGCCAACGGCATCTTGCCGCAGATTTGCATCAAGTTTTCTGCGCGCTGTGGTAGCGTGCTTTGTTGTTGATAAGTGATATGAGGAATTTGTGAGTAAGCGAAATTCAAGTGCGGCCCCATTGGCTCCGGCCCGTGTTAAATACTGGGCAAGAGTCAAGCTCAAGCGGCAGGGACGGCAGGATGCCAGAAATTACAAGGGTATCCAGGATTTCACACGTACCCACGCCTTGATCGTGTCGCAGTCTCTTGCGAATGCTGGACAACGCCGTGTTAATCAGTGGTTCATCGACTCGCTGACACCCATTTTGACTGGAAATGCTCGCATAGAGGTACAGCGCAAACGCGTTGAAACTCAGATTTTGGAGCTATTTGACAGTTTCGCAACTCTCTCTGGGAGACAGCAAAAGCGGGCAGTCGTACAGATTGCTGGCCTTGAGCAAGAGTTGGTCAATCTGAAGTCTCAATACAGAGCAAACATTGCCACGACCGACTCTATTGAAGCTGAGGCGGAACAGTCCCTTGCGTCCTGGAAGTCCTATTTCAACGAGATGGCCGCAATCTACACGCGCGCCCGTTCGCGTAAATCTCGAGATGGTCAAGCCACCGCCGCTTCCGAGGTTCCACAATTTGAGTCAATTGGTCTGGCTGAAATGAAGCAAGTCCGACAGCATGATTGGGACCTTGATTCAGACGGCGAAAGTGTAGGTGCATAGGTATGTGGCCATTTAAGTCAAAGTCTTCAAAAGCACAAAGCAATGCCGGCGGCCTCTTTGCACTTGCTAACGACGTGGACGACAATCTATATCTTTCTTCTGCGTCTAGTGCGGCTTTCGTTGATAAAGAATCCGGTGCATATGACGAGTTCCTATTTACTGAGGATTCACACCGTGAGATGCCATTTGAGCAGGTTTTAGATAGCCATACCGACTTGCTGAGTGCCCGTATTGAAGAACGCGGAAGGCGAGAATTGCTCCGCCGTCACCGTGCAATCCTTGTATGCGAGGCGCAGATAACTCGCCTTTCGGCATTGCTGCGTCAACTGCGAGAACGCAAGGAAATCACAGCAAAAGATATCGAACGCCAAACAGAAATCTTGCATGGTCATGAGAAGGGGAATCATGAGGTCTATTGGACTGATTCAATTCCTCACATGTCGTCAACCATTGGTACTCGAATTCGATTAATCACACCTGGTTTGACTTTCTTTTTTGCTGGAATTGTTGACATCGGCATCATCTATTTGTCCTTTCATCACATCCCGAGTTTGAAGGGTTGGGATCCGATTGTCCTAGCAATACCTGCAGTGGGCATTCAGCTGGTGTTTCCTCATCTCATTGGCGAACGAATTGCTCTCATTATGAGAGGGCACGATAAAAAACGACAGAATATCTATGAGGCACTTTTCCTAGGTATCGCATGGTTGTCATTTTGCTTTGCGCTAACTGCAATTCGACTTAACTACATGATGGATCCGTCAAAAAAACATACTCCTGTCGAGATTGCTGCTGCTGCGGACTTGAAGGGTCCCCTAGCGCTCGTGAGTTTACTGATGCTCATTGGGCTTGGTACATGGCTGATGCTTTCAGGTTCTCGTCGGAATCCGCACAAGGCTGAGCTGCTTCGTTTGTTCCTTGCAAGACAAAAATTAGAGAATGAAATCTCTAAGGCAGAGATTGAAGTTCTTGCCGCCCAGGGCCAACTGCCTCCGTTGCAGTCAAGTCTTCGGTCCGCCGAAGAAAGTTATCGCCAGGCCGTCGAAGTCGCGGGAGCAGAGTTGGCTGAATCTGCCCGTATGGTCTATCGGCGGGCGCTCATCAACACCATGGGCGACGTTGCATTCACGACCTCCTACATGGGTGTTGATGCGAGTGAGTCGGTAGAGGCGAGTTCCAGCGAAGTTCAGGATGAGGATGTTAGATCATGAAAAGAATCGATGCGCTAATTGGTGGTGTGCTAGTAGTGCTCTTGTACACAGGTGCGGCTTTTGTTATGTCCTGGCCACCGTTCCATAAGGTCACGCCAGCCCTTGCATTTTGCCCGCCAAGCGGTGCCCAGCCATCTGGGAGTGTCAACCGTGAGGTTGTGATTGTTCTTGCCCCAAGCAACACATTCTTGAATATGCAGGATGCCCTCGATTCTGCTGAGGCAACAATTCATGATGGCCTTAACAACAGTGGTACGAAAGTGACAGTGGTACTTGCCGATGGTAAGCCAAAGATTGTTGCGAAGACCTATGTGGATTTTGCAGGCGATGTGACATCAACAGATCATCAAACCAAAATCGATGATGCCTTACAGGTGGTTAAAGACAGCTATGACTGTGTTATCTCTCAGCATGTTGTTGCAGGCGAAATGGACAACATTAGTTCAAGCAAGGGGCAAGATGTACTGCATGCCATGCAGCTTGGTGCCCATAGTTATACGCCTGAGGTTTCGGATAAGCGCATGATTGTGCTTTCCAATGGTTTACAGACGAGCGGTGCGTTTAAGTTCCAAACTGGATTCCCCCAAGGTGCCAAGGGCGCACAACAGGCGATTACACAGTTAAAAAGACAAGGTGCATTAGGCAACCTAGAGAATGCAACTGTCGATTGGGTGGGACTGGGTCAAGTCGATGGTACGAATCAAGGGGCGCTCAATGAGTATTCTCAAGAATCTTTGCAGATCTTTTGGAGTCAAGTAGTTACTGCGGCCCATGGAGTTGTTGATTCGTTGCCCATTGGTTCAATCGCCGAATCTCAACCGGATGAAAACTCTGTGTCGAGTGTCAGCGTTCGTGGACTCAAAGATCCTTGCATTCAATTAACAGCGACCGAGGATGGCGGTTTTGCCTTCCAGTCAAACAGCACTGCCTTTGTGAATTCAAATCTAGCAAGGAGTCAAGCACGCTCATTCGCCAAGCAGATTGGTCAGTCCGGGTGTAGCACGGCTATTAACGTGACCGGGTATGTTGCCTCAAATACAAGCTTGCGGGCGTATTCTCAGAATCCAAAATCTGGTTGCTCTCTGAGTCTTGCTCGCGCGCTTGCTTTCAAAGCACTTCTGCAAGGTGCTGGAGTCACCCTGCCCATCACCACATCGGCTGGCTGTAAAGGTCCGAATAGAGACTGGGATGCGGATGGAACTTTCAACGACCAACTTGGTGCCGCAAATCGAATCGTGACGGTCACCCAGTGATGCTGAGCAAGAGAATTGGTTGCGCGCATGAAAATTCGTAGACGAATCGTTCGAAATCGCTTTGATACAGACGGCATTTGGGGCGACTTGGTTCTGACTGATCGCCTTGATGTTGAGCGAGAATTCAGTCGCAGTATTTCTCGGCGCATCTTCATCTCCACAGTTTTGGCATTTGTGCTCATTCTTAGCTCACTCGGGTTCTGGGTCTACAGTCTTGATGGTGCTCAAGCAAACGTGCCATCTGTTGTTGCACATGCTAAAGATTCTCTAGTTGATGTCTGGTGCGGCAACAGTGGGGGAACTGGTGTGGCAATTGAAATGCCTATCCCGGATCAATACAAGACTGGAATCCTTTCGGCAGCGCACGTATTCGAGGAATGCAAGAAGAATGAAACGATCAAAGTCATTTACGAAGGGCGCGATTATCGCGGCTACCTAGCTGGGAAGGATCCCGAGGGCAAGATTGGTGACTTATCTAAACAAACAGATCTGGCTCTCATTTATGTAAAGTTCGCAATGCCTGCTTTGGCGCCTGCACCAGAAGCGCACGTTGGCGATTGGGCAATCGTGATGGGTGATCCTTACGATCACATTAACTATGCCAGCTTCGGGATAGTGACGGATGTGCAAAAAGATCAATATGGAACTGATGCTGCAACAAACCATGGAAATTCCGGCGGCCCTCTTCTGGATTCGGCGGGTCGTGTTTTAGGAATCATGAGTTATGGCGAGCTGCATGAGGACCAGTTCGAAGGAAATCCAAAAGGCATCATCGATCAAGTTGCTGGAATTACTTATGCGAAGCGGTTGCGCCTGTCATGTGATGTCATATTTAATGGCGCAGCAGGTTGTCCATTCAGTGAGTAACTTTTCAAGGATCTAGCTGGGCTCGATAAGGTCGCAGTTTTTCCAATGGAGGTGACCAATGTCCACCAACACCCACCCAGAATTCGTCGGCATTCCTGCACTCATCGAACGGTATGCCACGCAGGTTGCTGACTTTGAACAGTGGGCGAGCGCCGGCAACTGGGAGGCATTCCACAACCACCACTACGACTGGTGGGCCTTCCCGATAGACAAACCATCGAGCTACGCCTTTGCCTACACCGTCTACTCCGATGAGATCGCGCAGATGCAGCAAGACTCGGCGTTCATGCAACGTCACCGGCGAGGCGCGCAGTTGTTGCTCCTAGCGTGGGGATGGGACTGTGCCGCGCGGGCTGCAGTGGGCGACCCGGCACCCGGGCAAGCGTGGGCCCATTGGCCGATTCGGTTGGCCAAGTGTGCGCGATCTATGTGGTTGCTTGGTCAGGCCGAGGAGTTGGCGAGCTTGGTGGAGTATGCGCAGGTGCTCAAGGCTCGGGGCGAGTCGTTTGAGTATGACGGGCGTGATGTTTATGCGGAGATTGTTGGTTTGGGGTAGTTGGTTGGATGGTCATCGGTCATTGGGGTTTCTGGAATTCAGATATTGCATTCCAGTGCTCTTTTAGGCTGAGTTTTGGTGCGTGTCGGCGCTTAATCCCTAACAGCCAGAACCTGACCAGATTGTCCTGTTAATGCTGTAGATTCACATCATTACCCGTTGTGAGGAACCCCAATGAACCGTTTAACATCAGCAATCGCCCGCGTTGGACTTGGTCTGATGATCGTGTGCGCAACACTTGTTAGTACAGGCAGTACTGCGAGTGCGAGCGAAGAGAAGTATGTGCAGTTGGCCGTTAGGGATTCTCACTCTTGCGGGGTGTTGTCTTCTGGGGCAGTGAAATGCTGGGGTTCCAACGGTTACGGTCAGTTGGGTCTGGGTTACACAAGCGAATCTGTTTCTTCACCGACTTTGGTGCCTGGATTAACAGATGTGCGAACGCTTCTCTTGAATGAAGCACATTCGTGTGCTCTGTTACTTTCAGGTTCAGTGAAATGTTGGGGAGCCAACTCTTCCGGCCAGTTGGGTTTTGGTTACGCCAGCCAATCGGTTACTTCGCCCACTGTGGTTTCTGGGTTAACTGGGGTTATTTCCCTTGTCTTAGGTGGCTCTCACACGTGTGCTGTGTTGGTTTCAGATTCAGTGAAATGTTGGGGCTACAACTATTACGGACAGTTGGGTTTGGGTTACGCCAGCACATCTGAGCCGTATGGGGTTTCGTCGCCCACTTTGGTTCCTGGGTTAACCAATGTTGGCTCCCTGGTTTTGGGGAGTAACCATTCCTGTGCTGTATCGGCTTCAGGTTCAGTACAGTGCTGGGGCAAGAACACTTCCGGTCAGTTGGGCTTCGGGTACAACAGTAGATTTGTTTCTTCACCAACGTCAGTGCCTGGGTTAACTGATGTCGCCTCTCTTGTTTCAGGCTCATTGCATATGTGTGCTGCATTGGTTTCGGGTGCAGTTAAATGTTGGGGCAACAACGGGTCTGGTCAGTTGGGTTTGGGCTACACCACCAAAGATTATCCGTTTGGGGTTTCTTCACCTACTGTGGTGCCTGGGCTAACCGATGTCTCATCACTTATCTCAGGTGGCTACCATTCATGTGCTGTGTTGGTTTCAGGTTTAGTAACATGCTGGGGCCTCAACCAGTACGGTGAGTTGGGTTTGAGTTACACAAGTGAATCTGTCTCATCACCGACGGTGGTCTCAGTGTTAACGGAGGTTACCTCCATAATGTTGGGTCGCCTGCATTCGTGTGCTGTGTTGGTTTCTGGTGAAGTGAAATGCTGGGGTAATAACTATCAGGGTCAGCTGGGTTTGGGTTACACAAGCGAATCTGTTTCTTCGCCTACTGTGGTGCCTGGCGTTTCAGTGCAGCTCGGACGTCCAGCTGGTTCTCCAAAGATTCGATGGGTGGCTCCTGGCGATGCTCGGGCTCGCATCGGATTTTTGGCGCCTAAAGAAACAGGCGGAACGGCGATTACTGGCTACCAATACACCGTTGACGATGGTGTGACATGGGCTTTTGTTGATGCCTCGAGCACTGCTTCGCAGCTTGTCATCACGGGCTTAGAGAACGGCACTCCCTACTCGGTGAAAGTTCGCGCGATTAATTCAGCCGGCGGGGGAGCGGCATCTAATGCCAAGTCATTCACACCTCGCACGCTTGCAGGCGCTCCGACCATAGTGTCGCTGACCGGACTCAGTGCCAAGATCAAGGTTGAACTTCAATCACCAGATTTCAACGGCGG
>Ga0209084_1002875_pt1 | contig 12950 bp, 9 predicted proteins | sample C_130820_MF_Meta_FD_187309 | JGI IMG/M metagenome (GOLD analysis project Ga0209084, IMG submission 187309) | Freshwater microbial communities from Lake Croche, Canada to study carbon cycling - C_130820_MF_MetaG (SPAdes) (version 2) | ecosystem: Environmental > Aquatic > Freshwater > Lake | place... | reverse complement strand
TATGCGGCATGACCCGCATTTGCTCGTAGAAGGCTGTTTGCTCGCATCCTTCGCGATGGGTGCTAATGCTTGCTACATCTATGTGCGCGGTGAATATATTGCCGAGCGCGTAGCGCTGCAAAAGGCGGTTGATGAGGCTTATGAGGCCAAGCTGATCGGCAAAGACAATGTGCATGGCTGGCCGTTTGATCTCTACGTCCATCATGGTGCGGGCGCTTATATTTGTGGCGAAGAAACGGCACTTCTTGAGAGCCTTGAAGGCAAAAAAGGTCAGCCTCGCTTGAAGCCTCCATTTCCGGCCAATATGGGCCTTTATGGCAACCCAACGACGGTGAACAATGTCGAGTCGATTGCGGTTTCGGGCACGATTTTGCGCCGTGGCGCGGGCTGGTTTTCGTCGCTTGGTAACCCGAACAATGTCGGCACTAAGCTCTTCTGCATTTCTGGCCATGTGAACACGCCGTGCAATGTTGAAGAAGTCATGGGTATTACCTTCCGCGAGCTGATTGATCGCCATTGCGGCGGTGTTCGCGGCGGTTGGGACAATCTGAAGGCGGTTATTCCGGGCGGCTCGTCGGTTCGCATGGTTCCTGCCGAGCAGATCATCGATACGCCGATGGATTTCGACAGCCTCTCGAAGCTGCGCTCCGGTCTTGGCACTGCGGCCGTGATCGTGATGGACAAATCGACCGATATTATCCGCGCAATTGCGCGTCTCTCCGCTTTCTACAAACATGAGAGCTGTGGCCAATGCACGCCGTGCCGCGAAGGCACAGGCTGGATGTGGCGTGTCATGATGCGTATGGCGGAAGGCCGCGCGCAGAAGCGTGAAATCGATATGTTGCTGGAAGTTACGAAGCAGGTCGAAGGCCACACGATTTGTGCGTTGGGTGATGCGGCGGCTTGGCCTATTCAGGGCCTTATTGCGCATTTCCGGCATGAAATTGAAGAACGGATTGATCAGTATTCGGCCAATCCGCATTCCGACCCCGTTCGCATGATGGCAGCGGAGTAAGAGGACGTCATGAGCAAGATCATCATCGACGGTACAGAGATTGACGTTCCAGCCGATTACACGCTGTTGCAGGCGTGTGAGGCGGCGGGCGCTGAAGTGCCACGTTTCTGCTTCCATGAGCGGCTATCGATTGCTGGCAATTGCCGCATGTGCCTCGTTGAAGTGAAGGGTGGTCCGCCAAAGCCAACCGCGTCTTGCGCGATGAATGTGCGTGATCTGCGCCCGGGTCCGAATGGCGAGCCGCCTGTGGTACTCACCACGTCTCCGATGGTCAAAAAAGCACGCGAAGGCGTGATGGAATTTTTGCTGATCAATCATCCGCTCGATTGCCCGATTTGCGATCAGGGCGGCGAGTGCGATTTGCAGGATCAGTCGATGGCCTATGGCATCGATACCTCGCGTTATCAGGAAAACAAGCGCGCGGTGGAAGACAAGCATATTGGTCCACTGGTGAAGACAACAATGACGCGCTGCATCCAGTGCACGCGCTGCGTTCGGTTCTCAACTGAGGTGGCAGGTGTTACCGATCTGGGCTTGATTGGTCGCGGTGAGGATGTGGAGATTACCTCCTATCTCGAAGCTGCTATGACGAGCGAGTTACAGGGTAACATCATCGATCTCTGCCCCGTTGGTGCTCTTACCTCCAAGCCTTACGAATTTAAAGCGCGTCCTTGGGAATTAACCAAGACGGAATCGATTGACGTGATGGATGCAGTAGGATCTGCCACGCGTATTGATAGCCGAGGCAATGAAGTGATGCGCGTGATGCCGCGCCTTAATGAAGCTGTGAATGAGGAATGGATCTCGGACAAAGCGCGTTTCATTTTCGACGGTCTTAAGACGCAGCGTCTTGATCGCCCATATCTACGGCTGAATGGCAAGCTGACGCCGGTCAGCTGGCAAGAAGCATTTGCAGCGATTGCCCAAAAAATGAAGGGCGTTGCACCGGAGCGGATTGGTGCATTAGCCGGTCAATTGGCAAGCGTTGAAGATATGTTTGCGCTTAAAGCGCTGATGGGTTCGCTCGGTTCTAAAAATATTGACGCGCGTTATCCTGGCTCACCGCTTCATCCGAAGTATGGCCGCAGTTCTTATCTTTTCAACTCCGGCATTGCTGGCATTGAAGAGGCTGATGCGATTTTGATTGTCGGCTCCAATCCGCGTCGCGAAGCGGCTGTGCTTAATGCACGTATTCGCAAGCGGTATTTGAAGGGTGGCGCAGCCATTGGCGTCGTGGGCGAGCAGGCGGATTTGACCTATCCCTACACCTATCTCGGTGCAGGCCCTGAAAGCCTAGCGGAAGCTGCTGCTAAGATTTTTGCCGGCAAAGAAAAGCCGATGCTGATCATTGGCCAAGGCGCTCTAAACCGCGCCGATGGCGAAGCGGTTTTCGCATCGCTCGCTAAATTGGCGACAGACTCGGGTGTCGTTAAAGACAGCTGGAATGGCTTTAATATTCTACATAATGAAGCTTCGCTCGTTGGTGCGCTCGATATCGGATTTGTGCCAGGTGAGGGTGGTTTAGACACCGCTCAGATGATCAAAGCCGGAGCGCTCGATGTGTTGTTCCTTTTGGGTGTTGATGAGGTCGAGGTGCCGGAAGGTGCCTTCGTGATCTATCAGGGCACCCATGGCGATAAGGGCGCGCATCGTGCGGATGTTATATTGCCGGGCGCAGCCTTCAGCGAAAAGTCTGGCCTTTATGTGAATACGGAAGGCCGTGTTCAATTGGCTAACCGTGCGATATTCGCACCGGGTGAGGCGCGCGAAGATTGGTCGATCTTGCGCGCGCTTTCGGCGGCGTTGGGCAATGCCTTACCGTTTGACTCGCTCACCGCGCTTCGTAAGGCGCTTTATGAGGCGCATCCGCACTTTGTGGTTCTTGGCAGTGTAGCCGCCGCCGACGCATCCTCGATTGCCACTTTGGCGAAATTGGTTGGTTCCTTGGGCAAGGATGGTTTCCATTCGCCGGTGAAGGATTTTCACCTCACGAATGCTGTGGCTCGAGCTTCTAAAATCATGGCCGATTGCTCGGCTCTGGCGTCATCGCGTCACGCGATGGCAGCGGAATAAGGAGAAGACGTTGGGTACGGACATCGCTTCTTACGGCTGGGCTTTGGCCTTGGGACTGACGCTTTTGAAAAGCGTCGTGCTCGTCGTTGCTCTGTTGATTTTTGTAGCCTTCATCCTGCTTGCTGATCGTAAGATTTGGGCGGCGGTGCAGCTGCGTAGGGGGCCGAATGTCGTCGGCCCGTTCGGTCTGTTCCAAAGCTTTGCCGACTTGCTGAAGTTTATGTTGAAGGAACCCACCATTCCGGCAGGCGCTAATAAAGGTGTGTTCCTTTTGGCGCCCTTGGTAACAACGACGCTGGCGCTCTCTGCATGGGCCGTAGTGCCTGTCATGGATGGTTGGGCGATTGCCAATATCAATGTCGGTGTTCTCTATATTTTCGCCATCTCGTCGCTTGGCGTTTATGGCGTCATTATGGGCGGGTGGGCTTCGAACTCGAAATATCCGTTTCTTGGCGCATTACGCTCTGCCGCGCAGATGGTTTCCTATGAAGTCTCGATTGGCTTCGTGATCATTACGGTTCTGCTCTGCGTTGGGTCATTGAACCTCTCGGATATCGTGAACGCGCAACATGGCAAATACGGACTGTTCGGCTGGTTCTGGTTGCCACTATTCCCGATGTTCATCATCTTCTTTATCTCGGCCTTGGCTGAAACGAACCGTCCGCCCTTCGATCTACCGGAAGCGGAGTCGGAACTCGTCGCGGGCTTTATGGTGGAATATGGCTCTACGCCTTATATGATGTTCATGCTGGGCGAGTATGTGGCCATTGTGACCATGTGCGCATTGACCACGATCCTGTTCTTGGGTGGATGGTTGCCACCTTTTGATGTCGCGCCTTTCACCTGGGTGCCTGGAGCCGTCTGGTTCATCATTAAGGTTTGTGCGGTATTCTTTATGTTTGCGATGGTGAAGGCTTTTGTGCCGCGCTATCGCTATGACCAGCTGATGCGTCTTGGTTGGAAAGTGTTTTTGCCCATCTCGTTGTTCATGGTCGTTGTTGTAGCCGGTGTGCTGCAATATACGGGCTGGGCACCGGGGCATTGAGAGGATCACGACCATGAGACTGGATCAGGCCGCTAAATCCTTATTGTTGCGAGAGTTCATCTCGGCGTTCGCGCTGTCGATGCGCTATTTCTTCAAGCCAAAGGCAACGATCAACTATCCGTTCGAGAAGAACCCTGTTTCACCACGTTTCCGGGGTGAGCACGCGCTGCGTCGCTATCCAAACGGGGAAGAGCGCTGCATTGCGTGCAAATTGTGCGAAGCCATTTGCCCCGCGCAAGCGATTACCATTGAGGCTGGCCCGCGCCGCAATGATGGTACGCGCCGCACGACCCGTTACGATATCGATATGACGAAATGCATCTATTGCGGTTTCTGCCAAGAAGCCTGCCCGGTGGATGCGATCGTTGAAGGACCGAATTTCGAATTCGCGACCGAGACGCGTGAAGAATTGTTTTATGACAAGGAGCGCTTGTTAGAGAATGGTGCGCGTTGGGAGCGTGAGATTGCTCGCAATATCAAGCAGGATGCGCCGTACCGCTGATCGGCGTTTTGATTTTGGATTTTTCCGGCCTGGCCGGATCGCGTTGGGGACTTGAAAACATGAGCGCTGCTCAGGCCTTTTTTTATCTCTTCTCGGCCGTCTTGGTCGGGTCGGCCTTTATGGTGATCACCTCGCGCAATCCTGTGCATTCGGTGCTCTTTTTGATTTTGGCTTTTGTGAATGCAGCGGGTCTTTTCCTACTGATGGGCGCTGAGTTTTTGGCGATGATTTTGGTCGTGGTTTATGTGGGTGCCGTGGCCGTTCTGTTCCTTTTCGTGGTTATGATGCTCGACGTCGATTTCGCTGAATTGCGTCAAGGCTTTGCCAAGCATTTGCCGCTTGGCGTGTTGTTGGGTCTTTTGGTGTTTGGCGAATTGTTCTCGTTGGTGCTGACCTATTTCATGGCACCGAATGCGGTCGCCGCTGCCCCGAAGGCGTTAGACAATACAATGTCGAATACGGAAGCGCTGGGGCGCGTTCTTTATACCGACTATGTCTATTATTTCGAAGTTTCGGGTTTCATTCTACTTGTCGCCATGATCGGCGCGATTGTTCTCACTTTGCAGCATAAGACAGGTGTGAAGCGTCAGAATATTGCTGATCAGGTGGCACGCACCAAGGAAACGGCTATGGAAGTGCGTAAGGTTACGCCCGGCCACGGTCTTGGAGGGGAGTGAGAGAAATGATTGGTCTTTCGCAATATCTCACCGTTGCCGCCATTTTGTTTACGCTTGGCGTGTTGGGTATCTTCATTAACCGGAAGAATGTCATCGTTATCTTGATGTCGGTTGAGTTGATTTTGCTCTCCGTCAATATCAATTTCGTCGCTTTTTCGACCTTTGGCGGAACGTTGATTGGCCAGGTATTCGCTTTGCTCGTTTTAACGGTTGCGGCCGCCGAAGCCGCCATCGGGCTTGCTATTCTTGTCGTTTATTATCGCAATCGCGGATCCATCGCGGTTGAAGACATCAACATGATGAAGGGCTGAGCGGCTTAATCTCCGCGAGATATTCCATGATCCAGGCAATCGTCCTTTTCCCACTTCTTGGCTTCCTCATCGCGGGCCTGTTTGGTCGCGTCGTCGGGGCTCGCGCCAGCGAAATCGTGACAACGGGTTTGCTAATGGCATCCGCGGTTATGTCTTGGCTGGTGTTCATCAAGACGGGCTATGGCGAGGGTGGCAAGACTCTCGTCTTGGGTAATTGGTTTACCTCGGGCAATCTTTCCGTCGATTGGGCTTTTCGTGTTGATACGCTAACGGCAGTCATGCTCGTTGTTGTCAATTCGGTATCGGCACTCGTGCATCTATATTCGATTGGTTACATGCATGAGGATCCGTCACGCCCGCGGTTTTTTGCCTATCTGTCGCTCTTCACCTTTGCGATGTTGATGCTCGTCACGTCCGACAATTTGGTTCAGATGTTCTTCGGGTGGGAAGGTGTTGGATTAGCCTCATATTTGCTCATCGGATTCTGGTACGAAAAGCCCACGGCGGTAGCTGCAGCCATGAAGGCTTTTATTGTCAACCGTGTTGGCGATTTTGGATTTGCATTTGGCATTTTTGTCGTCTTCGTTTTGACGGGCTCTGTCTCCTATGATGCGGTATTTTCGCGCATTGGTGACTTGGCCGAACTGAAAGTGAATTTTCTTGGCATCGATTGGGATGCCATGACGATTATCTGCCTTCTGCTGTTTGTTGGTGCTATGGGCAAATCGGCGCAGTTTTTACTGCACACTTGGTTGCCGGATGCGATGGAAGGCCCGACACCAGTGTCTGCTTTGATCCATGCAGCAACCATGGTGACGGCCGGTGTATTTATGGTTGCACGTCTGTCGCCCTTGTTTGAGGCATCGCCTTCCGCCATGACGGTCGTGATGTTTGTCGGCGCAACGACGGCGTTTTTTGCTGCAACGATCGGCCTTGTTCAAAACGATATCAAGCGTGTGATTGCCTATTCAACCTGTTCGCAGCTTGGCTACATGTTCGTGGCGCTTGGCTCGGGTGCCTATGGCGCTGGTGTGTTTCACCTCTTCACCCATGCCTTCTTTAAGGCGTTGCTCTTTTTAGGCGCTGGTTCCGTGATCCATGCGATGCATCACGAGCAAGACATCCGCAATATGGGCGGCTTGTTTAAAAAGATCCCGCTGACGGGCACGATGATGGCGATTGGTACGCTTGCTCTTACGGGCTTTCCGATGACCGCAGGGTTCTTCTCGAAAGATGCAATTATTGAAGCAGCTTTTGCTTCGCACTCCGTTGCACAGAGCTATGCGTTTATTCTGCTGGTTCTGGCCGCAGGTATGACGAGCTTCTATTCGTGGCGTCTGTTTTTCCTTACCTTCCTCGGTAAGCCCCGTTGGGGCCATGAGGCGCATGCCCATGATCACGATCATCATGCGCATGCTCATGGTGATCATGATCACGATCACGGCCATTCGCATGAACCGCATGAATCGCCATTGGTGATGACGATCCCTTTGATCCTTTTAGGTGCAGGCGCTTTGTTAGCAGGTATCGTTTTTGCCCCAGCCTTTATCGGCGAAGGCTACAACGAATTTTGGAAGGGGGCGCTCTTCACATCGGAGCATAACCACATCCTTCATACGATGCACGAAGTGCCGGAATGGGTGAAACAATCCCCCTTCATCATGATGGTCGGCGGGTTCGCATTGGCCTGGGTGTTTTATATAGGCAAGCCGGAATGGCCATCTCAACTCGCTGCAAGCCAGCCGTTGCTCTATAAATTCTTGCTCAACAAATGGTATTTTGATGAGCTCTACGATGTGGTGTTTGTTCGCACTGCGAAGCGTGTTGGTCGCTTCTTGTGGAAGCAGGGCGATGGTCGCGTGATTGACGGTTTAGGTCCTGATGGCGTGTCGGCTCGTGTCTTGAACGTGACTGATTGGACCGTTCGGATGCAGAGCGGTTATCTATATCACTATGCCTTCGCCATGCTGATCGGGCTTGCGGGCTTTCTGACCTGGTACATGTTCGGCGGAGCGCACTGATGTCACATCTTCTTTCAGGCCTCATTCTCCTGCCGCTTTTCGGTGCGCTTTCTCTGCTCTTCGTATCGGGTGATAGCGAGAGCTCTCGCAATAATGTCCGTTGGATTTCGCTCGGCACGACAGTGATTACTTTCGCACTCTCGCTCGTTGCGTGGCATCGCTTCGATGCGGCTAGTCCAGCGTTTCAGCTTGTTGAAGAGGGCGCGTGGATTTCGGACGCGATCCGCTTCAAATTAGGCGTCGATGGCTATTCGATGCCGTTCATTTTGTTGTCTACCTTCTTGATGCCGTTTTGCATTGTCGCCTCGTGGGTATCGGTCGAAAAACGGGTGCGCGAATATATGATCGCGTTTCTTGTGCTTGAAGCTTTGATGATTGGTGTCTTCTCAGCACTTGATCTTGTCCTTTTTTACTTGTTCTTCGAAGCAGGTCTTATCCCGATGTTCCTGATCATCGGGATTTGGGGGGGCAAGCGGCGTATTTATGCGAGCTTTAAATTCTTCCTCTACACGCTGTTCGGTTCGGTTCTTATGCTTGTTGCTATTATGGCGATGTATTGGACGGCAAAGACGACAGATATCCCGACCTTACTGACGTTCAAATTCCCCGTTCAAATGCAGACATGGCTTTGGATAGGGTTCTTTGCGTCGTTTGCTGTGAAGATGCCGATGTGGCCGCTCCATACGTGGCTGCCTGATGCTCACGTCGAAGCGCCGACAGCGGGATCGGTTATTTTGGCTGCGATTTTGCTGAAGATGGGTGGCTATGGATTTATCCGCTTCTCGCTTCCGATGTTCCCGAATGCGTCGGCCTATTTCGCGCCGTTTATGTTTAGTCTGTCGCTTGGTGCGATTGTCTATACCTCGCTTGTCGCTCTCGTTCAGGAAGACGTGAAGAAGCTCATCGCTTATTCATCTGTAGCGCATATGGGTTATGTAACGCTGGGCATTTTCACACTGACGCCTCAGGGCATTGAAGGTGCGATGTTCCAGATGGTGAGCCACGGCATCGTGTCAGCTGCTTTATTCTTGAGCGTCGGTGTCATCTATGACCGTATGCATACCCGCGAAATTGCTGCTTATGGTGGCTTGGTCAATCGTATGCCGCTTTATGCAGCGGCGCTCATGGTGTTTACGATGGCCAATGTCGGTTTGCCAGGCACATGCGGATTTATCGGCGAGTTCTTAACGCTTCTCGGCTCGCGAATTGCCAATTCATGGGTTGCGGTATTCGCAACGACGGGCGTTATTTTGTCAGCCGCTTACGCGCTTTGGATGTATGCGCGCGTGGTGCTAGGCAAGCTTGAAAAGCCAGCCTTGATGGACATCAAGGATCTAAGCGTCCGCGAGTTTGCATTGTTAGCGCCACTTGCCTTCCTGACGATTTATTTCGGTTTTCACGCCAACGCCATTCTCGACATTTTTGCTGTGCCGACAGAGCCTTTATTGGCGGCCATTCATGATGCGGTTGGTGCTGTTAAAACCGCTGCCAACACCCTGCCATAAGGTTAGAAGAAACGATGTCATCGACGATTACAGCTCTTCCTATGATGGCCCCGGCGCTCCCTGAGATTGTCATGGGAGCGGGCGCTTTAATGCTGGTCCTGTTGGGCGCGGTCTCGGGTGAAAAGTCTTACGGCCTTGTGCGCGGATTGACCTTGCTTGTGCTTGTGGTCGCGGGTGCGCTGGTTGTGTTGGGCGGAGGTCAGACCGTTGAGGCGTTTGGTGGTTCGTTTATCTCGGATCGTTTCTCTCAATTTATGAAATTGACCACATTGATCGGCTCTGCTGCTGCCCTTTTGTTATCTGATGCTTATCTTGCATCGACGAAGCGTCGTGCCTTTGAGTTTCCGTTGTTGGTTTTAATTTCAACCATCGGCATGATGTTGATGATTTCAGCGCATGATTTGATTGCGCTGTATCTCGGTCTCGAATTGTCGTCGCTCTCTCTTTATGTGGTCGCCTCATTTGATCGGGACTCGGTCAAGTCGACAGAAGCGGGCCTCAAATATTTTGTGCTGGGCGCATTATCATCCGGCATGCTGCTTTATGGCGCTTCTTTGGTGTACGGCATGACGGGTACGGTTTCGTTCGCAGCTATTGCGACGGCACTTAAGGGCGGGGCTGGTATAGGCGTTATCTTTGGTCTTGCCTTCGTGCTTGCGGGTCTTTCCTTCAAAATTTCGGCTGTGCCTTTCCACATGTGGACGCCCGATGTGTATGAAGGCTCGCCGACACCAGTCACAGCGTTCTTCGCCGTTGCGCCGAAAACGGCGGCCATCGCTTTGCTGGTGCGTGTCGTTGAACAGGCTTTTCCATCTATTAGCGGCCAATGGCAGCAGATCATTGTCTTCGTTGCCATTGCTTCGATGGTTCTCGGAGCCTTTGCCGCCATCGGCCAAAAGAACATTAAGCGTTTGCTCGCTTATTCATCGATTGGCCATATCGGCTACGTCCTCGTAGGTCTTTCGGCCGGAACGGTTGATGGCGTTGCGGGTGTTGCGATCTATATGGTGATTTATCTCGTCACGACGCTTGGCGCTTTTGCCTGTGTGTTGTCGATGGAGCGTGACGGCCATTATTACGAAGATATTGATGATCTCGCCGGATTATCAAAAACCAATCCGGCGCTCGCTTTTGCCCTAGCCATGATCATGTTTTCGCTGGCCGGTATCCCGCCCTTGGCTGGCTTCTTTGCCAAATGGTATGTGTTTGCAGCAGCCGTTAATTCTGGGCTTTATGCTTTAGCGGTAACGGGTGTCGTCGCCAGTGTCGTTGGTGCGTTCTATTACCTGCGTATCGTGAAGATCATGTATTTTGATGAGCCAAAGGAAGCGTTTTCACCGGCATCAGCTGCGGTACGCTTAATTGCTTCGCTCGCTGCCATCCTTGTTTTTGGTTTTGCCTTGGCACCTGCTCCTTTGGTGGATGTCGCGAACGCTGCTGCACGGTCCCTTTTCTAAGGTGGCATTAACGGCGATAGCGCGGGAACTTCGGTTCGATCTCACGCGATTTGAAAGTATTGCTTCGACCAATGATGCAGCTATGGCCTTTTTGCGTGAGGGCGGTTTCAGTGATCATTGGTTTGTAGCGGACGAGCAAACCGGAGGTCGCGGACGTTTGGGGCGGCAATGGTCTTCGCCCAAAGGCAATCTATACGCATCGCTCGCCCTTCATATGCCATGCCCTATTGAGTACGGGTTTCAATTAGGTTTAGTTGCGGCACTTTCGATTTACGATGCCGTGGCGTCCTTTGGCACGGTTAAAGATCATTTATCGCTAAAATGGCCGAATGATGTTTTATCAAATGGCGCGAAGCTTTCTGGCATTTTGGTTGAAGGTACTATGTTGCCCGATGGCACTTTTGGAGCCGTTATTGGCTGCGGCATTAACGTGCGCTCTCATCCGCTGGATACGCCATATCCGGCAACCGATTTGGCCGAACAAGGCTTGGTGCTTACGGTTGAAGATATGTTTGCCGCGTTGGCGAAGGGTTTTCGCGCTAATTTAGATTGTTTCGACAAAGGCAATGGTTTCCGCTATATCCGAAGCCGCTGGATTGAACATGCGCGCGGCATTGGTGGTCCGATATCGGTTCGACAGGTGAACGATGTGATCGAAGGGACCTTCCAAGGTCTGGATGACCAGGGAAAATTATTGTTGGCGCAAGATGGAAAAGTGACCGCTATCCTTGCGGGTGACGTATTCTATTGAAAGAAGATTTTGATTAAATGGCGGGCTTTCAGGCCTAGCGGTTTGCATTTTATACTGAAAGGAAGGCTCCATGGTTGGGCCCAAGGATGATTTTGTTTTTTGCGCTTTAGGTGGTCTCGGCGAAATCGGGATGAATGCTGCGCTTTATGGTTATGGTCCGCCTGCCAAGCGCGAATGGATTTTGGTCGATTGCGGCGTGAGCTTTGCTGGCGATGATTTGCCGGGTGTTGATCTTATTTTGCCGGATCTGAAATTTCTTGAAGGGCAAAAAAAAAGGCTGAAGGCGATTATCATTACCCATGCCCATGAGGATCACATTGGCGCATTGATTGATCTTTATCCGCGTCTAGGTACGCCGCCTGTTTATGCGACGCCCTTTGCCGCAGGTCTTTTTGATATTCGCAGGCAAAACGAGCACACGGGCAAGAAGATCAAAATAACAACGATGAAGCCCGGAGATCGGCTCGACCTCGCCCCATTTGATGTTGAGATTGTATCGGTTGCCCATTCCATTCCTGAATCGACAGCATTAGCGATCCGGACTCCGTTAGGAATTGTGGTTCATACAGGCGATTGGAAAATCGACGAGCAGCCTGTTGCCGGATGGTCTACCGACGCAAAGCGTCTCACCGAAATTGGCGATGAAGGCGTTTTAGCTCTGATCTGCGACTCGACCAATGTAATGCGCGAAGGCGAATCGTTGAGCGAGACGGATGTTGCGAATGGTTTGATCGACGTTATAGGCAATGCCAATGGCCGCGTCGCGGTTACGACCTTTGCCTCGAATGTGGCACGTATCCGCTCGGTTGCGTTGGCTGCCAAAGCGGTTGGACGCGAGGTGATTGCGGTTGGTCGCGCTATGGATCGCGCTATTCAGGTAGCGACTGAATGCGGATATCTTGAAGGCGTACAAGAGTTCCGCTCGTCTGAAACCTATGGCTATTTGCCGAGGGACAAAGTTGTAGCCCTTCTCACCGGAAGCCAAGGGGAGCCGCGTGCCGCCTTGGCGCGCGTTGCCGAGGATCAACATCCAGACGTTACACTTGCGCCCGGCGATACCGTCATCTTTTCGTCGCGGACCATCCCCGGGAATGAAAAGGCCGTGGGTCGCATCATTAACGGGCTCGTTGGCCAAGGCGTTAATGTTGTAACCGATCGTACAGCACTTGTGCATGTTTCAGGTCATCCACGCCGGGGTGAGTTGAAGAAAATGTATGAATGGGTGAGGCCAAAGACGCTGATTCCCGCCCATGGTGAACCGCTACACCTTGATGAACACCGGCGATATGCTTTGGCTTCCGGTATTCCGGACGTCGTCATGGCGTCGAATGGCGATATTGTCCGCTTGGCACCGGGTGAACCCGGTATCGTCGACGAAGCGCCCCACGGGAAATTGTTTAAAGATGGGGAAGTATTGGCTCCAGCTGCTGATCCGGCGATCCCAGAGCGTCGGAAGCTGGCCTTTGCAGGCATCGTCTCCGTTGCGGTGGCCCTTGATTCTAAGGGTGAGCTCGTTGGCGATCCGGCCTTTGCTGTCTCCGGCATTCCTCAGGTCGATCGAACGGGGTGTTCTTTTGAAGATTTGATCGAGGA
>Ga0209084_1002872_pt1 | contig 12956 bp, 3 predicted proteins | sample C_130820_MF_Meta_FD_187309 | JGI IMG/M metagenome (GOLD analysis project Ga0209084, IMG submission 187309) | Freshwater microbial communities from Lake Croche, Canada to study carbon cycling - C_130820_MF_MetaG (SPAdes) (version 2) | ecosystem: Environmental > Aquatic > Freshwater > Lake | place... | reverse complement strand
CGAGGCCACTGAGATCCAGATTCCAAAAGCGGCTGAAAGGAGAACAAGGATATAGAGAAAGATCCGCGACCAAAAAATGGTCGAGGGCATCGGAGCGTCTATATCTGGCTCAAAGGCCCGGCGGATGAGACCGCGGCGGGGTCGGGTGGGATTATTCACAGGGATGAAGGGGATAAAAAATTAATATGGAACTCATGAACTCAGGAATCAAAAGGGATCATCTTGTGATCAATGAAGTACGGATTCATTTTTAATTTAATGACAGTCGGAGATTCAGTTGAGGAAGACAGAACAAGCAATGTTTAGAAGTACTAGACCTGTGATGGATTATTTTTTATTCAGTTCCTGAGTTCCTGAGTTCCATATTATAAATCTTTTTCCTCTCGCCGTTCTCACGCCGCTCCTTCCTGCTGCAGCGAGAGCGCGTAGTAGAGACCCTTCTTCTCCATGAGTTCGGAGTGGGTGCCGCTCTCCTTGAGGATTCCGTGCTCCAGATAGAATATCTTATCCGCCATCTTTACCGTTGAGAGTCGGTGGGTAGCGAAGAGGATCGAGTGGCCGTGGAATTTCTGCCGCAGATTCATGATAACCCTCTGCTCCGTCGGGGCATCCAGTGCGCTTGTGGCCTCATCTAGCAGAAGCAGGTTCGGGGACTGCATGACGAGCCGGGCGAGTGCTATGCGTTGGCGCTGTCCTCCCGAGAGATTGCGGCCTTGTTCACCCACAGGAGAGGCGTAGCCATTGGGGAGAGTCATGATGAAGTCGTGTGCCTCTGCTAGCTTCGCTGCCTCAATGATTGAAGCCGATGGGGCGTCTGGGTCACTCATGGCGATATTCTCCATGACAGATCCTTCCATCAGGAGCGTCTCTTGGAAGACCATGCCGATCTGGCGTCGTAGAGAGTTGAGCTCCACCTTGGAGAGGTTGAAGCCATCGACCTCCACAGATCCCTTCACCGGCTCATAAAGCCGTCCCATGAGCTTGAGGAGGGTGCTCTTGCCTGATCCGCTGAGACCCACCATGGCGACAAGGCTGCCTGCGGGGATATCGAGGGAGATATTCTGCAACTGGAGCTGTCCAGGGGAATAGCCGAAGTCGATCTCCTTGCAGGTAATCTGTCCCTGAATCTCTGGAATCGGCATCTGATCCTCTGAATCTTGATCTTCGCGTGCTCGGTTAGCCACATCGCCGAGACGGTTCATTGAGAGTGCTGCTTCTTGGAAATTTTGCCACGACTGGGCAAGGCGGAGTAGGGGGCTTGTCACATAGCCGGCTAGAATGCGGAAGGCGATGAGTTGCCCAAGGGAGAGTTTCTGGTCGATCACCATGTAGATACCAACCCAGAGGACGGCGACATCATTGAAACGGCTAATCAAGGTGCCCACGGTGGAGGCGCTCGTGGAGGTCAGAGTATTACGGAATGAGGAGGCGATCGTGTCGCCGTACCGCTTGAACCACTTCCAGCGGCTGCGCGTCTCGATATTCTGCCCCTTGATGGTTTGGATACCGGTGAGCGACTCGACCAGGTGAGACTCTGTAGCCGCGTTCTTCTCAGCGCGGTCCTGAAGCTGTCGACGAATGATTGGGGAGACTCCAAGGGTTAGGGCCACCAGCAGCGGGACTCCTAGCAGCGAGATCACCGTTAGCTTCACGCTGTAGAAGAGCATGATCGCCACATAGATCACCGAGAAGGCGGCATCGATCATTGCGGTCAGAGCCGTTCCTGTCAGGAAGTTACGGATCTTGTCGAGTTCGCGGAGACGGGAAGCGATTTCTCCCACGGGTCGCTGGTGGAAGTAGGAGAGGGGAAGCCTGTAGAGATGCTCCAGCACCTTCAGTCCAAGAGCCAGATCGATGCGGTTGGTAGCATCGGTGAAGAGGAAGGTGCGGATCGCTGTCAAGGCAGCCCCGAAGATCGTGCAAATGATCAGCAATCCTCCCAGCACATCGAGCGTGCTCAGGCTCTCCTGGACGATGACTTTGTCGATGATCACCTGGATGATCATCGGGTTGGAGAGAGCAAAGATCTGAATGAAGAAGGACGCCACGATCACCTCAAGGAAGGTGCGGGTGTGCTTCCTGATGTAGGGAAGGAAAGAGCGGAACCCGAAGGCTTCACCTTTGGGGGCGCGAGAGCGGCGAGTTAGTAGGATGGGATATCCCTGCTCTCCAGGCTCTGGGAGATCCTTCCAGGTTGTCCACTTCTGCTGATCATGCTTCTCCTTTGCTATCGGGTCGGCAATCAGGAGCCCATGAGTGGAGACTCCCTGCACAACAACCGGGGCATCACTAAGGATCATTAGGAATGGAGCATCCTGATCGCGTAGTGCCGTTGCTGGGAGCATGAGCGGCTGAGTGGCGATACCGATCATGTCGGCCACGGAGCCGATCCGTGGGAAGGAGAGCGCGGGCCGCCCCTCTTGGTGGAACTTCAGGGCTGAGCGGATCACCTCACTCCGGAACGGGAGGTCAAGTTGACCCGCGATCATCCTGAGGCACGCCAGAACGGCCTCCTCGGGTTTAGAAGCCTTGTGGAAGGGTGGGGGAGGGGTGGAAGAGGAAGGGTGAAATGTGAAACCTGAAACTTGAGTATCGGAAGAGGAAGATGTTGAGGAAACTTGAACCAAGTCGGTGGGAACCGACGCGGAAGACGAGCGTAGCGAACCCGTCAGGGCGGCACCGCTTTGCGGGAGCAAAGTGCCGTCAAACCTGAGCTCTGAACTACCCTCCACCAGAGTTCCGAGCAGGCTGTTCAGCAGATCCGAGGGGACGCCAATGCTGCGGCCATTGGATGATGGAAGATAGGTGATGGGTGATGGAAGATCGGGGATAGGGGATAGGCTATCGGTAATGGGTGATGGGGAATCGGTAACCATCGCCTGCGGGAGGAGTTCGATTGCGATCTGCTTGGCGGCGGCAAGCGGGAGTTCTCTTTTTTTGAGGAGATCGCGGACTAGGGGAAAGAGTTCGGAGAGAGAGGTCTTGGAGCACAGTGAGGAAGTCCACTCCGGGTGATCCTTAAGGAGTCTTTCAAAGACATCGGCAGGGATCTTCACGGCCTTGAGCGGAGAGGCGGCGCGTACCCACTCGCAGGGAACTCCCGTGGAGAGGGAGAACCAACCGACGAGGGAACCTGGCTTAATCAGCTCTAGCGAGATGGGAGTCTCATCCGAGCTTCCCAGAGCACGGGCACTCCCTTCGGTGATCAGGTAAAGAGAGGCAGGCAGAGACTCTTGCACAGAGAGTTCTTCACCAGTCTGGAAGGAAACATCCCCGAGCTTTCCTTTCAGGGCATTGAACAGATCCTCTTGGGGAAGATCCTTCAGGGGTATGGCTCCGGTCAGTAGATCCGGGAGATGTGCGTGAACAGGCATAAAGGATTCATCAACGCATAATTACCCGAGTTTGTCATCCTTCCGAGTGCGACAATCGTGATACATCCCGGTCAATCTGAGGTCAGGCACTTGAGTTCTTGGTGAAACTTAACTTCCGATGGCTTGGAGTTTCTCATGGGGGAGGGGAGTGAAGCACCATCTCATCGACTGACGAAATCCGCACCGGAGGGACACCTTCAGGGAAGTTCTTCTAAACGGATCAGTCTTCCTGCGAATCTCTATAACTATTTGGGTGCCAGGCCGAGTTGCTTTGCCGCTGCATGGAGGTTGGCGTCTGCGGTGTGCAGGGGGATCTTATGCCGATCGGCCAGTTCCAGATACGCGGCATCATTGGAGGAGAGATCAAATTGGAGAGCTAAATGGAGGATGCGTTTTCTAGCCGGTCCCTCCGGTAGATCCTCAATGGTGAGAGGGACCTGATTCAATGCTTCAAGGGCTTCGCGTGTATCTCCCTCGCTCAGCCTCCTGCGCTTGTGAGCAGAGCGGAGAAGATTGTTCATCTCATAATGCCAGAGGGCGGGCACTGCGAGTGCAACCGACCCTTGGACGATCAGAGAAAGGAGATGTTCAGCCTTCTCGGAGGATTCGTCTGCGAGGATCCATGCACCACAGAACGAGGCATCTGCAACGGCTTGCTTCACCGTTGACCCTCCTCGACGAGGGATTTTAGTGAGGGTTTTCCTGCTTTGGAGCGGGTACGTATCGCACGGAATGCAGTGACAGGATCAACGCCAATATTTACTCCCACCGCATTGCCGGAGGAGAGCAGGGCGACACGCTTGCCCCGCTTGGTAATCCAGATCCGGCTTCCCTTGGAGGCAAGATCCACAAGCGAGGAGAGCTTGTTCTTAGCCTCGAAGGTACCTAGAGAAAGAGTTGATGAAAGATGCAATAAAACAAACTAGCCAGATAGCTAGCTGTTGTCAAATACACTCCAAGATGACCTGATACCTGTCACCTGCCTCATGCCACCAACTGGAATGTCGGCGATCTCACCCCGGAAAACTGGGCGAAATCTCAGAAAGGGCATATGACAGCGGTGCTCACTTGCTATTTTGTCATCCTTTAGTAGGTGCTGCTTGCGACATAGACGTTCTCTCTATCAGATCTTTGTCAAGACGTTGCTCGGAATGACGCTTGCCACTCTGCCTCTCAGCCAAGAGTCGCACCAATCCTTCAATGATCAGAGAGAGTGGCATCGTAATAAAAGCTGCTACCTGAATCCAATGTGTTCAGGTCAGTGGAGGTGGCTGAACTGAGGGTTGCTCTTGTTGGGGTGAGCATGGGGGAGGGGATGGGAGAAGTTAAGTATGAAGACGATGAATTATGAAACCGAGGAAATAATCACTCCACATCTCATGTTGTCGAAGTGGCCGTATCCCATCGCAAAGCCATCCTCATAGTTCATGGGTGAGAGAGATCTTGTTGTTTCCGCGATGATTAACTGCCAGGGAAAGGGGGGAGTCAGCTGTTACCAGCAGTCCCTTTAGTTTCAGGAGATTGCAGATCACCGGGAAGAGTTCTGAGAGAGACGTTTGAGACCGGAGTGACGTTGCCCAATCAGGATGATCGTTCAGTAATTTTCTGAAAAAATCAGCCTTGATACGTAGCGCCTTGACCGGTGAGGCTGCTTGCGCTCACTCGCAGGGAAGTCCGTGAGAGGGTGAAAACCATCCGATGAGCGAGCCGGCGTTAAGGAGTTCAAGGGAGAATGCTTCCTCTGCTTCACCAAGCAGGTGGATGCTTCCCTCTAGTATCAAATGGACAAAATCACAGGAGTGTGATCGGTCGATGAGTTCATGACCGATTTCATACGAAATCTGCTCAATCTTTCCTTATTAGGCAATCACATGACTGGCAAAAGATGAGCCTTTCAGCTCGAACATATTACCTAATCCAAGAAAGCTTAAACCTGTGAGATTACCGGCATTGGTTTGCCTTCCCCCAAGGTTCGAATTAGTTCCATCTACATCGACGCCTCCTACTTGGGCTGTTGTTGCAGCACCTAGAGAAAAGCCACTAGCACACTGAACCTCTGCCACGAGATTGGGGCCAGTAGAGGTGATTCTGTAGATGCCGAAATCAGTCGCGCTGCTTGAAACTTCACCACCGATATTGTTGGCATCAAATCCGCTCGGAGCCGCTCCGATGAACCATCGACCAGTAGTATCAGCTCCACCAGCAAGCTGTAAGGTATCCGAGTCCTTGAAATTCCTAATGACGACAAAGTCGGCATCGGTTCTCTTAGCTGAGATGGAAGCAATACTAGTACCAGGATTAGCACCATCTTTGGTAGTAAATGTTGCCGCCTTATTGCTGGTGCTTTCTGTGTAGAGCCCATCTGTTTTGAACAAATTGGCACCACTTCCCCCGATAAGGGTATCAGCTCCCACGCCTTTGCCATCACCACCACCGACACCTCCTCCATGGAGGGTATTGTTAAATTCATTGCCCTTGAGGACATTCGACCCAAGTTCTGCACCAAGTATACTTTTATGCTGATTCCCCGTTGAGTCGCAGCTTCCTATTGCACCCCTAGCAATCGGATCACCCGCTTGGAGAATGATATTGGAGATACTCTTACCCCCTTGGCTATCCCCTCCCACGAATTTTGTATTCTGTAGGACACTCGAGAGGGAAAAGGTAACTTGAGCTGTTCCTGCTCCTGGAATCCCAGACCAGAAGAGATCCGATGCCGTGCCGACGATCGTATCATTTCCACCTCCTCCGGTGACGACATCTCCACCTCCTCCGGTGACGACATCTCCACTATTCCCAGTTTCTGTTGAACCAATCAAATTACCTAGGCTATCAGAGGTAACGGATTTAACGGAACTCATGAAGAAGAGATCATTACCAATGCCTCCGATCATGTAGTCATCCCCTGCACCGCCATCCAAGGTTGCTCCTTTTAATGATGAGTTGGCATCAGTAGCGATGAGGGTATCGGAGCTGGCAAAACCATCGAAGACCCAGCCCCCCAGGCGTCCGTTCCTTGTCCAGTACTGGCTGATATCTTTCCCTGGTCCTGACACTATCGCGGTCGTAGGGACTGGATCTGTGTCCCAGAAGATACTAGTCATAAAACCATTTCCGAAGTCCTTCAGTGCCCCGGCTATGCTATCGAAACCTGTGGCTGTTCCACCGATCAAGACATCATTACTTCCTATGCCCACGATGCTGTCGCGTCCCACGTTACCCACCAAGGTGCTGCCGACGTCGCTCGTTCTCGAATTTAGATTGTAGATAAAATTATCCAGGTTATTGCCTTCGCCGTATCTTCCAGCTCCATTCACCAAGAGTTGATCCACGAACTTGCCTTGGGAGACAACTGTGCTACTGAGCACGATCGCTCTTAGGTCGGAAACAATGAGATTGTGCTGCCCTCCATTCAGGCTGACACCTGTGTTGCCAATGCCTGCAGCAGTGCTGGGAGCGAAGTTGGTGTAGTTGACTGGGGTCTCGTTGCCATACTTGATGCAGAGGTCGAAGCCTTTTGGACCAGTGGTGACGACTCCGTTATTGAAGCTCGTGTCACCATTAGAGACATAAAAAGTGTCGCTACCGATGCCTCCGACCATGGTGTGTAGTCCTGTGAAAGTGACCCCTCCCACCGTAAAGTCGGAACCATCTCCCCTTCCGATCTGTTGTGTGACATACAGATCATTTCCGTTCTGACCAGTCATGAAGACAGGATAGCTATCCCAGTTACCTTCGATTGGCTTGGTGGGTACAGGGATTATTGTTCCAAAGGGATTATCGAACAGGATCGGGGCATTGCTTTGGTAGCCTGTAAAGATACCGAAGATAGACTCCGCCGGCATCTGGGCCCAAATGATGTCATTCCCATTACTCCCCTGAAGGGTGACGGGTTTGGCGGTAACATGTCCTAATAAATCCGTTGTTGTCGGTAAGGTGAGTTGTTGTGCCGTGACACGGAAGTCGTAGCTCTGTCCAGAGGGGAGAGTGGGGAGGTTATCGACTGTAAGGCTGGGCATGTTTGCTGTGCCTGCCAAGTCTTGGGAGGTGCCGTTCACATAGGTCTTCCAAGGACCGAGATTTCCACTGCCATCATCGGTACGGAAATAGACCGAGTAGCCAACCACTTTCCCACCCGTTGCGGGAGCATTCCACGCGAGGGTAGTCTGCAGTCTTCCAGGATTGTTTGGATCAGAAACTAACTGATCTACAATCAGTAAACTGAATCCATCGGGAGGAGAGAGAGTCCCGTCATTCTCAAATTTCTTTCCCTCAGCTGTGCCATATTGGACAGCCAAACTGGTAGAATTAGGAACAGTGATCTTCAGTTCTCTATCAGAGAATAAATTGGGTACATTGGAGCTCGGAACACCGTTTCCGAAGCCGAGGAAGGTAGCGGGATCGGTCTGACCTGAGTTCGGTGGTAGAGTCGGGTTATTGGGATTGATGTTGGGAAGATTCGGAGTCTGGGTCGTCACCAGGAGTGTGGCGGTGGTGATACGATCGGCGATGGAGTGGAGATCGACTGTGGAGAGCAAGTGGTTCGTTCCCGCGGCAGCAACGATGCTATCAGCCTGATTACGCACGATGAATGTATCACCTCCCTTTGTGCCGATGAGTGTGTTGGATCCGCTCAAGCCACCAATGCCATCGTTGTATCCGGGGCCTCCGTCGAGGTAGCTGTTTGCTCCGTGAGCCACCAAGTAGTTATTTCCGGCAGCGCCGATGACTCCATCGATGAAAGATTGATCCCGCGTGTCGAAGGGGGCAGCAGCGTAGAGATCAGGATTGGCATACGTGCTGTTCACATAGCCAAAGAGAGAGGTATTGTCACCATTGCCGATCAGGGTATTGTTTCCTCCCATGCCGAGCATCAAGGCATTCGCCGAGGCTGAAGACATGGTATTGTCCAGTGCATTCCCCACGCCGTAGACAGCAGAACCCAATAAATTAAAGTACTGCAGGCTGAAGAAGGAGGAGAGATCCTTTGAGGCAAAGGAGGGAGATTTGGTGATCGATGGGGAGCCATCGGGACTATCGGGTGCAAATTGATTGACTTCCGTGGACTGAATTGGATCGAAGTTCACGTAGGAATTAACGATTCCGATTTCAGGAGTCGTTGCCGTCGGTGCTGGATTCGGGGGGGTGATTTGACCTGTAAGAGAATCCCTTTCCAGCGAGAACGGATTGAGGATTCGGGTGTCGCGATGACGAACGACAAAGGTATTGATACCTCCATCGGCCTGGAGTATGGAGACGCCTAATCCGCCATCGAGGGTGCTGTTACCGACTCCCGATAGGATGAGATTATTTCCCGAGCCTCCGATCAGGCTATTGTTTCCGTCCCCGCCCACTAGCGTGGCATTGCTCGTCCCGGCTAGCAGGGTGTCGTTGCCATTGCCTGAGGCAAGGCTGGAGTTTCCGCCGTTTTTGGAGGCATCGAAGTAGACAGAAGGTGTGTAATCGACCGGCGCGGTGAAGGTATCAGAACCGATGCCTCCGGTAATCGTCTGAATGCCGATCTGGGCGGCATTCAGACCAATCTGGATCAGATTTTTGCCATTGGCTGTGACGATCTTCTGGGCAGCTCGGGCACTCACAGTGGAGAGGGCCGGGTCATCAAGAATTACCCCATTGCCGGTGAGCTGGATCGTGCTGGCGCTCTGGAGCGTCGTCGGGTTCTGGATGGTGGGCAGAGCGGTCGTGCCAGGTAAATTATTGATCAGGTAGAGATTGGCTCCGGATCCACCGACGAGTGTATTGGAGGCGAAAGCTCCTGAGAACAATGTGTTATCTACGACCTGATACTGATTGATTAGAATTCCATTAGGAAGACCGCCTACGTTGCCAGATCCTTTCTGAGGACTGAAAAAGGTGTTGAATGGAATGGTTGGCAATGAATTTCCATTTGATCCTGCCAAGGATTGATTTTGACCCAAACCAGTGAGGAAATCACCTTTTCGGTGAATATAGGAATTTGGGTTGTACTGAAGAGCGCTGATTAGTGAAGTATCGATGGCCGCCTCATTCGGGATTCCATAATTGGCAGCTGTAATGCTGGAGATGGCATTGTTAATGAAGGTGGATGCTTGGCTTTTTGTAGCATCAGTAGGTGCTAAACCATACCCTGCTGATCCATCCAACGTGGCGCCATTCAGCCATCCAGTGATTGCTCCTCCCTGCGAAATCAGTGAAGTGGTCGACTTAGAAAGAATAAGCGTGACGGTGCCGGGTGTGGCTCCTACGCCAGGACTAGATGAAATGCCGGTGATTGTGGTGCCTACAGCGATGCCGTTGCCAGTGACAACTTGTCCAACTGCAAAACCCATGGTGGGGCTCGTGCCGGGGGAAACATTCAAGGTGACCGAAGGTGCGTTGGCAAGAGTGACCGACTTCACTGCTCCGTAGACATTAGCGGAGAGTGTGTCACTGCCAGTATTCCCAACGATCTTCTGGATGCCGCTGCCTTGAAGCGATCCGACGGAGTTGTTTCCATTCCCAAGCTGGAGAACCTCAATATTGGAGACACTGTTGAAGCTTGTCCCCGATAGTGAGGCGGCTGTATTTAGAAGGAGCGAGTCGGTGCCTCCATTGCCATTGATGTGGCCAAAGCTGCTGCCAGCAAGAGCCGATGCCTGGATGACGAAGGAGTCGTTCCCTGCCGCACCTGTCATGGTATCGTAACCCCCCTTGCTACCGAAGAAGGTGTCGTTGCCGGTTCCGCCGCCGATAAGGCTGACGCGGTTGACCGACTTTGAACCGTCGAGCAGGGCGGAGTTAGTCGCGTATCCCGCCACGCTGAGTGCGTCGCTGCCGAGCCCAGCCACAAGTGTGTGAACGCCGACTTTCTCGGCATTCGTGCCGAGGATGATCTGGGATGTAGTGCCTAAATTGGCTACGGTTCCGAGGTTGGTCACATTGGCAGTCGCCATGGTGGCGAACAGGGCATCGCTGACAGTCACGGGAGTAGTGGAGGAGACGCCGAGGGTATTGGAGGCTGAGGGAAGGGTGGAGAGCGAGATCGAGTCGGCTGCAAAGGCGGCGAGGTTGGCTTGATTGACCAGCAGGAGGTTCTGTCTGTCACCACCGATGAGCGTATCCCTACCCAATCCGGCCACAAGGGTGTTACTGGTGCCGAGGCTGGCATTGAGAAGGTTGCCATTGCCCGGGAGTCCTGCAGCGGAACCGGAGAGGAGTAAGTTGGTTCCGGTGCCCGAGAGCATGGTAGTCTTACCCGTGCCTCCTCTGAGTGTGCTGTTGCCGCTGAGAGCCGTAAGGCTGTCGTTGCCAAGACCTGCCACAAGGGAATTGGAAACGCCGCCGCCTATCAGGTTGTTGCCGAATGTGTTGATCAGAGTGCCTGCGGCGATGGAGGCAGTTGTTATGGCCGAAAGGGTTAATTTGGTGCCTGCGATGGCGGTGATCGTCGTTCCTGCCGCTATTCCGTTGCCCATGATCTGCTGTCCAACAGCAAGTCCGGAGGTATTGGCAATGATGATACTCGTGTCTCCCATTTTAGCGATGGCAGCAATCGTGGTGGAGACTCCGGGATTCGATCCTGAGATTAAGGTATTGAACCCCGTGCCGGAGCGGAGGGTATCCTTACCGGAACCTCCACGAAGAGTGTTTCCGTTGAGAGAGCTTCCGTTGTTATTGCCTCCCCAGAGGCTTTGGCCGAGGGTTCTTCCAAGAGAGGTGCCGGCCACAATTGAGTTGTTCTTTGAGCCGCCGACTAATGTGGCGAGGCCATTACCTGCAACAATGGTGCTGCTGCCAGTTCCGCCAATGATGCTATCCGTTTTATTCGCCGTGCTTCCGTAGAGGGTCGTGTTACCAGATCCACCGATCATTGTTGTGGCGGCTTTTCCAGCGTAGAGTACGGAATCGCCACTATTGGAGGCTGCGGTGAGGGTATTCGTGCTGGCATTGGTACCCTCTGTACCTGAGTTTCCATAGCCTACGAGCGCTTGGGATCCAACGAGACTCAGGCCATGCTTACCACTGGTAAGTGTAGCGGTGCCTGAAGTCAGAGTGTCCCAATCATTGCTATTTTTAAGATTTGAAGACCCCGGCACGACAGTGATAATGGGCTTGAGTGGCGCACGAGGAGTTGGTGCAGGGTTGCGGGAGGCACACTCGACGGTAACTTGTTGCTCATTTAGCAAAAGCACAGCTGAGTCATCTTCATTCAAGAGGGCGGTGATCTCCTCATCGGAGAGGGAGATGCCTCGCACTACAGCGGAAAAGAGAGCGCCTTCGTCACCAGGGGTTTCCTGCTCATTGAAGAGGGCATCAATGTGGTGGCCGATCTCCTCGAGAAGCACGGCGGTGACTAGATCCGATGGGCAATCCTCTGAGAGGTAGATGGCGCCTGTTTCGCGGGCGTAAGCTCCATAAACTATCTCCATGCTTGCGGCTGGGAGGATCTGAATCTCTGGAATCCAAGAGAAATCTCCCGCTCTAATCGACTGAAGCAGTGACTCTGATTGATGGCTCTCTACCCCGAAGATATTACGTAGATCCGTAGAGGCATCTGGACGGGTAGCCCAATGAGTGAGGAGTGCAATGAGCTCGGGGGTGAGTTTATGTATCATAGGGGAAAGAACTAGTCTGAAATTTGATATACGATATTTAAAAGATGCTGTCTGTCAACTGATCAGATGCTGAATGCAACGTATTTGATGAGATTTTTGACACTAGAGGATGTAGTTCGTTCAAATAGATTTTAGGAAAGTCAGTTTGTCCTAGTCATTTTCAGGCTGATCGGGAGGTGTGGCTAGAGGGAGTCAGTGAGTTCAGACTCTAAGAATGATGTGTTGGCATCATTATCTGCTGATGTAGTGAATCAGCTGTGAGAACAACTCTATCCATTGATCCCGATGTCGCGGAGCGGTTGCGACAGGAATTGGCCACCAGTCAAAGGTCTTTCAAGCAGATCGTGAACGATTGTCTCAGAGGTGGATTTGGCCTAAAGTCGGAAAAGCTTAAGAGTAAATTCCGCATTGAAAGTCACTCCTCCCAATACGTTCCGGGAGTTGATCGGTTAAAGCTCAATCATTTGGTCGATGAACTCGATGCGGAATCCTTCATCACTAGTCGTCGCAATCCAACTTCACGATGATCATTCCGAACATCAATCTTCTCGTGTATGCCTACAACACGGAAGATCCAAGCTACGCTCAGGCCAAGAGATGGTGTGAGGCTTTACTTAATTGGAACTGATCCGGTGGGACTACCTTGGGTAACGGTTTGCGGCTTCCTATGTCTCATCACCCATCCGCGTGTCCTTATCGATCCCATGTCCGTAGTGAAAGCCACGGAGCAAGTGCGTGCATAGCTGGATTGCCCCTTATTGTTGACCGTTGAACCGGGAAAAAAGTTTTCAGCAATCTTTCCAGGGCTTCTGGATGATGCCGGTACAGCGGGCAATCAGACTACGGCAGCCTATTTGGACGATCTGGCGATCGAGCACCTAACAGAACTGCATAGCAATGATTCAGATTTTTCGTGATTCAAGGGTCTGCGTTGGAGGAATCCCATGAAGGCCTGAGAGCTTAAACTTTAGACCTTAGACCTTAGCGT
>Ga0209084_1002871_pt1 | contig 12958 bp, 14 predicted proteins | sample C_130820_MF_Meta_FD_187309 | JGI IMG/M metagenome (GOLD analysis project Ga0209084, IMG submission 187309) | Freshwater microbial communities from Lake Croche, Canada to study carbon cycling - C_130820_MF_MetaG (SPAdes) (version 2) | ecosystem: Environmental > Aquatic > Freshwater > Lake... | reverse complement strand
TATGATTTACAATTCAACAAAGCTTTTCTTGATCCCATCAAGATTATTCTAGACTGTATGGGATGGAAAACAGAAAAGACCAGTTCACTTGATGATTTTTTTAACTAAGGTGTAAAATGAGTATTCTTGATAAAATCAAAAAGAATTCCAGTATTAAAGATTCTGCAATTCTATCCAAATCGAAGTTCTTTACCGATAAAGACATGATTTCTACTAGTATTCCTGCAATTAATATTGCATTATCGGGTAAACTTGATGGCGGTCTTACACCTGGTCTTACTATGTGGGCAGGTCCAAGTAAACACTTTAAGACAGCATTCAGTTTGTTAATGGCGAAATCTTATTTGGAGAAATATGAAGATGCAGCACTCTTATTCTATGATAGTGAATTTGGCACACCACAATCTTACTTTGATTCTTTTGGAATCGATACTGATAGGGTACTTCATACTCCTCTAACAGATATTGAACAACTTAAATTCGATATTATGACTCAAATCACCAATGTTGAACGTGGTGACCATTTGATTATTGTAATTGATTCTATTGGCAATCTGGCTTCAAAGAAAGAAGTTGATGATGCTCTTGATGGTAAATCTGTTGCTGATATGTCAAGAGCAAAACAAGTTAAATCATTGTTTCGTATGGTAACTCCACATTTGTCATTGAAAGATATTCCTATGATTGTGGTAAATCATACATACATGGAAATTGGTATGTTCCCCAAAGCAATTGTCGGCGGCGGTACCGGTTCTTATTATTCAGCTGATAATATCTTTATTATTGGTCGTCAACAAGAAAAAGATGGAAAAGAAGTCGTTGGTTATGATTTCATAATCAATGTGGAGAAATCAAGATATGTTAAAGAAAAATCTAAAATACCTGTTACTGTATCTTTTGATGGTGGCATCAGCCGTTGGTCTGGTCTCCTTGAATTGGCTATTGAATCCGGACACGTTGTCAAACCCTCTAACGGATGGTACTCTAAAGTCAATATCGAAACCGGTGAAGTAGAAGAAAAAAGATATAGAGAAAAAGATACTGATACTAAAGATTTTTGGTTACCAATTCTAAATGAAAAATCATTTAGAGTTTTTATTGAAAACAAATATATGGTATCTTCTGGAGATATTATTAAACAAGAGGATTATGAGGAGGTAGAAAATGATTGAAGGTATTGATTATCAATATATTTACCCAGCAAAAGATCCCTCAGCAATTCACATTGAATTGTTGCAAGGCCCTTATGTTGGTACTGTATTTCAATATGGCAAGGTAAAATTTGAAGAAAAAGATGAAAATGTCTATTTACTTTTTGGATATGATGTGATAGAATCCACAGTATCAAAACCAAAAAAGTTGGAGAAAGATTCGGATTTCAAGAACCACATTGGTGATTTGTTGGTTGAGATTATGTCTGGGAATTTAGAGCAGGATATCATAGATGAGAGTGGAACAACTGATACTGAGGAATCTAATTTATAATGAAGAATATTTTCGTAAAGTATTACCTTTTCTAAACAAGGAATATTTCAATGGTACAGATAAACTCTTATTTGATGAAATCTCCGGTTTCGCGGCCGAATACAATTCTCCTCCTTCGGCTGCAGCAATCTCAATATCCATTAAAGAGAAGAAAACTCTCACAAATGATGAAGTGGAGAAGTCCGAAGAATATCTGGATGAATTACATAGACTTGATATTAAGAACACTAATCAAGAATGGCTCGTCAACAAAACGGAAAAGTTTTGTCAAGAGAAAGCAATTTATAATGCAGTCCTTGATTCAATCACAATTTTGGATGGAAAGGACAAATCCCATGAAAAGGGTGCCATACCAAAGATTCTTTCTGATGCGTTAGCGGTAAGTTTTGATAATTCTGTTGGCCATGATTATCTAGAAAATTCAGATGAACGATACGAATTCTACCACAGAAAAGAAGAAAGAATACCCTTCGACCTTGATTATTTCAACAAAATCACAAAAGGTGGTCTCCCAGCCAAAACACTTAATATTGCCTTGGCTGGAACTGGCGTCGGTAAGTCTCTTTTTATGTGTCATGTGGCTGCCAGTTGTATGGTACAAAGCAAAAATGTTCTTTATATCACTTTAGAAATGGCAGAAGAGAAGATTGCAGAACGCATTGATGCAAATCTACTCAATGTTAAAGTTGATGAATTGGTTAATCTCGACAAAGAAACTTATGATAAAAAAGTTGCAAGAGTTAAGAGTAAAACCACAGGTAAATTGATTATTAAAGAATACCCAACCGCATCTGCATCCACATCTCATTTTAGGACTTTATTGAATGAACTACATCTTAAACGCAATTTCAAGCCTGATATTATCTTTATTGACTATCTTAATATCTGCACTTCTTCTCGTATTAAACCTGGTGCTAGTATTAATTCCTACACATACGTCAAATCGATTGCGGAAGAACTTCGTGGACTTGCGGTCGAATATGGTGTGCCTATCGTTAGTGCTACACAGACTACAAGGTCGGGATTTACGAGTTCTGATCCAGGATTGGAGGACACTTCTGAGTCTTTCGGTTTACCAGCGACCGCGGATTTAATGTTTGCTCTTATCTCTTCTGATGAACTGGAAGAGTTGGGACAGATTATGGTCAAACAATTAAAAAATCGGTATAATGATCCAACATATTTAAAAAGATTCACTTTGGGTGTTGACAGAAGTAAGATGAAGTTGTATGATGTGGAACAATCCGCTCAAGAAGGATTGGCTGATGCTGGATATAGTAAATTTGATAATGATAAACCAAGAAATAAGTTTGAAGGTTTTAAAGTATGAGTTTTGATAAAGATGATGCAATTTATGTTTCTGGTGTATTTGAAGATTACTTTGGTAACTTTGAACGCATTGACCAATACATGAAGGACCAAAAATTAAATTCATTGTCTGGAATGAATATGAATACTTTGTTTCCACCAGAAGAAGATTTGTTTTCTGATTTTTCTATGCATCCAAATGATATGGATTTTGATGTAATGGCTGTACCAAATGATACTTGGGATACCCTATTGAATATTACATCTTCACATATTAATTCTGCATCTCCTGGAAGAAATCTTAAATTAGCTGTCGTTGAAAAAAACTCTGGTAAATTTGTTGGTTTTATTCGTCTTGGTTCACCAATCATTAATTGTAAACCCCGTAATGAATTACTTGGCCAAGTGTTCACCCAAACAAAAGAAGGTGCTTCAAGATTTAATAACTCATCTATGATGGGTTTTGTTATTGTACCCGCACAGCCTTTTGGATATAATTATCTCGGCGGTAAACTATTGGCTGCAATCTGTTGTTCACATACAGTAAGAGAAATTTGTAATAAGAAGTATAACATGAACCTTTGTTTATTTGAAACAACCAGTTTATATGGTAGTTCTAAAACAGTATCACAATATGATGGTATGAAACCATATATTCGTTTCAAAGGTTTGACTGAATCCGATTTTCTTCCAATGATGCATGGAAAACCATTTGAGGACTTAAAAACCTTTATGGAAGAAAAGGTTGGAAAACTTGTGGATGATGGAGCTTCTAGTAGAAAACTTAAAATTTCACAAAGGATCATTGCTTTGACTAAGCAGGCTCTAAAAGGTTCAGCAGAATTAGAACATTTTTTAAAAATAATTGAAAAAGCCAAATGTTTAACTGAAAAGAAGAGATATTATATTTCGGATTATGGTTTTAAAAATTATATTGATTATGCCAATAACAAAACCGATGAGTTGATTAAAGGTGAAAACTATGAAAAGTTTGAACTAGAGAATATCATTGAATGGTGGAGAAAGAAGGCAGTTAATCGTTATGAAACATTGAATTCAGAAGGTAGATTGAGGTCCGAACTTGAAGTGTGGACATCAGGAAAAAACATTGATATTATTAGATAAATTTAGATAAATAGTTTTTATTTACAGTATAATATCATGACAGATACAACCTCATTAGCGGAATCATCACAAGCATTTTTCTGTGCAATTGCAGATTATCTTACAATCAAAGGTAAGAATTTGAAAGATTTTCTTGATCCTAAAGATAAGTCCAAAGGCCTTGATACTTTTACAGGATTTGAATCTAAATGGAAAAAAGAATTTAAAAATAAAAGTGACTCTTTACCCGCCATATATGAAAAATTCACAGAGGCTGCATCAGGATCAAAAATAATACCATATGGTGAAATTGAGGGTTTCCTTATGGTTGATAAGGGTTGGTATACTAGTTCCTGTCTTATTGGAAAAAAACTTGTTGAAGATATTTCTTCAATATCCACAGGATTTAATAAAAAACCTAGTACAAGTGATGTTTGGTATTTCCGTGGTGATAAGGATGTTATGAAAAATATTGAAGATTTATTTAAAATTGCAAATAAGAATAAACCAGACCCAAAATTTGGAGATGTTAATAAATGGTCTCCCGCCGACATTTATTTTGCCACAGATAAAGCTAGAAATCGAATAAGAGCTAATGTTAGTGATTATGTTAATGGCAAAGGCAAAGCCTACGGATTTGATATCATGAATAATATGATAAATGAATTAATTGAGTCTGGTGATTTATTGCCTATATCGTTAAAGAAACAAACAAGTGCAGTAACGATTAAAAAAGTCAATTTCGACAGAGCCCACGAAGCTTCAGAAATTCTAAAATTTGGATTTTATGGATTCAGAAAAGAATGGAAAAAATATGAATTGGCCAACCCACAGACAAGAGATTTGCAGATAAAATTTTCCTCATCTGACAGAGAATCAATTAAGATTAGACATGATGCCTCCACTGCTGCTATGAAAGCTGAACTCGAAAGTAAAGACCTGATGGCTAGAGGTGGATCCATTGGTTCTTGGAAAATATTTTGTGATATTTTAGGTCTCATTGATACAAAGATTGCTTCGGAAGAACTCAGATTGTATAATGTTGCCAACGAGAAGTATAAAAAAGAAGCAAAAAAACTCAAAGATGAATTTTTAGAAAAATCTAAAAGAATGACTAATCCAGCCGCAGTCAAATTAGCTAGAGAACAATTTGATAAGGATAGAGGAGCCTTAGATGCTATGATGGTAACAAATGTAATATTTCCTCCTTTAATAAAATGGCTTAAAGATAATTCCGGAGATAAAAATAATAATCCGGACTATGTTTCACCGGCTGACAGATTCATGCAAGAAATTTATAAATATGCAACTTCGAGAACCCAAGACTCGGGAAGATTTATTATAGCAAAATAGGTGAAATTATGAGTGCAACTGTGATTATACCCACCACAGGTGAAGGTGAGGTACATTATGCTATTGAATCTGTTTTAGACCAAACACTAAAAACAAAGATATATTTGGTGTGTGATGGTGAAAAATTCAGACCAAAAGTAGAGAAAATTCTAGAAGATTATGTTATTCCTGGTGAAGAAGAACAAATAAAAGTATGCTATCTTCCACTTAATGTTGGTGCTAATGGTTTCTATGGCCATAGAATTTACGCAGCATTCACACATCTTATTGATACAGATTATGTTCTCTATTTGGATCAAGATAATTGGTATGAAACAAATCATGTAGCTTCTTGTATCAGTACCATTGAAACCTATAATTTAGATTGGTGTTACTCACTCAGAAATATTTACAATAAGAGTGCAGAATTTGAATGTAGGGATGATTGTGAGAGTTTGGGTAAATGGACACCATACACAAATTACAATCACATAGATACTAACTGTTATTGTATTAAAACCCCTATTGCAATTAAATTGGCATCAGTTTGGCATGGTGGTTGGGGCCAAGATAGAGTATTCCTATCTGCAATATCTCAACACTTCACTAATTATGATTGTACTGTTGATTATACTGTAAATTATCGTTTGGATGGAAATCCTGGTTCTGTAACTGCCGATTTCTTTAAAAACGGTAACAATGTTGTAAATGAAAAATATAATGGAGATTTTCCGTGGAACCACAAAAAGACGCTGTAATTGGATTTATCACTGGTTATAATTTTGACAAATTAAAGCCTTGGGTATACTCACTAATTGATTCTGGATTTGAAGGCGACAAATATATGGTCGTCTATGATATTGCTGATGATGTAAATGAAAAACTTGATAGTTTAGGTTTTAGGGTTATTAAATTTGAAAAGACAGAACCTTTTAATATTGTAGTGACCCGTTTCTATCATCTTTGGTATATCCTAAGTCATCTTAAAGAAGAGTACCGTTGGGTAATCTCAACCGATGTTGCTGATGTCATTTTCCAATCCAATCCATCCGAATGGTTGGAAAATAATATGGGTTGGAGTCATAGAATTTGTGTTGGTTGTGAAGGACTCGAATATCGTGATGAACCTTGGGGTCTTCAGAATATGAAACTGTCATTTGGTAATGATATTTTATCAACAATGATTGACAGACCAATTTACAATGCAGGTTCTTTTGCTGGTGATCATGGTGCCATTAGAGATTTGGCTTTGAATGTGTTCTTATCTTGTCAAGGTTCACCTTTACATGTGCCAGGTGGTGGAGGACCAGACCAGGCCGCACTTAATGTAGTTTTGTCTATGGAACCTTGGTCAGACTTTACCAATTTCACCGACCACACACATTCTTGGTCTGCACAATGTGGAACAACTGTCGATCCCAATAAAATTGAAGAATTCAGACCGAATATTATTGATTGTGAACCGACTTGGGATGGTGAATTTGCATATAACCCGGAAGGTGAAAAGTATTGCTTGGTACATCAATATAATAGAGTACCAGAATGGAAAAATGTAATTGAGAAGAGATATGACAGATAATATTACTGTAGTTACAGCATTCTTTGATATTGGTCGAGGGAATCTACCACACATGTTTCGTGGTAGAATTCTTCCAGTACACCAACATCGCTCAACTGAGACTTATTTTGAATACTTCAGGAATCTAGCACAACTGAAGAATGATATGGTAATTTATACCACAAAAGATTTTGCGGAAAGAATTAACAATATCAGAAAAGAATATGATTTGGATGATAGAACCAGTGTTATGGTTTTACCTTCATATTTACCAGAAACTTATAGTGAGATTAGAGAAAAAATCCAAAAAATAATGGATTCAGAAGAGTTTTGGAATAAGGTAACAAATCCACATCTTATTGAATATTGGCATGTAGATTATGTTTTGATTAATATTTTTAAAGCTCTATATGTTTCACACGCAATCAATTCTAATATGGTTAATGATGATTTGGCTGCATGGATTGATTTTGGATATTGTCGTTCAACAGATACCATTCCCGAACCAAAGCAATGGCAATATCCATTTGATGCAAGTAAAATACACTTGTTCAATATGCGTGATATTGATCCCGAACGTACTATTGATGATATAATTTATACTGGTGATGTATATACACAAGGATGTCACATTGTTGCTGGAAAAGAAAAGTGGCCATTGTTTATGCACCTCATGTTGAGAAGTTTGAATGTTTTGGTTGATAACAATCTCATTGATGACGACCAAACACTAATGTTAATGTCATATCTTTCTAAACCAGAACTTTTTGAATTACGGAGAAACGATCCGAACGATTGGTTCAGAATTTTTAAGGACTATAATAATGCTTAATATTATTTACAGATTGTGTGAAAATGAAGCTGATGGTAATCTAAGAGATATACGACCAACATGGTTTAATAAATTTAAATGTTTAGAATCATTTCTACACTCGGCCGATTATGCAAATGACAATATTGGTAAGATTGTTTTTGTTCATGATGGACCTGAAGGAAAACTCTTGGATGCAATACCATCAAAATATGATGTGGTAAAAATTTATGACAAGGATAATCTTAGTAGTTTGTTGAAAACATTTGATATTGCTAATGAAATCGGTGGTGACATTTATTTTGTTGAAGATGATTATCTACACACTCTTTCTTCTATAGAAAAAATTGCAAAGGCACTACCCAGATTTGGTCTAGTGAATGGTTATGACCATCCGGATAGGTATTTCAGAACGGATGATGATTATTATGAATTAAAAATCTGTTTTGATAAAGAAAGTGATACACACTGGAGGACATCAGAATCTACCTGTTGTACATTTGCAATATCAGAAAATATTTACAAGTTAATTGAATATGACTTGAGGCGATTTGGTCTGAATGATAGAGGTTTGTTTAGACACCTACACAACAAAGCAATTCCATTGTGGACTGCTATACCGGGAATAACTTCACAGATTGATTTGCATATGTCTCCTGGTGTTAATTGGGAATTTATTAACGAAAGCTTATGATTACAGTATACTCTCCAAGAATTCATAATTTGGGTGATTTTGCCCATTGTTTACCTGCGCTATCTGGATTATATAAGAAAACCGGTGAAAAAATATCATTCGGTATATGTGATAGATTACAAAGATTTAAAGGTATAAAAGAACTTTTACTAAACCAAGAAATGTTTGGTGATGTATACTTTATGTCAGAAAGATCAATGGGTACTGAACTATATCTTATTGTAGATGACCATGGGGATGATTCTGAAGAAAATATTAATGCAATGGCAGCTTATCGTAATGTAAATTATCTCAATAAACATTACAATCTAGATATTGAAATTGATAATGATTTTGAATTAAATGTTCCTGAATTGGATATTGATTATTGTAATGACAAATTTTTGGTGGGTGACAGATGGTCTCCTAGTGATGCACCGGATGTGGATGACCGAAGAAAATCAAATTTATTAAAATCGAGTGGTTTATTCGATGATGATCGATTTAAATATCTTGACTATTCGAATGATTTGGTGTATAATTGTTCTTTGATTAAATACAATTCAAATCCTTTTTATACAACTTTCACAGGAACAGGAATTCTATCGGATTTGATGAACAAAGAAACATATATTCTATACGACGATGATGTTTCAATGTGGGACGGTAAGCCCGTTGAATATTCATTCAATTTACACTACATAAAGAATAGAAAATCCAAATTGAGATATATTAAAAACTTTGAGTTTAAATAATATGGAAACTTTAAAATATAAAGGTAAGAATTATCCAAAATTACAAGAACAGGGAAATGCATCACAATTTGCTATACCGTTCGCCAAACAGTTCTGTCGCGGCCTTGGAGTTGATATAGGCTGCAATAGACAGGAATGGTGTTTTCCTGGTGCAATAGGAATTGATTTAAATTTTTTCGATGGTAATGACGCATATGAATTTCAATATGATAAATTAGATTATGTATATTCTAGTCATTGTTTGGAACATTTGCCTGACTGGGTTACAGCACTAGATTACTGGACTTCAAAATTGAAAAAAGGTGGAGTTCTTTTTCTCTATCTTCCCCATTACGATCAAGAATATTGGAGGCCTTGGAATAACAGAAAACACCTTCACATATTCACATCAAAGATAATCAGAGATTATATGATTGATCGTGAATATATTAACATCTTCTATTCAGAAAAAGATTTGAATGATTCATTTATGGTTGTTGGTGAGAAGACATGAGTTTATCAATTTCCTGTATTGATACATTAAACTATGATAAATCATTACATGCTATCAAGAGAACTATTGAAACATTAAATAAAAAGGTTTTTATTGATCGCATCTATTGGTATAGTGATAAAGAAATTGGATCATTTTATCAAGGTATACCAGTAACACATTATAAAATTCCTCCTTTAACCGGTCAATTAGATTATTCCACAGTTGCATTAAAAATTGCACCAACTGTATGTACGCAAGATTATGATATCATTGTACAATATGATGGATATGCAGTTAATACTGATGCATGGACAGATGAGTTTTATAACTATGATTATATTGGTGCAACTTGGGATGACGGAATCATTGGCAACGGTGGATTTTCATGGAGATCAAAAAAATTATATGATGCAATGTTAAGTGAGAATGTAAAAATCCGTTATGTAGATTTTTCACCAGAAATTGTAGATAGACCTTTTTATTATAGTGTAGATAGTAGGGGTGAAAGGTTTTTACCTGAAGATGTTGTTATTTGTAGAATTTATAAAGATAAATTTGAAAAATGTCACAATATAAAATATGCAACATGTGAAATTGCAGACAGATTCAGTATAGAAAATCATTCATATATATCTCCATGGACAGGAAAACCAAATCTTTGGTTAGGTAAAAGTTTAGGTTTTCATGGAAAATATGGTATTCTAAGTTTATATAATTTGTAGGGAGAATAAATGAAAATTTTTATTACTGGTATTGCAGGATTCTTGGGCAGTCATCTTGCAGACAGGATGTTGGAATTAGGACATGAAGTTTCTGGTAATGATACACTAATCGGTGGTTATCTAGTTAATGTTCCTAAGGAAGCAACATTTTATGAAATCGATTGTTGTGATCTTGATTCAATGGCAAGAGCAATCGAAGGCAGTGATGTAGTAATTCATGCAGCTGCAACGGCTCATGAAGGTCTTTCTGTATTCAGTCCAAGTTTCATAACAAAGAATATATTTGAAGCTTCTGTTGCAACTATTTCTGCTGCAATACAGAATAAAGTAAAGAGATTCGTCTATTGTTCTTCAATGGCAAGATATGGTGATATAACCATTCCTTTCCATGAATATGATATTCCCAAGCCAAACGATCCTTATGGTGTCGCCAAACTTGCTGGAGAGGAAGTTCTAAAGTTACTTTGTGACACACATGATATGGAATGGAATGTTGCTGTTCCACATAACATTGTTGGTGCTCGTCAACGATATGATGATCCTTTCCGCAATGTTATGAGTATTATGATTAATCGTAATCTACAAGGAAAACCTTCCATCATCTATGGTGATGGTCTACAGACTCGTTGTTTTTCTCATGTCGATGATTGTGTCTTTTGTCTGGAAAAGTTAGCACTTGATCCCAATATTGTCGGTGAAGTTGTCAATATTGGTCCTGATGAAGGCACTATTACTATCAAGGAACTGGCAGAAATTGTTGCAGAAGAACTTAATTTTAATGAACCTCCAATTTTCCTACCAGATCGTCCAAGAGAAGTTAAACACGCTTCATGTTCGGCTTTAAAAGCAATTGATCTTCTTGATTATAACCAGACTGTTGATGTTCGCCGTTGTGTTCGGGAAACCATTGAATATATCAAAGAACATGGTGTAAAAGAATTTGATTATTCATATCCACTTGAGATTGTAACAGAAAATACACCGGCCACTTGGAAAGATAGATTGATGTGATGATTAAAATCTTTGTTCATGCTACAGATATTACTGGTGATATTGACATTACACTAGAACAAATTGAATTATTGAATTCGACAGGACTTCTTGATGTATCTGAAGTTGTTCTTTGTTCACATTATAATGAAAAGAATTTTACTGATTTGATTAAATATTTAAGTTATCACAATCCAAATCATAATTTCAGACATTTTGATGAATGTTACAAAGATTGGTATGAATATACTACTTGTTTGGAACTCCAAAAAGAATGTAATGAATCTACAGAAGAGTTCTATGCATTATATCTACATAACAAGGGTTCATTTACACAAACAGTTGGCAACTACAACTGGAGAAAGTATATGGAGTACTTCTGTATTGAAAAGTGGAAAGAATGTGTTGAAAAACTGGATAGAGGATATGAATTGGTTGGTGCTGCATATCTAGATAATGCACAAGAAGATGAGAATGCACATTACTTTGCAGGTAACTTCTTCTGGGCTAGAAGTTCATACATTAAACGATGTTATCAACTTAAATCTCCTCTAGAAGTTGATTTTCAGCCACAAATGCCAAATCAACCGCATTTGAGATATGATTTGGAACCATGGCACGCTAGTGGTAATCCTAAATGGTTTGAAATGCATCCTGGACCACATCAAAGATGGTATAAGTCGCCAGAAACATATAGAGAAGATTCCAAAGATCGTTGGGTATACAATACCAAATGATATAAATACACTTATAAACAACCATAGTGTGTTGTAACTAATAAGGTAAATCAATGAAATCATTTTTATTCTTCCTTACGGAAGCAGAAGAATCTAAACTTAAACACATACATCACGCTGAAGATAGACCTTTATTACACGGTTCAGAAGGATTCAACCATGCACATAAAGCTTTATTACAAACTCACGAACATATCAAGTCTGGTGGAAATAGTTCACATCTTACAATGAAGTATGATGGTTCACCATCTATTGTTTTTGGCCATCATCCTGAAACCGGTAAATTCTTTGTTGCATCCAAATCAGCATTTAATGTTAATCCAAAAATTAATTATAATCACGAAGATATAAAGAAAAATCATGGTCATGCTCCCGGTTTGGTTGAAAAATTACATGCAGCCCTAAATCACTTACCTAAAGTTGCACCAAAAACTGGTGTATATCAGGGTGATATGATGTACACTGATGGTGATAAGAAAGAAACTAAAAAAGGAGTTTCATTTACACCCAACACTATCACATATACTGCTAAGGGTGAAAAGGGAGATAGAATTCGTCGTTCTAAGATGGGTGTTGTTGTGCATACACAATATCATGGTAAAGATTTGCAATCAATGAAATCTGACCCACATCCAGATGTTCATAATTTTGGCCAGCATCCTGATGTTTGGCAACAATCTGCTGAACATGATACAAGAAATATTCATTATTCTGAAAAAGACCAACAAGAATTCCATAATCATTTAAGTGCAGCTAAAGAGATACATGATAACAATCCAAAAATGTATCATTTCACTTCACCACACCACGGTGATGCAAATCATTTGGCAACATATATAAATCAAACAGTTAGAACTGGGGAAACTCCTTCGGCTGAAGGATTAAAGAAACACATTGAAGAGAAATATAAAAAACTTTCAAGCAAATTGAAAACTCCAGCTGCTGTTGGTAGAAAGACCGCTGAAGCAAAAACTCATACCGACCATATCGAACAGCATAAAGAACATT
>Ga0209084_1002867_pt1 | contig 12964 bp, 17 predicted proteins | sample C_130820_MF_Meta_FD_187309 | JGI IMG/M metagenome (GOLD analysis project Ga0209084, IMG submission 187309) | Freshwater microbial communities from Lake Croche, Canada to study carbon cycling - C_130820_MF_MetaG (SPAdes) (version 2) | ecosystem: Environmental > Aquatic > Freshwater > Lake... | reverse complement strand
CATCACGACAAAGTTGATGACAAAAATGCCGTAGAGATACTTGTGCCAATCTGGGCGATAACGAATCGACTTCACCGCACAGTTGTCTAACCAAGGCAAGAAGAAAAGGATGATGACAGCACCACCCATGACCAACACACCCCAGAACTTCGCGTCAATAGACAGCATCAAGACGGACAAGACAACCGCCGCACCGACAACACCGCCTTTGATGATTTGCGGGAGTTGGGTACGCACCGCGCCAAAGTAAGCGCCAGCCAATACGCATGCGATCAAGGCGTACATCATTTCGCTGGTGATGGCGCGCAACATCGAATAGTAAGGCGTGAAGTACCAAACCGGCGCAATGTGCAGCGGCGTCTTCAATGGGTCGGCTGGAATGAAGTTGTTGTACTCCAAGAAGTAGCCGCCGAATTCAGGGGCGAAAAAGATGATGGCGGTAAAGACAATCAAGAAACCCGTCACGCCCATGATGTCATGCACTGAGTAATAGGGGTGGAAGGGAATACCGTCCAATGGATGGCCATTAGCGTCTTTCGGCGCATTGGGCCCTTTGATCTCGACCCCATCAGGGTTGTTGGAGCCCACTTCATGCAAAGCAATGATGTGCGCAACGACCAAGCCGAGCAATACCAATGGAACAGCAATCACGTGGAAGCTGAAGAAGCGGTTTAAGGTGGCGTCACTCACCACGTAGTCACCACGGATTAGCAAAGCCAAGTCAGGGCCGACAAAAGGAATGGCCGCGAACAAGTTCACGATCACTTGCGCGCCCCAGTAGGACATTTGGCCCCAGGGCAACAAGTAGCCCATAAAGGCTTCGGCCATCAAACACAAAAAGATGGCGCAACCGAAGATCCACACCAACTCACGGGGCTTGCGGTATGAACCGTAAATCAAGCCACGGAACATATGCATGTAGACCACGATGAAAAACGCTGAAGCGCCGGTGGAATGCATGTAGCGAATCAACCAACCCCATGGCACATCACGCATGATGTATTCCACCGAAGCGAATGCCAGCGCAGCATCAGGCTTGTAGTGCATGACCAAGAAGATGCCTGTGACGATTTGGATGACCAAGACCAGCAAGGCCAAGGAGCCAAAGAAGTACCAGAAGTTGAAATTCTTGGGAGCGTAGTACTCCGACAAATGCTCTTTATAGAGCTTAGATGCGGGGAATCGGTTATCTACCCAGTTAAGCAGTTTTTCTGCCACTGGTGCGTCAGGGGAAATCTCTTTGAAGTTAGCCATGTTGTAGCGTCCGATCAGGCTTTTTTGTCTTCACCGATCAGCAACTTGGTGTCTGACAGGTACATGTGTGGCGGAATTTCTAGGTTATCCGGCGCAGGCTTGTTCTTGTAAACACGGCCGGCCATATCGAAGGTCGAACCATGGCAGGGGCACAAGAAACCACCGTTCCAGTCGTCAGGCAAAGAGGCTTGGGCGCCCGTTTGGAATTTGTCTGATGGCGAGCAACCCAAGTGGGTGCAAATACCAACGGCGACAAAAATTTCGGGTTTGATAGAACGCGCTTGGTTCAAGGCGTATGCGGGGGTCAGTTCGCTAGGCTTGCGCTCAGACTTGGGGTCAGCCAATTGGGACTCGATTTTTTTCAAGGACTCGACCTGGTCAGGCGTGCGCTTGACGATCCAAACAGGCTTACCGCGCCACTCGACGGTCATTTTTTCACCCGGGGCCAAAGCGGAAATGTCTACCTCGACAGCGGCACCGGCAGCTTTGGCTTTTTCAGAAGGCTGGAATGTACTAACAAAGGGGACTGCGACGGCTACGCCGCCCACAGCACCTGCGCAGGTGGAGGCGATCAGCCACGTGCGTTTGCTGCTATCAACTGGGGTGTCACTCATGAAATTCCTCGAGCTTTGTGCCACAAATGGGGTTAACCGCCCATTGTATCCGAGCGGGAAAACCCGAATCAAGCCCCTGAGCCAATCCCCGTGAGCCTTCGGGCTACTGCCAGGGCCTCTAGCAGGCTAGAAGGGTCGGCCACCCCCTTGCCGGCCAGGTCATAAGCGGTGCCATGGTCGGGGCTGGTGCGCACAAAGGGCAGGCCGAGGGTGATGTTGACCCCCTGCTCCACGCCCAAATACTTGACGGGAATCAGCCCTTGGTCGTGGTACATGGCCACGACCACATCGAACGCGCCGGGCTGACCGTGCTCGGCGCGCGCGCGCATGAAAACGGTGTCGGGCGACCATGGCCCGCTGACATGCATACCCTCTGCCTTGGCAAGTTGTATGGCGGGTTGGATGATGTCCATCTCTTCGCGCCCCAACAAACCGCCCTCGCCCGCATGCGGGTTGAGTCCTGCCACAGCAAGGTGCGGGGCACGCCCTGAGGAGGCCAATTCAGCGCGGTGGGTAATGCGTAATGTTTCGAGAATGCTGTCCACCGTGATGGCGTCAATCGCTTGGCGTAGTGGCTGGTGGATGGTGACCAAGACGGTTTTGAGTTCTCGATTGGCCAACATCATGCGGACCGGAAGCTGCTCTATAGATTTGTGCAGGTGTTGTGCCGCCAAAGCTTGCAGCATTTCGGTATGTCCAGGAAACTTCACGCCCGCCAATGCCAGCGCCTCTTTGTGCAGTGGCGCCGTGACGATCGCAGACACCTCGCCGCGCAAAGCCGCTTGGGTTGCCCATGTGATGCTGTCAGCGGCAAGTTGGCCGGCAATTGCACTGATTTTTCCGAAAGCGGGAAGTTGCTCCTGTGCAAGCGGGCCTCCAACCTGTTGGATCGAAAGTCCTTCCTGCATAGGCATTGGCTTAGGCAATGGCCTTGTCTTTGCAGTGACCACTTGCCACGCCCGTTGCATAACAGCTTTATCGCCCACCACGATGCAATTGAGAAACTGCTCAGGCGCTTGGCAAAAAGCCTTGACGATGATCTCTGGGCCAATGCCCGCCGCGTCACCGATAGTGATGGCGATGGGCTTCTTATCGACAGGCATTGTAAGGCGAGCGCAAGCACTTAAGCAGGGTTGTCGATGTCGATGAACTGGTGCGTAAGCCCCAGCATTTGCGCCACATGGCCTGCCACCGCAGGCGCACCATAACGCTCCGTCGCATGGTGCCCGCAAGCCAAAAAGGCAACGCCTGTTTCACGCGCCAAATGCGCTTGGGGTTCAGAGATTTCGCCCGTGATGAAAGCGTCAGCGCCAGCGGCAATTGCATCTTCGAAATAGCTTTGTGCACCGCCAGAACACCATGCAATTTTTTGTAAGGGCTTGGCTTGTTCGCTGACTACCGTGGGAGTTCGTCCTAAGGTTTTGGCTATAGCCTCAGCTAAATCTTGCGCGCTTTTAAAGGCTTGTCCATCATTGCGTTGTCCTAAGAGGCCCAAGTTTTGATCACCAAACCGGCTGACTACATCCAAGCCCAAAAGCTTGGCGAGTTGAGCGTTATTGCCCAACTCGGGATGCGCGTCTAAAGGCAAGTGGTAAGCAATCAAGTTGATGTCGTTTTGCAACAGGCGTTGCAGACGTTGCTTCATCCAGCCGGTCACCGTGCCATCTTGGCCACGCCAAAACAATCCATGGTGGACAAAAATCGCATCGGCTTTGGCCTCGATCGCAGCATCAATAAGAGCGCGGCTCGCCGTAACACCTGAGACGATATGGCTGATGCGCTCACGCCCTTCCACTTGCAACCCATTGGGGCCGTAGTCTTTGAAGTTGTCAGGCTGAAGCACACCATGAAAGGCGTTGAGCAATTCGCTTCGGCTGATGACTTGTTTAGGCACGTGTAGAAGGGATGTTATGGGTGAAGGCAGATTATTTGTGCGGTTTGTTGAGCTTGGCAGCCGGCCGCTGCGCAGGGGTCACGTCCAAAGACAGATCAGCATCGCGTCGCTTGATGCGCATTTTGACCGCAGTGCCAGGCGTTTGTGCAGCAATCATGGTGAGCAACTCGCTCACGTTGTGCACGTCTTTCTCGCCAACCGCCAACAGCACGTCACCTGGCTTCAAACCAGCCTTGAAAGCAGGCCCATTTTGCAAAACACCCGTGATGATGACACCCTCGGTTTGCTTGATACCAAACGTTTCAGCCAAATCAGAGTTCAACTCGACGGGTTCGACGCCAATCCATCCGCGCGTGACTTGACCATCGCGCACCAGGCCTTCGAGCACTTGCCGCGCTGTGTTGACGGGGATGGCAAATCCAATTCCCATATTGCCACCTGAGCGGGAATAGATCGCCGTGTTGATTCCCAACAAACTGCCGTTCACATCGACCAGAGCGCCGCCTGAATTGCCGGGATTGATGGCAGCGTCGGTTTGGATAAAGTTCTCAAATGTGTTGATGCCAAGTTGGTTACGTCCTAAAGCCGAGATGATGCCTCCCGTCACGGTTTGACCCACGCCAAATGGGTTGCCAATCGCCAAGACTTTGTCGCCCACTTGCACCGTGTCAGAGTTGCCCATGGCGATGACGGGCAATCTGTCTAAAGTGATGCGTAAAACTGCCAGATCGGTATCTGGATCTGTGCCAATCACTTTGGCTGTCGTGCGTCGACTGTCACTCAAAGTGACTTCGATTTCTTGCGCGCCCTCGACCACATGGTTGTTGGTCAAGATATAGCCTTCGGGGCTAACAATGACGCCACTGCCCAAGCCCATTTGTGGGCTATCGTCTTCGCGGTCACCGTAAAAAAATCGGAACCACGGGTCATTGGCCATCGGGTGAGCAGTCCGCGCTTGGGTGGTCGTAATGCTGACCACCGCAGGTGCCGCACGTTTTGCTGCAGGGCTCATGCTGCCTGGCATGACGGTGCCTGGCGCATTGGAAGCCGCCTCCAACAAGGTCACACCCTGCAAAGAGGGGCGGCGGTTTAACCACTCAGGTTTTAAGGTGACGAGGACAAACCAAACCGCAAATAATACGGTAACGACCTGAGAAAAAAGCAACCAATATCGTTTCATAAAAATCTGTCTAGGGGCAACACCGCTCTACGAAAAAAACTTAACTAAGGCGCGCTGCCAGGCGCTTCTGGTTCAGCCTCAGGCGCTTGGGTGTGTTTGATAAAGAGTTGCGCAGCCCAAATACCCACCTCATAAAGAATACACATGGGAATCGCGAGCGCCAATTGCGACACCACATCTGGCGGGGTGATGACAGCGGCGATGACGAAGGCCAGCACAATGAAATACGAACGGAAGTCTTTGAGCTTTTGGATCGAAACCACATTTAACCGCGCCAGCACGATCACCACAATGGGCACCTCAAATGCCAAGCCAAAGGCGATGAACATGGTGATCACAAAACCCAAATACGCTTCGATATCAGGCGCAGCCGTGATGCTCTTTGGCGCAAAGCTTTGTATGAATTTAAAGACCTGGCCAAACACAAAGAAGTAACAAAACGCCACGCCAGTAAAAAATAGCAAGGTGCTCGACACGACCAAAGGCAAGACCAGTTTCTTCTCATGCGCGTACAAACCAGGCGCGACAAATGCCCACATTTGATAGAGCACAACAGGAAGCGCTATAAGAAAAGCCGTCATCAACAAAATTTTGAGTGGCACTAAAAACGGCGAAATCACCGAAGTAGCAATCAGGGTCGCGCCAGCCGGCAATTGCGCGATTAAAGGCGCAGCCAAGATGTCGTAGAGCGCGGCAGGGCCGGGGTAAACCGACAAGGCAACTGCCGCTACGCCAATGGCGATACAGGCTTTGACCAAACGGTCACGAAGTTCTACGAGGTGCTGGACGAAGGGTTGCTCGCTGCCTGCGAGTTCGTCTTTGGGGGTGCTGTCAGACATTCGGTTTTACACCGGGGCGGAACCGTGCCACGCGTGCCGCGCCAGACAAAGCTTTGGTGCGCACACCCATGCGGGCTTTGTACCAATGGGGCGTCGCACCGCGCTTGATGCGCCATTTTTTCTTGGGGTTTTGGTATTCGGGTACTGGCGTGGTGACGTTAGCCGCCCAACTGTCCCCCGTTAATTGCGCCGTGGTATCCGCCCAGTCTTTCTCGAACTCGTTGCTGGCGGTTTGCACCGAACTTTGCACATCGCGGGCAGCGTTTTCGACGCTGTCTTTCATTTTTTTTAATTCGTCCAAATCCATGGAACGATTGACTTCGGCCTTGACGTCGGCCACATAGCGCTGGGCTTTGCCAATCCAAGCACCCAAAGTACGGGCCACAGTTGGCAGTTTTTCAGGCCCAATGACAACCAATGCCACGGCACCAATGAGTGCCATTTTGGAAATACCAAGATCAATCACAGCGGGCGATCACACACGTCTTAAGACTTGTGTTTGACTTCGACGTCAATAGTATTTTTTTCAGTGGCAGTTGCAGTACCGCCCACAGCAGGAGCAGGCGTAGCGGATTTTTCTTCTGGGGGCGTGCCGCCCTCTTTCATGCCGTCCTTAAAACCTTTGACAGCGCCACCCAGGTCGGAACCCAAATTGCGTAGCTTCTTGGTACCAAAGACCAGCATCACGATCACGAGCACGATCAACCAGTGCCAAAGCGAAAACGAACCCATACGAAACTCCTAAACAATTAGCCTGATTCTAATCAGCCACGTAACCAAGGGCGGGGACCGCCCATGACGTGCCAATGGAGGTGGTGTACTTCCTGCCCGCCCTCTTTGCCAGTATTGGTCACCACCCGAAACCCCCCTTCAGGGTAAGGCCTTGCGCCTTCTTGCAATGCCAGCTTGGGCGCCAAGCCCATCATGCGGCCAATTAATGCCTCGTGCGCTGGCTCCAATTGGGCTAATGAGGGGATGTGCAACTTAGGGATCATCAAAAAATGCACGGGAGCCCAAGGATTGATGTCATGGAAAGCGAAGATCTCTTCGTCCTCATAGACCTTTCGCGAGGGAATCTGCCTCGCAATGATTTTGCAAAAAATACAGTTCGCGTCTTGCATGCTAGTCCCCGGCATCCTCTCGTTGTTGCGCTTTGCGCAAGGCTTTTTCTTCCAAACCGCTCAAACCTTCGCGGCGGGCTAGTTCGTCCACCACATCAGCTGGTGTCAAACCATAGTGGGCCAGTGCGATCATGCTGTGAAACCACAAGTCAGCGACCTCATTGACCAACTTAGCGCGGTCGCCACCGTTGTCGATGTCTTTGGCAGCCATCACCGTTTCCGTGGCTTCTTCGCCAATTTTTTTCAAAAACGCGTCGGGGCCTTTGTGCAACAAACGGGCGACATAGCTTTTTTCAGGGTCGCCGCCGTTGGCGGGTTTGCGCGTTTCAATGACGTCGGCAAGACGCATCAAAGTGTCAGAGGTATTGGCTGGGTTGGAACGCATGGTGTTCACTTGTAAATAGATTCAGGGTCTTTGAGCACAGGCTCGCACGCTTGCCACGCATCGCCTTCTAAGCGCTGGTAAAAACAGCTGTGGCGGCCAGTATGGCAGGCAATGCCGGGGTCATGGCCCTCTTGCGTGACCTTGAGCAAAACCACGTCACTGTCGCAGTCGATACGAATGTCGTGCACGGTTTGCATGTGGCCTGACTCTTCGCCTTTGAACCACAGTTTGTTGCGTGAGCGGCTGAAGTAGACCGCGCGCTTCAATTCAGCGGTGAGTTGGAGCGCCTCGCGGTTCATCCAAGCGAACATCAGCACGTCGCCGGTGGATTGTTCTTGGGCGATGACGGGGACTAGGCCTTTGTCGTCGTATTTGATTTTGTCTAGCCAGTGCATGGGGGAGGATCTTAATGGTTATAGCCCTCACCCTACGCTAACTTTTTAGGGGTCTAGCCGGGACGCGTCGCTAAATGTCTCTTTACTTCCCTACGAAGCGCTGTGTTAATTCGTGATTGATAGCCAGCGCCTTGCGCCTTAAAAAACTCCAAGATATCTGCATCTAATCGAATAGAGGTAAGGACTTTTGTAGGCGCAGCCTGCGGTCCGCGACCACGTTTGAGCACGGGCTTGCCCAACATATCTTCCGTCCACGCAGGATTGTCTGCGTCGTCGACCTTAGCCGAGGTTTTCTTTGGCAACTTGGCGGTAGTAGTTTGCTTCATGTTTTTCTGCCTTTCTTTAGGCTCTGACGGCAATCCCCCGCTCCCGCATCCGCTCCTTAGCCTGCCCTACAGTGAACTCACCATAATGAAAAATACTAGCGGCGAGCACCGCATCAGCTCCACCTATTTGAATCCCGTCCGCCAAGTGGTCAAGGTTGCCCACACCACCCGAAGCAATCACAGGCACACTCACTGCGTCACTCACGGCACGCGTGAGCTCTAAATCAAACCCTGCTTTGGTGCCATCACGGTCCATGCTGGTGAGCAAGATTTCTCCAGCGCCAAACTCTGCCATTTGAGCAGCCCACGCCACTGCATCCAGACCCACGTTTTGGCGTCCGCCGTGGCTAAAAACATCCCAGCCTTGGCCCATTGGCAGGCCGTTGACACCGATACGTTGTTCGTCCTGCAGGCTACGACGTTTGGCATCGATAGCCACCACGATGCACTGAGCACCGTATTTATTAGAAGCGTCCCGAATCACTTGCGGGTTGGCGATGGCGGCTGAATTGAAACTGGTTTTGTCTGCACCCGCATTGAGTAAACGGCGCACATCTTCCACCGTACGCACACCACCACCCACGGTCAAAGGAATAAACACCTGCGATGCCACCGCCTCGATGATGTGCAAGATGACATCGCGTGCGTCACTAGTGGCAGTGATGTCAAGAAAGGTGAGTTCGTCAGCGCCTTGGTCGTTATAGCGCGCAGCAATTTCAACGGGGTCGCCAGCGTCACGTAACTCAACGAAGTTCACGCCTTTCACAACGCGGCCGCCAGTGACATCCAAGCAAGGGATGATGCGCTTGGCGAGCATCTTTAGCCGACCACGCGCAAACGCTGCCAGCCTTGCCACTCTTCTTGCGGCTCGAGGTGCACGGTCTCAAATACTTGGGCCGCTTCGACGCACAGCATGCGCGCAAAACCATCGTCAGGAAGGTCCGGCAGTTCTACGGATTTTTCAGCGCCGGGATTCCAGACCACGGTATGCGCCCAGCTGGGACTTTGTTCAATTTGTAACAAGCTACTGCCGTCTTGCAAATGCAAAGCGTTATCGCCTGCGTGGTAGACGCGGTCAAACTCGCCGTCGAAATGCAAGCTGGGAGGCGCAATGTGGTGCACGTCTTCTACGGCATCCCACTCTGGCAATCCGTCTAAACCGCGCAGCTCGGTTAAAGCGATGTCGTCCACTGCCAAATAGGTATGCAGCGCGCCTGTGAATTGAAGCGCATTTGAGTCGTTGTTAATCACTCGCAATGTGAGGTTGAGTTGCCCGGGCTCAATTTCCACGCGGTACTGGGCTTCAAACTGAAACTCCCAATGCGCCAAGGTATGCGCCTGAGTGGCACACGAAAAGTCTTGAAAAGCAATGTCAGGCGACTCCACGCGATCTTGCGCCTCCCATTCCATGTTTCGGACAAAACCGTGACGGGGCAAAGGACCACGCTGGTTAAATTGTGGAAAGCAAATGGGCACACCGCCACGTATCGGTGTATGTCCATCAAACTTGTTGTTGGGGCTCAAGAACAAACGCTCATGCCCTTGCGACACCCACGACAACACCTGTGCACCTTGCAAGGCAATCAATACGCTGTCGCCACAGGCCAAGCTCAAACGGTAACAGGGAAGATTGCGGAAATACTCAACCATTGAGTTCATCTGCGCGCTCTTGGGCTTTTTCAAAATCAAGGTCACCGCTGTAAATCGCGCGTCCACAAATCACGCCTTCGACGCCCTCGTCTTCGACTTCGCAGAGTTTTTCGATGTCGGCCATATTGGACAAACCGCCCGAGGCGATGACAGGAATGGAGAGGGCCTGCGCGAGTTTGACGGTGGCGTCGATGTTGATGCCGCTCAACATGCCGTCACGGCCAATATCGGTATAGATGATGGATTCAACACCGTAATCTTCGAATTTTTTTCCAAGGTCGATCACCTCGTGGCCGGTCAATTTGCTCCAACCATCGGTGGCGACTTTGCCGTCTTTGGCATCTAAGCCCACGATGATGTGGCCGCCAAAGGCCGAGCAAGCGTCTTGTAAAAACCCAGGGCTTTTGACTGCCGCAGTGCCGATGATGACGTAGCGCATGCCCGCATCAATGTATTTTTCGATGGTGTCCAAGTCGCGGATACCGCCACCGAGTTGCACTGGAATATCGTCACCCACGGCCCGCAAAATCGCTTTGATAGCTGCATTGTTTTGCGGTTTGCCCGCAAACGCGCCATTCAAATCCACCAAGTGCAAGCGCCGCGCGCCTTTGGCAACCCAATCGAGCGCCATTTGTGCGGGGTCTTCGCTGAAGGTGGTAGCCTGGTTCATGTCGCCTTGGATGAGGCGCACGCAATGTCCGTCTTTGAGGTCAATGGCAGGGATGAGAAGCATGATGGCGGGTGGAGTTCAAGGGTTCCAGTGGATGAAATTGCGGTACAAGGCCAAGCCATGCGCCGCGCTCTTTTCGGGGTGAAATTGTGTCGCAAAAATGTTGTCTCTGGCGATGGCGCACGCAAAAAGTCCGCCATAGTCGGTTTCAGCGGCAACATGCACGGCATTTTTAGGTTTGGCGTAGAAGCTATGCACAAAATAAAAGTAACTGTTGCTAGGCACCCCTTCCCACAAAGGATAGGGTTGTGTCGGAACCACTTGGTTCCAACCCATTTGCGGAACTTTGAAGCGACTGCCGTCGGTTTGGGTTCTTCCTGCCAAATCAAATTTGATGACTTCACCTGGAATCAAACCTAGGCCCGGTGTATCTCCCTCGGCGCTGTGGTCTAGCAACATCTGCATGCCTACACAAACGCCAAAAAGGGGTTTTTTTGCCGCCGCATCCAACACCGCTTCGAGCAGTCCAGAGGCCTTTAGTTCCGACATGCAATCAGGCATCGCGCCTTGTCCTGGTAACACCACGCGGTGGGCATCTCGCACAACCTGTGGGTTGGATGTGACGATGACTTCAGCATGGTCCACCAAGGATGCCGCATGGATCACCGCTTGCGCCACAGAGCGCAAATTTCCCATGCCGTAATCAACCACCGCAATGGTGTTCAAAGAGATCCTTTGGTCGAAGGAATGACGCCCGCCGAACGGGGGTCAGGTGTCAGCGCAGCACGCAAAGCGCGGGCAAAGGCTTTGAAAACAGTTTCGGCTTGGTGGTGTGCGTTTTCTCCGCGCAAGTTGTCGATGTGCAATGTCACCAAGGCGTGGTTCACAAAGCCTTGAAAAAACTCGTAAGCCAATTGGCTGTCGAACTCGCCAATCATGCCGGCCTTGAAGGGCACGTGCATCACCAAACCAGGACGACCTGAAAAGTCGACCACGACGCGGCTCAAAGCTTCATCCAGCGGCACGTAGGCATGGCCATACCGGGTGATGCCTTTTTTGTCGCCAATGGCTTTGGCCACGGCTTGGCCCAAAGTGATACCGACGTCTTCCACCGTGTGGTGGCCGTCGATATGCAAGTCGCCAGTGGCGTGGATCTCTAGATCGATCAAACCATGGCGTGCGATCTGATCGAGCATGTGGTCAAAGAAACCAATGCCAGTGGACAGTTTGGACACGCCCGTGCCGTCAAGATTGACCTTGACGGTAATTTGGGTCTCGGCCGTTTTACGGCTGACTTCGGCAATGCGAGCGGTCATGGTGGACTTTCGGTTTTTTATTTCAGTGCAACTGCTAATGCAGCCAACAGTTGTTGGTTTTCCTGTGGGGTGCCGATGGTCAGGCGCAAACAGTTTGTCAGCAACGGGTGCATTTTAGAAACGTTTTTGACCAAGACTTTTTGCGCCTTGAGTGACTCAAACACACGGGTGGCTGTGTCGGGCCCACCAGCAAAACGCGCCAGCATCATATTGGCGTCGCTGGGGAAAGGTGTCACGCCTGGCATGGCTTGCAGGGCATGGGTCAGGGCTGAGCGTTCATCGCAGACAGTTTTGGCTTGCGCAGCAAAGACATCGGCATGCTCCAAAGCGAACAAGGCGCACTCGGCATTGAGCACGCTGACGTTGTAGGGTGGACGCAATTTGTCGACTTCGTTCAACAAGGCAGTCGGCGCCAACATATAGCCCAAACGCGCGCCAGCCAAACCGAATTTGGAAAGTGTGCGCATCAGCAACACATGCGAATTGCTAGCGGGATCGCGGCGAATTTCATCTAACCAACTCAAGCTAGAGAAAGGCTGATACGCCTCGTCCATCACCACCAAACCACCATAAGCGCTGACTTGGGCAATCAAACGGCGGATGACCTGCGTGTCCCACAAATTCGCTGTCGGGTTGTTGGGATAGGCGATGTAGACGATGGCGGGTTCGTGTTGTGCAATCGCTTCAGACATGGCGCGCTCGTCTAACGCAAAGTCTGCTGTCAAAGGCACGCCAACAAAAGGCAGGCCTTGCAACTTGGCACTCATCGCGTACATCACAAAACCGGGTTCTGGCGATAACACCTTGGCGCCTGGCACTGCGCAAACCATAGCTAAAAGAGAAATCAACTCGTCAGAACCGTTGCCAAGCATCAAGCCATAACCTTGGGGTAAATCTACATAGCGTGACAAAGCGTTTCGCAAATCGTCGATGCGCGAACCGGGGTAACGGTTGATCGCCAGTGCGCCCAGTCGTTGGCCCAATTCAGCTTGTAACTCTGAGCTCAAAGAAAACGGGTTTTCCATCGCATCGAGTTTGACCATGCCATCGGAATGTTGGATCGCATAAGCGTGCATCGATTGCACATCTTGACGGATGAAACGCAAAGGCGTGGTCATGGTGCGTCTTTCTGCATGCGCATTTCAGCTGCCATCGCGTGGGCTTGTAGGCCTTCCCCATGCGCCAGCACAGATGCAATTTGACCAAGCGTTTGTGCGCCCTTGCTGCTGACTTCAATCAGGCTGCTGCGTTTTTGAAAGTCATACACACCCAAAGGCGAACTGAAACGCGCTGTGCCGCTCGTTGGTAATACATGGTTAG
>Ga0209084_1002866_pt1 | contig 12965 bp, 4 predicted proteins | sample C_130820_MF_Meta_FD_187309 | JGI IMG/M metagenome (GOLD analysis project Ga0209084, IMG submission 187309) | Freshwater microbial communities from Lake Croche, Canada to study carbon cycling - C_130820_MF_MetaG (SPAdes) (version 2) | ecosystem: Environmental > Aquatic > Freshwater > Lake | place... | reverse complement strand
GAGTTTATTTATATAACTAAATACCATTATGTATAACTTTATTAGACATATCACGCTAACCGAGGGTAAAACACCCAAGACACTGGTACAGACTAAACTGCCCTATGCCAAGGATGAGTTAGAGCCCAGCATGAGTGAGGACACTATAAACTACCATTATGGCAAGTTATACAAGGCCTATGTTACCCGTTTTAACGACGGAGAAGGTGATGCAGATTTTAATGAAGCGGGTGCGTTTTTGCACGATTTATACTTTACCCAGTTTCAAAAACCTGCTGGATCAAATGAGCCTGACGGGTCAGCAAACGAATTTATCACAAAACATTACAAGAGTTTTGACAAATTTAAAGATGCTTTTGAAAAAGAAGCCATGAAAATACAAGGTTCAGGGTGGGCTTATCTTGCTCGGGATGGTAGTATCAAAACTATTAAAAATCACGAAATCAAACAAGATATTGTACTCGTTATTGACTGGTGGGAACATTCTTTTGTTCTCGATTATCTTGCTGATAAAAAATTATATCTTAAAAATCAGTGGAAAATAATGAACTGGAATATTATTAGTGCTAGAGTTGGCCTAGCGTCTTGAGACTACTTACGGGCATATCCCAAACACGGCGTCGCTCGACGCCTTTTTCTTGTGCAAATCTTTTTGCATCACAATTTCCGCAAACGTGATAAAAATTATTGTTTAACCTTTTTGGATCCATTGATCCTTTTTCACGCTTAAACTCTTCTCCGCAACTGTCACATCGAAATACAACCATAGTTTTCTTACGGCTATAGGTATGTATAGTACCGTTTTTACTGGGACGTTCATAACTTGTGACTACATATTCGGTTTGAATCAGCATAAGTGTATTTACATTAAGGTTACAAAACGCCTTTGATAAATATCATATCGAGGGCATAAAGTGATAACAATTTCTGAATCAGCAAAAGTAAAAATCAAAGATCTTCTATATGAAGAAGCTAATCCTAAACTAGCATTACGTACATTTGTTCAAGGAGGTGGTTGTAGCGGGTTTAGCTACGGGTTTACCTTTGACGAAGTAACAAATGAAGATGACTTTGAAATTCCCTTGGACGAATTTAAAGTACTTGTAGATGCAATGAGTATGCAATATCTATCAGGTGCAGAAATAGATTATAAAGAAGATCTACAAGGTAGCACATTCAGCATAAAGAATCCCAACGCACAAACAACTTGTGGTTGCGGTTCTAGCTTTGGAGTTTAATAATGGCACAAAAAATAATTGATATTGGCGTACAAGGTAACGACGGAACGGGCGATAGTATTCGCGAATCGTTCCGCAAGGTTAATGAAAACTTTACAGAAATGTATGCTATTTTTGGTGCGGGCGGCACCATTAATTTTACTAGTTTAGGTGATACGCCCGCTAGTTATCTAGGTAGCCAGATTATTATGGCCAGCGTACTCGGCGATAAACTAACTGCTAGAACACTTGTCGAAGGAAACGGTATTGCTATTGATAAAAATAGTAGCGATAGTACGCTTACAATTAGTGCAACTACTCAAGGTCTTAACAGTGATGCCTCACAAACTGGTTTAGCAGGACACTTAAATTCCAATACATTTGCAATTGGAAGTTTGAGAGATCCTACTGCCGAAGCAGCCGCGCAATTTGAAAGCACATTTCCAACATCATTACTTACATTGCCAGCTGGCCGAACTACACAAGATCAATTGGCAATGACAAAAGGATATGCTGATCGTCACTATGTTGCTAGTTTTGAAGGTACAATTGTCGATGCATTAAAATCTAGGCCACAACCTTCTGTTCCTGAATTATCTAACCCGGACTACGATCCAACACTTACAAGTAACTATCTATCAACTGAAGTGATGCAACGTAAGGATGTAGTCTATCGTGGTGGCGATACTATGACAGGTACACTAAATCTAAGCGACCACCCAGGTGCAGCCGCAGGCGCGGGCTCTCCAAACGGATCAGACGATTTACAAGCGGCAACCAAATATTACGTAGACAATAAAACATACTCTAGCAATGTAAATTTATATGTTTCAACATCAAGCGGTGATGACGGTCAACAAAAAACACCACCTGGTAAGGAAGGTCGTTTTTGGCAGTATGCTTATAAAACTGTTGGCGCCGCGGCATTGCAAGCTGAGAATTTAATTAACCTTGCTAGTATAGAACCAGGCCCTTACAAACAACGAATTGCCTATACTGTTGGGCCAAATCAAACACAAACAACAATTCAAAGCGTAGTATTGTCAGGCGGAAATTCTGGAGTTGCTGGATACCAAGATGCTGCTGATTTACTAACTCTGAATAAAACATTTATTCAAACAGAAACTATTGCATACTTGAATAAAAAATATGTAAATGCCATTGTAATTGACGAAACATTATATACTGAAATTATAACAAAAGTTATCGACGGTGTGTGTTATGATTTAGTTGTTGGGTCAGATTACAATTCAATCACAGTTGCTTCAAATTTATTTGAAGCAAGATATCTAGCTGTTTTAACTGAACAACAAACTCAAGTGCTAGATGCTATTGAACATATAAGAACTACTATTTTAGATTATAATTACGATTCTACTGCAACTGAAAACTACATTAGCACTGTACTCGATGCGTTAGGATATGACATTGTATTTCAAGGATCATTCCAAACTTTACAAGCAGGACTGGCATTTAATTATTACTCTACCGGATTGAGTTCTGCTGAAATAACCGAAGTGATTTCTAACCTCGGTACAACTTTATTAGCATATCCTAGCATAATAATTTCGCCTAATACAATAGCTTCTATTACTAGTAATATTGCATTGCTCAATGCCACAATAATCAATGGTTCGATAGTAGTTAATGCCAGCACATTCCCAGATCAGACTAGCACATCTGCTGGTTTAACAAGTGCAAAAGAATTACTACTGGCCAACATTCCATTTATGCAAGCAGAAATTGTTGCATACTTGCAGTCCAATTATCCTGATGTATCTTATAGTAAAACTACTTGCCAACGCGATGTCAAATATATTGCATGGTCATTAATATATGATTTTATGTACGGCGGAGATCAACAAAGTTCATATGCCGGTTCGCAGTATCGCATTAACAGCCAATTACAAATTCAAGAATATGAATTAGAAGCCACATTGTCTGCTATTGGATATATCAATACATTGGCACAGGCTGTCATTAATAATATACCGCCTGCATTGGTTTATCAAACAAGTTTTAGGCAATATACCAATGAAACTCTTGTAGGCGGCAACGAGGCTTCTTCTAGCATTTCAACAAATGTTGCCACTATACAATACATTATTACTAACAGTGGGCATGTTGGGCCTGCACATACTGTAACATATCCTGATATTACTGGGACGCCTTTGGTATTAAGAACTGCACGTACTTCATTCACTACTACAGGTGCAAAGACAACATTGAAGGCAGCGGCAGTTGATTTCATCGATACTAACCCATATTTTTCAATATTAAATAATCCAACTGTAAATTCTGTTGTCAATTCCAGGTTTGATACAATTGAAAGTATTATTAGTTTAGGAGCGTCTACTAGAACATCTCCTGTTTATCCGTACCCATCGGGATTATCTAGCGGGTATAGACATGCAGAGGCAGCAATCAATGCAAACATTTCATTTATTGTAGAAGACTCATATGCATTTGGTATTGCAACAAATCCAAGTTTTGTTCCGTATGATGGCGTTACTGCATTTAAAAGAAGATTAAGCTACATTATAGAAGCATTGATGTATGATATTACCTACGGTGGAAATAGTGCCGCTATAGCAGTCGCACAATTATATTGGATCGACGGCAATTCAATACTATCAAATACCGAAAAGTCCATTACTGGGTCTATTCTTAATCATTTAGAAACAGTTACTACATTTGTTGTAGCCAATACGTCCGTGGACAATCCGTCAATTGGCAATTATATTACAACCACTGGAGCAAGCGGAGATGGAGTGCATGCAACTCTAACATTTGTTGACCAAGGTTCAGCACCATATACTAACGGACAAGTTATTACTATCACTGGCATGACACCATTAGGATATAACGGATACTGGACTGTGACTAACTGCACCGCAACTAGTGTGTCATGGGCCAGCGCCGTAACTGGAAGTCAAACTGTTGCTGGTAAGATTACTAAGCAAGTACAAAATGTAGCATGGACCGGCGGAGCTTCAGCACCAGTTGGAACATTATCAAATACAGTAATTGATATTATTGCAAATAATACTGCTACAACTAAAACATATCCTGTACTAACATCGTATGATAGTGATTTAGTATCAGCAAGAACAATTATTCAATCTAATCGTTCGATGATAACAACCGATATTATTGCATATTTGAAAGCAACTTATAAGGGTGGATTTAATTATAACGAGGCTACTTGTTATAGAGACGTTGGTTATATTATAGACGGTATGAGTATTGATATTGTTACAGGCGGAAATTATCAAACCGTTACTGCTGGCAAGAGTTATTACAAAAATGCCAGTGCTAAAGCTATAGCTATCGGAACCCAATATTCCGAAACAGTCGACGGTATTACATTTGCTAAAAATCTTGCATTACAAGTTTTAAATAAAACAGATGCTACTCGCTATCAAACATTAGTACCTCAAAATTTCGGCCTTGGATTATCTCCGGCTGCTGGTGCAAAGACCGTACTTAGTAATAACATGGATACTATTCTTAGTATTATTGTGAATGGTATTGGTTCTGCACCTGCGGCAAGTTTTGGTACTGGACTTTATACAGTTACATTTAGCAACGGTGGAAACGGCTACGTAGATCAAGGATCTCCTGGCTCAGTTCATATTATACCTGGAAAAATTCTCATTGGCGGAACTTCAAACGCCGGTGGTGTTATTGTAAAGTATCTTCCAGGTTCGGGCCCAAGTGTTGACTCAATACAAGTTCGATTGACAAAACCAGGATTTTTTGTTGAAGACGAAAAATTAGACTTTGGTGAAACAGTTAAAGATTTAAACATTACAATTTTTGTCGAGAGTGGCATTTATTACGAAGATTACCCAATTAAGTTATCTGCCAACTGTAGTATTAAAGGTGATGAATTCCGTAGAACTATTATACGCCCACTAGATCGCATCAGTCAAAGCCCATGGCGTAAAGTATTCTTCTATAGAGATAGTATTATTGATGCTATGGAAGTTGGAGTTATTGATACTGGTACCGACTACCGCACTAGCACTAGTCTTGCAATAAGCGGTACTACTGGAAAAATCATTGCAACACTTGGCAGTGGTCAGGCTCCTAATAGCTGGATTGGCAAAGTTATTCAGGATAACACATCCGTAACTCCAGGTAAGGCTGTTATTGACAGTATTAGTGGTAATACTATGAATTGTAGTGTTATCTATCCGTTTGCCGCAAAAGTAACTTATGCAAGCGGCAACTGGCATTTATATGGCACTAAAGATTACGGTCGTCATTATTTAACAGACCCGCTAAACATTGATAGCGTTGCTAAAAATAACAAAGACATTGACGTTTTATTATGTAATGATGCCACACGTATTAGCAATTTAACATTCCAAGGACACGGCGGATTTGCCATGGTACTGGATCCAGAAGGACAAATCAAAACTAAATCACCTTACGGACAAGTGGCAACAAGTTTCTCACAATCAATTAACGCCAAGTCATTCCGAGGAGGACAATTTGTTGACGGATTTGCTGGCCGACTATTTGGTACAATAACTAATATTGCAGATGCCGGTATTACTGTGACAGTAACTGGTTCAGTTAATAGTGGTCTTGATATTCGTCCACCTCAAGTTCCTTGTGTATACTATGTACAGGGTAATCGTTATCAAGTAAATGATATAGTTAGTTATGATCCAACTACGTACACTGTGGTACTAACATTAGATGTAGCAACTCCATTTAATCCAGCCACCATCTATAACTCAGGAACATTTGCTACAGAAGTAGGTGTATTAGCCGACGAACTTACATATGATTTATTATTTGGGTCTAACTATCAAAGTATTAAGGCTGGATTAAATTACCTACAACCACAAAATGCTAAAATTGGTATTAAACAATTATATCTATTATCGGGTGTTAATAAACTAAGAGATGAAGCCAATTCAAGAATTGCCAATGCAACTTCTCAAGGTATTATTACTGCTAGAACTTCTATAATAACTGATATTATATCGCAAGGACTTGCAAGCATCCCAGCGGTTACATTCCCTAATCCAATAGGTGCAGTTACTACTGCGGTAAATGCTAAAAATATCCTCGTAGCAAATCGAGAATTTATTCGATCTGAGATAGTAGCTTGGATAGCGACTAATTTTACCATCAAAACAATTTATCAATACAATGCTGTTAAAACTAGTAGAGACATTGGCTATATTTTAGATGCATTGACATACGATTTATTGTATGGAGGAAATAGTTCTACCTTGGATGTAGCGGGTTTCTTCTGGAGTGCATCAACAAACGAAATTATTGGCCAGCAAGAATACTATGCGGCTGCGTTGAGTCAGATGATGGATATTATTGAAAAAGTAATAACCAATGTATCTGTTTCTGTATCGCTTGGTAACTTACTAACACAAAATACAAGTTTATCAGCAGCCAGTGTTACAGAAGTTGCAACCGCTAAAACATTGCTTAGTATTTCTATTGATTATATTCTTGACGGAACTATTAATAATAGTGTCATAGGTACTACTACATCGGGTAGTGCAACTATTACTGACGTAAATTATAATAGTGCATTAGTTACTGGTAGAACTGTAACCGGCATTGGAATTCCTATTAGCCCTGCTACTACAGTTGTTTCGTATACTGCGGCAACTAAAGTATTGATAATTAGTCAGCCAGCAACTGCAAGTACAGCACATACTAAATTAGTAATTTCTGGTACAGTTCCAACACGTACTACTCCTACGATTCCAACAGACAGTTCGTATACTCAAGTTAAAGCAGATAGAACAACTATTGTAAATGCAAAAACTAGTATAGAAACAAATATTACAACATACCTTGATGGGGGCGCTGGCCTAGGAATTAATATTGAGATGGGTGGTAATCGTTCAATGTTGGCCAACGACTTTGCCATGATTAATGACTTGGGTTATGCTATTTTCTGTACCAATGGTGGCGTATCAGAACAAGTTTCAACATTCTCTTATTACTGTCATACTCACTACTGGGCCAATAATGGCGGACAAATTCGTTCAGTGGCTGGTTCAAATGCACACGGTGACTATGCATTACGTGCATCAGGATACGATGTAACTGAATTACCCGACTCGGTTACACTTGCAAATGACATGGTGCAAACTGCCCGTGTTTATAAACAAGGTAGCGTATCCGGTCAGATGACTCCAACTACTACTACACAAGCATTAAGTATTTGGATGTTGGGTTACGATTATGCACCGCCTAACAATGCTGAACTGGAAATTGATCACTCACTGAGCGGCGGAGTAATTACTCGCTACTTAGTAAGTACAGTGGAACATACTACCATTACAGTTAGCGGACAAAATGTTCTCAAAATAAACTTGAGTACAGCAGGTTCCAACAGTACAGTAACAACTGGTCTTGCTTATGAATTATACGACGGGCAATTACTAACAATTCGTGTTAATCAAAATATTAAATTTAATAACATCGATAATGTTAAACCAACACGTCCAAGTACTGCGGTGCAGTACGGTGAGAATTTAGCAGACATTTATCGTATTATTGCATACTCATTAGTTGACTCAACCGGCGAGGCATTGACATCAAACATTGCTATATTACAAAGTGATAGTAGTTTTAGCTATTATAAATTTAATAGCGATCCTACATATATTACCACTGTTGATCCACAAGACCCTACAAAAACACAAGGATCTAAAGTTGGCGACAACAAAATTGCTGTATTGCAAATTAGCCAACAAACAACCATTGACCAAATTAATAAAGGAATTTATCTAACTGGTTGGGGCGGCCGCGTACATCGTGTTATCAGTTATACGACACCAACGTTTATTGCAACTGGAATTTTTAGCACTTACACAGCACCTCTCGGTGTTCCTACACTAACGGTAACTAGTGTTGCTGGTAGTATTGATATTGGGGATGTGTTAACTGGAACTGGATTTACTGCTGGGCAGTATGTAACTGGTGTTCAACTCAGCGGCAGTGGATCTATTACTGCTGTGGTAACATTGAGTGCAGTACCAAGCCCAATTCCTACTTCTGGCACAATAACATTTGGTGTTGCAGCCAACGGTTACTTAACTATTGATCCTAATCCAGTTCACAATAATAGTGCTGATGGAACAGCAATAAACGCATTGACTTATAAGAGCTATGCAGCTGGCCCAACTGGTTCTGGGTATACCGGAGTTACTTTCGAGCGTCCATTTACAACAGTACTACCCGCAGTTGATAGTTTTATAACTGTTGCAAATCAATCAAATACTGCGTATAACGGAACATATCAGGTACGTAGTGTTACTAGTAAAACGCAAGTTACTGTTGGAAGTACTACCGGTTTATCAGTAGGAATGGTGGTTAGTAGTGTTGCAGTTGGAGCCTATATTCCAGATAGTTGTATTATTCAAAGTATTGACGATTCAACACACTTTACAGTGAGTCCGGCAGCGTGGATACCATCATCAAGTACAGTTAGTTCTACCTTGGTTGCTTACTTGTCAGGATTAACAATTACAGACGGTGGAACTTCATATACTACCGAAGTAATTGCACTACAAGGTCTTCCAATTATTACATTAAGCGGTGGAGGGCCAGCTACCGTTGTTCAAGGTATTGCAGTTGCAGTGTGTTCAGGCGGCAGTATTACTAGCATTAATATTGTAAGCCCGGGATATGGGTACACTAGTGCCCCAACAGTAACACTAAGTTACGGTAATGCTACATTGACTCCTGTATTATCGCAGAGTCCTACAGTCAATACCGCGGTAACTGCTGGTACAAATACTACAGATTTAACGTTAGCATACCCAACAAGTCCAATTATTTCAGGAACTATTTCTGCTACAGATACTTCTACTATCACAATGTCAGCAAGTAGTATCTCTGGAACAACATTGACTGTTGGAACAACTGGTGGAACAGTGGTTGCCGGCATGGTATTGACTGGCGGTTCGATACCCTCAAATACATACATTGTTAGTAATATTAGTGGAAGTGGTAACGGAAGCACGTGGACTATTAATAAAACTGTTACACAAAGTTCGACTGTAATTACAGGCGTAAGCAATTTAGTTACAGTAAATTCTAATACTAATCTTAGTGCTGGAATGGCAATAACATTTAGTGGGACACCGTTTGGAAATGTGGCGGCGTCTGCATACTATGTTACAAAAGTTATTAGTACTACTAAGATATCAATTAGTTCAACATACGGTGGCTCAGATGTTAGCGTTCTTGCTAGTACATCTGGAACAATGACTTGGATTGCATCTGGATTTAATTTAGGATTACCAATTATTGTTAGTGCATATAGCAGTAAATCTGGTACAGGCCCGTACTTGGTACAATTTACAATTCCAACTAGTGCAATAACGAATGGTGCATATTATAGACTTGCAGGAAATAGTAATTCGCTATATAACGGATTCTGGCAATGTACAAGTGCTACTAGTTCTTCTGCCACAACTATTACGCTAAGTTATCCATATGATCCAGGTTCTTACGGAACTGGTACTACATCTGTTACTAAGGAAATAACAAGTACAACAAGTACGCAAATTGGTATTAGTAAACCGTTTAGTACATTAGGTGCCGCAACGTTACGACTAGGTTATCCTGCAAATACAACGGGACAAATTACACAACGTATTAGTACTTGCCGTGTTACTGGACATGATTTGTTAGACATTGGTACTGGCAGTTATACTACTACAAACTGGCCAACTGTTATTTACGGTAATCCTGCTAAGGACAAACAACAAAGCCAAGAAGTTCTTGAAGAAGGTGTAGGTCGTGTATTCTATGTGAGCACTGACCAGAACGGTATCTTCCGTGTGGGACGTTTCTTCACAGTGGACCAGGGCACTGGATCAGTTACATTTTCAGCAAGCATAGCGTTGAGCAATTTGGACGGCTTGGGATTCAAACGTGGTGTTGTTGTTAGTGAGTTCTCAACTGATCCCAGCATGACTAACAATGCCAGTGACACTGTTCCTGTACAAAGTGCAATTCGTTCATATATTGACAAACGTCTTGGATTGGATCACGGCGGTAGTCCAGTTGCATTGAATAGTTTAATTGGGCCTGCTTACATGGCTTTAAATGGTGCTCTAGCTATGAAGGGTAATCTTAACTTATCCAATTATTCAATTATCAATGTGGGTACTGCAACTAGTGCAACAGATGCAACTAATAAAGCGTATGTGGATAGTGCCGTTGTATCATTTAATTCGTTATATAAATTAATAGATGTAACAATAACAAGTGCCGCTACAAGTAACTTTTTAGTATATGACGGTATTGCTAGTAAATGGAAGAATACTAGTGTTACAGGTGATGTAGTAATAAGTTTAAATACTGGTACTGGAGTATTGACTGCAACTGTACAAGCAAATACTATCGATAACAGTAAAGTATCTTCAACTGCGGCAATTGCACAAAGTAAATTAGCAATGACAATTGCTGGAACTAGTGCAAGCAATCCTACTGGAACTTCGGCAGTAATACAAGCGGCGAGCGGTTTAACAAGTTTTAACTCTACAACATTTACAGTAACTAACGGTTGGGTAGAAGTTAAGACTGCTACAAGTGCAAGTACTGGTATTACATATGGTAAAATACAGTACATGAGTGCTGGAACGTTGCTTGGTAACAGAACAGCTGGTGCGGCAAGTCCAACTGAAGTTACTCCTCAACAAGTCGTTGGCGATGCGGGCGGATTAACAAATAGCCTATTTGGAGCTAGCGGCGTAGTCACTGTAACATATGACGGAAGTAACACCGTCAATAATTCATATCCAGTTGTTGGTATTACAACTACACGGGCGGCAAGTAGTATAATCAAAACAGGAACAAGTGGTGAGATTGATGTAGGATTCTTGAAAGTTGGAGGGTATAAAGCTGTATCATTAACGGGTGCTGGTGCAACACTAACAAGTACATTTACTACTCCAGGTACATTCGATTACATGACTGCACTTGGTACTAATTCTAGTAACACGGTTATTAGCACATACGGTACACTAGATACAAGTAATGGTACGTTGAAAGCAAACTTGCTTACTACCGATAAAGTTGGTGCTACTAGTGGTGCTGGATCAGGTAGTGCAAGTATTAGTGGCTGGTGGGCTATACAAGCATCAAGTCAAATTGACTTTAGCCTTGGAACACTTAAATCATTGTCACTGGATGCTGGTACTGAAACTACTGATGCTACTATCCGTGGAAGATGGACACTGACTGGTGCAAGTAGAATGCAAGCCACATATGCTGACTTGGCAGAATACTACGAAGGCGATAAAGAATACGAACCAGGTACGGTGCTAGTGTTTGGTGGTGATGCAGAAGTTACCACTACCGCACAGATTAATGATACACGCTCAGCAGGTGTTGTTTCAACTGATCCAGCATATGTTATGAACCATGAACAGAAGGGCATTAGAGTTTGTATGGCACTTGCAGGTCGTGTTCCATGTAAGGTAATCGGCCGTGTTAAAAAAGGCGACATGTTAACAACCAGTGCTACTCCAGGATATGCTGTTAAAGCATTGACTCCAACACTAGGTTCAGTAATTGGTAAAGCGTTGGAAGATAAGGACTACGGCGAAGCCGGAGTTATACAAGTAGCTATAGGAAGAGTATAATGACTAAGCAACATATTAATATTGGCCAAAGTGCAAATGACAAAGGCGGGGATCCGTTACGCACGGCCTTTGATAAGGTAAATCAAAACTTTGATGAACTGTTTGCAACAGATACACTGACAAAATATCAGTTGGGTGATGATGAACAATTTGTTAGGATTGAGCTAGACGGCGAAGGTGTACCAACTGGCGGTATAACTATACAAAGTGGATTTGATACTGCTATGCCAGTTTACATCAAAGGCGGAAATGCCTTACAAGATGGTGTTGGCGGCAATGTTATTATTGAAGCTGGTGCTCCTCCTTTGGCAGAAGGATTGATACAGGACGGTGGCCCATATGCTGGCACAGTTGGCGACATTGAAATGGCCGCTAATCAAGTTACTATTGAAACGCTGGGCGGTGTTACAACATTTTCATCAGGTGACGGAACTCCCTATGTTACATTTCCCGCAGTCAACGGTTCGCAACTTGGAATACAAGGCAGTGAGATTAGTTCACTTCCCGGATCAGAAGGATTGGCGTTACTTGTACGTGAAGGTAGTATTTTACTGGCAACACATGCCGACAACCCGCCAGTACAACAGTGGGAGTTTGATAGGTCAGGAACTATTACTACTCCTCTACTATTCCCTCTATCATTTACCGCAGTATTAGATGTTGCACATAGAACAGTGGGATCTGGAACATATACAGGCCCAGCTTGGGAGTTCCACTTGGAGTGGCAAGTTAATCCAAATGGCGAAATTGAATGTCTTTCAGATAACGGTCCATTACCCAGTCCAGTTGCAGGATATGCCAACGGTCAAACATTTGAATTTACAGAAGTAGACCACGGTATTCCTAATTATACACTTACTATAGTATTGAGAGATGTTGACCACAACCCAGCGGGGTACACTGCCAATCTTGACTTTAGTGCTTCACCCGCGTACCCGTCAACAGTTTATTCTGAAGGTGCGATTAAACTTACATCAAATGAGAATAGTTGGACATTTGGTAACGATGGTATACTAACTCTGCCAGAGGGTGGAGACATTGTTGACAGCAACGGTGATACAGTGTTAGGCGGTTCTCCTGATAGATTAATCAACGGAGC
>Ga0209084_1002865_pt1 | contig 12970 bp, 10 predicted proteins | sample C_130820_MF_Meta_FD_187309 | JGI IMG/M metagenome (GOLD analysis project Ga0209084, IMG submission 187309) | Freshwater microbial communities from Lake Croche, Canada to study carbon cycling - C_130820_MF_MetaG (SPAdes) (version 2) | ecosystem: Environmental > Aquatic > Freshwater > Lake... | reverse complement strand
GGTCGCGCATGGGCCATGGTCTTTGCGCGAGCTGGTTTGCAAGTCAAAATCTTTGATGCAGACGCTAAAGCACTCAGCGCATGCATGGGGCATATTGAGACACTAGTGAAAGACATGCACGCAGCGGACTTGGTACAGGAAAGCCCAGCTGACATTATTCGGCGCATCACTCCTGTTAGCAGTTTGGCTGAGGTTTGCACTGATGTTGATTTGATCCAAGAAAACATTCGAGAAACCGTCGAAGCGAAGATAGACATTTTTTCCCAAATGGATGCTCTCACGCACAAGGACACCATCCTCGCAAGCTCAACATCGTGGCTGCCTACCTCGTTATTCACGAAAGATCTTGCTGGTCGCGATCGTTGCTTGGTAGGTCACCCCACCAATCCACCGTACCTAATTCCTTTGGTCGAGGTCAGTCCTGCACCATGGACATCTGAAAAGACAACGCAAGCCGCTATGGCTTTTTACAAAATAGTTAAACAAGAGCCCGTATTAGTGCGTAAAGAAATACACGGCTTTTTGCTCAACCGTGTGCAAGGTGCTGTTTTAAATGAAATGCTCAATTTGTATGAACAGGGTTTCGCCAGTGCGGGAGACCTCGACAAAGTCATGAAGTTTGGTCTCGGTTTGCGTTGGTCGTTTATGGGACCATTTGAAACCATTGATTTGAATGCCCCAGACGGCGTGGTCGATTACGCCAACCGGTATGGCCACACGTATGCAGAAGTCAGTAAAACCCAAGCTGACAACACTTGGTCGCCTCAAGTGATTGCAGAAATTGAACGCGAGCGCAGACAAGTTTTAGAACATAGCCAACTTGATGCACGTTCACATTGGCGTGATCGCCGTTTGATGGCGCTTAGGCGTCACCAAAAAGACCAACCCGTCTAATTTGCCACTTCATAATTAGCCTTTTTCTTTTAGCGCTTTTCTTCTTAGGAGTTATTCCATGTCTCGCAAAGTCATCATCACCTGCGCCGTCACTGGCGCCATCCACACACCCAGCATGTCGCCGCATTTACCGGTGACAGCCAAAGAAATTGCAGATGCGGCTTTAGGCGCGGCTAAAGCAGGCGCGGCAATTGTGCATTTGCATGCGCGCAATCCCGTCGATGGCAGCCCTTCACAAGACCCCGAGTTGTTCACGCCGTTTTTGAAAGAGATCAAAGAGAAAAGCAATGTGGTGATCAATCTCACCACTGGCGGCGCACCCACGATGACGATTGCCGACCGCTTGCGCCCTGCGCACCACTTCAAGCCAGAAGTCGCCTCATTGAATATGGGCTCGATGAACTTTGGTTTGTACGACATGCTCAAGCGCTTCAAAACCTTTAAGCACGACTGGGAAGTACCTTATCTCGCCAACAGCGACGACCGTGTGTTTAAAAACACATTCAAAGATATTGCACACATCTTGCAGTCATGTAGTGACAACGAAACGCGATTCGAGATCGAGTGCTATGACATTGGGCATCTCTATACCGCCGCGCACTTTATTGACCGCGGCTTGATCAAAGCGCCGTTTTTGATTCAATCTGTCTTTGGTATTTTGGGTGGCATCGGCCCACATCCCGATGACGTGATGCATATGAAGCGCACGGCCGACCGCTTGTTTGGTGATGCCTATGTGTGGTCTGTGCTTGGTGCCGGACGCAATCAAATTCCAATCGCCACGCAGTCTGCCGCTATGGGAGGCAACGTGCGTGTTGGTTTAGAAGACTCTTTGTGGGATGGTCCTGGCAAATTGGCCGAGTCGAATGCCGATCAAGTCACGCGCATTCGCAAAATCATCGAAGGTCTTTCTTTAGAAATCGCAACGCCCGATGAAGCACGTAAAATTTTGAAGCTCAAGGGCCACCACAACGTTAACTTCTAAAAATACTATGCGCATTTGGAAAAAAGAAATCTCTCCGGCTATTCTTTCGACGAACCATATCGATACGGCAACTGAGCATCTGGGCTTAGAGTTCTTAGAGGTGGGCGATGACTTTATACGTGCGCGTGTCCCTGTTGATAAGCGTACCCGCCAACCGTATGGTCTTTTGCACGGCGGAGTGAGTGTGGTTCTGGCAGAAACCATCGGCTCTTGTGGCGCACATTATTCCTGCCCACAAGATCACCGCGCTGTCGGTTTAGATATCAATGCCAACCATTTAAAAAGCGCTACCTCTGGCTGGGTAACAGGCACAGCACGCCCTGTTCACATCGGTAAAAGCACGCAGGTCTGGCAGATCGATATGCATAACGATGCTGGAGAGTTAACCTGCGTGTCACGCATTACGATGGCGATTCTTGCGCCACGATAAATGCGCTGACTACGCTTTTAATAATTAAGCAGTTTTCACCCGTTCGCTTTTCCAATACACATCGTCACCACCGTCTTGGCGGTTGAGTACGCGGGCCAGCACAAACATCAGATCACTCAGGCGATTGAGGTATTGACGTGGCGCGTCTTTTAGCGCTTCTTCATTACCTAAAGCCACAACGGCACGCTCGGCACGACGCGCCACAGTGCGACAGACGTGTGCCAGCGCAGCGCCACGATTGCCTGCAGGCAAGATAAATTCTTTCAAGCGTGGCAGGTCTGCGTTGTAACGCTCTAGCGCTTCATCGAGTTGCAGAACCGCCTCGGCTTTGAGCAGTTCAAAGCCCGGGATGGACAGCTCACCGCCTAAGTTAAACAGCTGGTGCTGAATTTCCACCAACACATCGCGCACATCTTGTGGCATCTCTTCGCACAGCAAAACGCCTATGCTGGAGTTGAGCTCGTCCACATCGCCCATGGCGTGCACGCGCAAGCTGTTTTTGGAGACGCGCTGGTTGTCGCCTAGCCCCGTTGTCCCCGCATCGCCTGTGCGGGTTGCAATTTGTGTGAGACGGTTACTCATTAGGGTTTTCCTTTGTCTGTGTGCGCTTTTTTACTTACAGACATTATTGTGCCTGTCGCCACTGTGGTGTACAAAAATATGAAGTTCTAATTAGAATGATCCGCTTACTTGGAGACATCGCATGAACGCCCCTACCTCGCATGACCACTTGGTTCCCGTGATATCGCAACGCGATATTCCTCCAGCTTTTGTAGAGGCTTTGAAATCGCGGTTTGCTGCCAATTGTTCTACCGCCCAGGTTGTACGTGAACAGCATGGCCGCGATGAGTCTGCGTTTACAGAGGTGCCCCCACCGGTGGCGGTGGTGTTTGCTGAAAACACCCAAGACGTAGCCGATGCAGTGGCGTTGGCTGCACAGTACCGCGTTCCTGTCATTCCCTTTGGCATCGGGTCATCGCTTGAAGGGCACTTGCTTGCTGTACAAGGCGGTATCAGTATTGACGTGAGTCGCATGAAAAAGGTTTTGTCTATCAACGCAGACGATTTGACCGTGACAGTGCAAGCAGGTGTTACCCGCAAACAGTTGAACGAAGAAATCAAAAGCACTGGCTTGTTCTTTCCAATCGACCCCGGTGCTGACGCCACGATTGGCGGCATGAGTGCGACGCGTGCGAGTGGAACTAACGCAGTTCGATACGGAACCATGCGCGAAAACGTGCTGGCTTTAGAAGTGGTCACGTCGAATGGTCAAGTCATTCGTACTGGTACGCGCGCTAAAAAATCTTCCGCAGGCTATGACCTCACGCGCTTGATGGTGGGTAGCGAAGGCACGCTGGGTGTGATCACAGAAATCACTTTGCGTTTGTATCCCTTGCCAGAAGCAGTCTTAGCTGCCGTGTGTTCTTTCCCAAGTATTGAAGCTGCTGTGCGCACCACCATCACCATGATCCAAATGGGCGTGCCGATTGCGCGGGTCGAATTGATTGACGCCAATGCTGTGCGCATGGTGAATGCACACTCTAAGCTGCAACTCGCTGAATCGCCTATGTTGTTGATGGAATTTCATGGTTCACCCAACGGCGTGAAAGAGCAGGCCGATACCGTACAAGAAATTGCCAACGACAACGGCGGCCAATCGTTCGAGTGGGCCACCACACCAGAAGAGCGCACGCGTCTTTGGACCGCACGCCACAACGCGTATTTCGCAGGCATTCAAAGCAGGCCAGGTTGTCGCGCGATCAGCACAGACACCTGTGTGCCGATTAGCCGTTTGGCAGATTGCTTGCTTGACTCGGTTGCTGAAGCCGACGCATCTGGCATCCCCTACTTTTTAGTAGGACACGTGGGTGACGGCAATTTCCACTTTGGTTATTTGATCGATCCCAATAATGCGGCAGAGCGCGAGACCGCTGAAACCTTAAACCACAAGTTAGTGCAACGCGCCCTTAGCTTGGAAGGAACCTGCACCGGTGAGCACGGTATTGGTTTGCACAAAATTGATTTCTTGGTCACGGAAGCGGGTGAAGGCGCGGTAGACATGATGCGCACCATCAAGCGGGCCCTCGACCCAAACAACATCATGAATCCTGGGAAGATTTTTTCTTATTGAGTAAGTGTTGCACCTGCTCACACAATTTGACTTGGTCAAATGGTTTGAGCACGGTGTCGTCTACACCGGCTTTGGCAAAGCGCTCTAAGTCATTGGGATTGACATTGGCTGTCAAGCCGAGCACCGGAGTATTGGCCGCAGCGCCTTGAAGTTCTTGTCTCAAACGCTGTGTGGCTTCTATGCCATCCATCTCAGGCATGACCATGTCCATCAACACCAAGTCAAATGGATGGACTGCAAGTTCTGCCAACGCTTTGACCCCGTTATCGACCTCCACCACAGCGCTGTTCTTCCAGTGCTTTTGCAATATTTGACGCGCTAGCAAACGATTAATCGGATGGTCGTCGACGACTAAAAACCGATAAGCCATATCGGTGTTTACTTCCAATCCTGTGGGTGCAGTGTTTGCAACACTTTCTGGCGCTTGCGCTTGCAGCGGTAGATAAAACCAAAAGTGGGCGCCCTGTCCTTGCGTGCTCTCAAAACCAATTCTTCCACCCATGAGTTCAACCAAGCGCTTGGAGATAGACAGGCCTAATCCGTTTCCACCAAATCGCTCCTGCACTTCTTCGCCCTGACTAAATCGCTCAAAAATATGGGGTTGCAGTTCTGTTGCAATACCAATGCCTGAGTCTTTGATAGAAAACAATACGCCGTCAATTTGCCGCGTTACGTGGACATGCACAAAGCCTTGGTGGGTGAATTTGATCGCATTGCCCAGTAGGTTGACCAAAATTTGCATCAAGCGATGGCGATCCGTTCGCACCCATTGCGGCACATCCGCGTCAACTGTGCATTTAAAGTCTAGTTGCGTACTTTTAAGCCGTTGCAAAAACAACCCTGTGGCACTGTCGATGGTGTCTTGCAACACAAACTTTTCTGGATGGATGCTGATTTTTCCAGCCTGCAGCTGTGAAAAGTCCAGGACATCGTTGATGACGGTGAGCAAATGGTCAGCCGATTGTTGTGTGTGTTGCAAAATTTTGAGCGCATTAGGCTTGTCTTGCGCTTTTTGCATCAGCAAAGTGTTGAAGCCCAAAATAGCATTCATGGGCGTACGCAATTCATGGCTCACGTTGGCAATAAACAACTCACGCGCCGCAGAAATACGCTCTAGCTCTTCTTGATTTTCTTTGAGCTGTCGGTTGTAAATGCCCCGATTTTTGAATGTTTTACGAAACATGTTGTCGTAGAGATAAGGGGTCAGCAGCACGGCTAAGAGTGTGGCGGTGTAGGTTGCGAATGATCCGCGCATTTCTTCGTTGCCCAGCTTGAGAGGTTCTAGCAAAATTCCGTTGCTTGTGCACCATGCAACGATTAAATACTCCAAGATGCCCAATCCAAGAAAAATGAAACCGTGTTTTTTACCGAGCACATAAAAAGCAACCAACGGCGCCAACACAATCCAGTTCAACTTGGGCGAAAAAATGCCTCCCGTCAATAGGCTTAAATAAATAATCAGTGCGTTGTATGCAACTAAAACTAAGATGACCGCTTTTCTTTCCGAGGCTCCCAGCTGAAGCATCACAAACTCGAAAAATATAAGAGCAACAATGCCCAGCCTCGGGATAAGTTGCTTTTCGTTTGGGTCGAAAAACATCAGTAGGGACACCATAATGATGGTGAGCCAAGCTAGCACAAATAAGTAAGGCCGATGTCCTTCTTGAAACGCCTTTGGCAAATAGGGCGCCAAACGGGTTGTCATGTCTAGGGCTTGTTGCATCGCCATCACCCAGCCTCCCTTTCATACTTTGAAAAAACAACAGAAATTCTGCTGGCCATTTCACCTATATCTAAAGGCTTATGAATGACATCGTTCATACCTGAAGCTAAGTAACGTTCGCGATCTATCGGATGGGTATTTGCCGTGATGGCGATAACGGGGGTATGGCAGGCAGGTGCAGGCAGATTATTTCGAATGGCTTGCGTCGCTGTTGGCCCGTCCATGTCTGGCATCACGACATCCATGAGCACCATATCGAAAACATGTTCAGCTAAAGCATTTAGCGCTGCTTGTCCGCTTGCAACGTCTGTCACGCTGCAATGTGGAAAACATTTCTTCAACATGAGTTTTGCCACCATCAGGTTGACTGCGTTGTCGTCCACTAATAGAAACTTAATGGGTGCTTTGCTCCAGTTGGTGAGGGCGGGCAAAGAAGTGTTTTTGAGCTTCAATTTCTCGGTTGGCAAAGGCAGCATGAACCAAAACGTGGCGCCTTGTAGGACTGCGCTTTTGACGCCTATTTCGCCACCCATGCGCTTGACCAATCGGTCGCAGATCGCTAGCCCTAAGCCCGAACCGCCGTATTGTCGATTTGTCTCTAGATTGGCTTGTTCAAACCGTTGAAATATTTTGCTTTGTTTTTCTGGGTCTATGCCAATTCCCGTGTCTTGCACTTCAAATCGCACGCCGCGCACTACCTGAGTGACACGTATGAAGATTTGCCCTTCGCTGGTAAATTTCAATGCATTATCTAGAAGATATTGAAGCGCTTGCATGATGCGCTGCTTGTCACCCGTCGCCCACACATCTTGAACGCTATTGGCATCCATCACCAAGCTTAGATTTTTTTGTTGGGCCAATGGTTGGTTTTTGCTAAAAACTTCATGGGCCAAGTGACTCAGCAAAAACTTGCTAGCTACCAGCGGCAAGCGATTGGCTTGCAATTGCGAAAAATCTAATACATTGTTAACCAGCTGAAGAAGTTGCTCGGTTGATCGTCGTATCAGGTCAACAACACGGACATCGTCTGGATTGCTGGAAAGTTCTTGGCGCAGGATGTCGTTAAACCCCAAAATGGCATTCATCGGTGTGCGCACTTCGTGTCCAATAGATGCAATGAATTCGTCTTTATGTCCTTGTGCTTGCAAGATTTTTTTTTGTGTTTCTTCTAGCGCTTTGTTCTTTGTTTCAATCTCTTCCAACAAATGGCCGTACATCCAGTCGGTTGCTAATGCCCCAAATAACACCATGAGAATCACGCTGAGCTTGTAGGTCAACGACCATGCAATGGTCTCTTGATTCATCAGAACCACGCTCGACACCAACCCCTGCTTCCCCAGGATATAAAAAGTTAGGTAAATGAGAAACAATAGCGCAATAGTTATCTGCGTCGTTACGCGATTAAAAAAAAGAATAACAACAACACCAATAATCGACATCCACACCATGGCTGGTGAGTTGACTCCCCCCGTATTGGCGGTGATATAAATAAACTCTACTAAGGACCAAAGCGCACCAAATTTAATCCATGTGTAATTGATAACGCCAACTCGAACCGACGCATAACTGAGCAAAAAAACTGCGGCGCTTATTAAATGGGTACGGTAATCATATTGTGGATGTGCAAGGGCATATAGCAACAAAGAAACCACGACACCACTGAGGTATGTCCAACCAGACGCGCGCAAAAGCCGCTCAGTAGGCCGTCCTTGAAACAGGTCCTTTGGTAATAAAAGAAAGGCCAGTTTGGCGAGCATGTTTTTTAAGTGGCGGTGTGTCCGCGCAATTTATCTATCAAGCCATTCAGCGCGTCGAGCGAACCAAACTGAATGGCTACCTCGCCCATATCTTCTAATTTGCCGTTGCGCTTGACGCGTTTTTTTACGCGCACCTCTACTTGCGCGGTGAGCAAATCTGATAATTCTTCTTCTACGCGCTTCATATCGCGGGATTTTTCTTTTTTAGGCTTTTGCGGCACGAGGTTAAATTCGGCGCTGAGTTTTTTGACCAAGCTTTCTGCTTCACGCACAGAGAGTTTTTTTGCGCTGATTTGGTTCGCTGCTGTAATTTGCGTAGCACGGTCTAGCGCGAGCAGCGCACGTGCATGGCCCATGTCAATATCGCCGGCCATCAACATGGTCTGCACTGGGTCTGCCAAATTGAGTAAGCGCAACAAATTGCTCGCCGCACTGCGTGAGCGCCCAACCGCTTGGGCCGCGAGTTCGTGTGTGAGTCCGAATTCTTTGATCAGTCGGTTTAAGCCCTGCGCTTCTTCCAACGGATTAAGGTCTTCGCGTTGGATGTTTTCTATCAAGGCCATCGCGGCTGCCGCTTCGTTGGGTACGTTGCGCACGAGTACCGGCACTTCGTTCAAGCCCGCGAGTTTGGCAGCACGGCTTCTGCGCTCGCCAGCAATGATTTCGTATTTGCCTGCGTTTTTGCCGCTCTCTAATTTGCGAACCAAGATGGGCTGCATGATGCCTTGGGCTTTGATGCTCTCAGCGAGCTCATACAAAGCGCCCTCGTCCATACGCGTACGGGGTTGGTACATGCCTGGAACAAGTTGATCCAGAGGCAATGTGTTGGGTTCGCCTTGTTTTGCATTGGCTGCCGCGACTGCTGCGTCATCGACCTTGGGGCCCAGTAATGCTTCCAAGCCACGGCCTAAGCCTTTGGGTTTTTTAGTAACCATTTTCTTTTTCTCTCGTTGCTCTTACAAAGTTTGAACCCGCGCCACCATTTCTTGTGCGAAGTCGATATAGGCCTGCGACCCTTTGGCAGCTGGGTCAAACACCACGCCAGGTAATCCGTAGCTAGGCGCTTCAGCCAAACGCACATTGCGGGGGATGACCGCGTTGAACACTTTGTCTGCAAAGTGGTCTTTGAGTTGGTCGCTCACCTGCACTTGTAGGGTGATGCGCGGATCAAACATCACGCGCAACAAGCCAATGATCTTGAGGTCTTTGTTCAAATTCGCATGTACCTGCTTGATAGTATTAACCAAATCCGTCAACCCTTCGAGCGCGAAATATTCGCACTGCATCGGCACCACCACCCCGTGCGCGGCACACAAGCCATTCAATGTGAGCATGGATAGCGATGGTGGGCAATCGATCAGCACAAAGTCGTAGTCATTTTGTACTAATAACAAGGCGTCGCGCAAGCGGTTTTCGCGTCTATCGAGGTCCACCAACTCTACTTCTGCGCCCGCCAAATCACGGTTTGCACCGATGACATCGAAGGTTGCCATGTTGCGCTGCGTAGCACCATCGCCCCACTGGGTTTTGACGCGCGACTGCGAGATGGTGGCCTCTTCCAAGAGCACGTCATACACCGTGTGTTTGAGTTGGCGCTTGTCTATGCCCGAGCCCATAGTGGCGTTGCCTTGCGGGTCGAGGTCAACCATCAACACGCGCTGTCCGACAAATGCCAAACCTGCCGCCAGATTGACGGTGGTCGTGGTTTTACCCACGCCTCCCTTTTGGTTTGCAACACAGAAAATTTTGGCCATAGCGCGTTCTCGTTTTAGGAAAAATTCAATTAGTAATTAGATGGGTTTATTTAAACAACGCCATCTTCAGGCCAAAGGTAATCAGCAACAAGCCTGTGATTTTGTTCAACATAAAGCCGACGATTCGATGGGCATTGGCACGTTTGGCCAACAGATGTGCGCTCACCACTATGACCACGCCATACGCCAAAGTCAGGGCGGCAATGGTCGCCGCCATCACCGCAAAAGTGATGAGGCCTTGGTGCTCGGCGGGGTTTACAAACAATGGAAAGAAAGCCATATAAAAAACAATCGCCTTGGGGTTTAACACCGTGATAAAAAACGCTTGCTTAAAAAAATGATCGGGCTTTAGCTCTAGTGCGGGAGCATCGTCTAAACGCGAACGCAATAGTTTGGCCCCCAACCACACCAAATAAATAGCGCCTGCCCATTGGATGGCTTGAAACGCTGCTGGATACGCAGCTAGCAAGGCAGAAAGCCCTGATACCGCCAGCCACAACAAGGTTTGGTCTCCCGCAATCACGCCCAAAGTGGCGGCCATTCCGGACCGAACGCCACCATGCGCGGTCGCGCCCAGCAATGCCAAGTTTCCTGGGCCGGGTATGGCTAAAAAAACAATCACTGCGACGACAAAAGCGGCGTAGTCTGCAATACCGAACATGGATTCCCCGAAACGAAAAGAGGGGGAAGTTTAACCCCGCATCCAGACGAGGCATCTTTGGGCGTCTAGCCCGGGCACCTGTAACTGTTCCACGTGAAACACTTTTGCCATCACTGGAAGTGCCAGAAGCTCTTCTTCTGGGTTTTTGCCCTTCATCGCCATCCAAATGCCGCCAGCTCCCAACGCCTTGTGGGAGCCGTTAACGAAGTCTGCCAACGAGGCAAAAGCGCGAGAGGAAATGATGTCATAGGGGTTCGTGACGGCTTCTATCCGCGCATGCAGCCCTTTCAAGTTTGAAAGCTTAAGTGTGGCGGCCGTTTGCTGGATAAATGCTACTTTTTTAGCCACTGCATCTAGGCAAGTTACCTGGATGTTGGGGCAGGTTATGGCTATCACCACGCCTGGCAGGCCTGCGCCACTTCCAACGTCTAGCAATGCAAATGGCTTGCGCAGCTCATCTAGACCTTGATCGCCCTGATGCTTGCTTAGTCGATCTGCGCGTAGCACGTCGAGTTGGCGGCGCAAGGGCGAAACCACCGAAAGGCTATCAAGCACATGATGGGTCAACATTTCTTCTGGGTCACGTACCGCAGTCAAGTTGTAGACGCGGGTCCATTTGCCCATCAGGTCCACATAGCTAAGAAGCTGGCTTTGCTGGTGCTCGTCTAAATACAGCCCCATTGCGTCCAAGCCTTGGCGCAAAGGCAAGGACAAGGCGTGCATATTAACTAGCCAGCGCGTCGCTAATAGGTTCTGCGGCGGCCGGTTCGTTACCAAAACCTTTGTAACGGGCGCGGCGCAAATGCACGAGCAAAAGGGAAACCGCCGCCGGCGTGATACCGGTCATGCGCGAGGCTTGCCCCAGGGTCTCTGGGCGCTGGCGGTTTAGGCGTTGGCGGACTTCGATCGACAGGGCTGAGACTTGGTCGTAGTCCAAGTCTTGTGGCAACTTGAGGTTTTCGTAATGGGCTGCGCGCGATACTTCTTCTTGTTGTCGCCCGATATACCCAGCGTACTTGGCAGAAATCTCAATCTGCTCGACGATGGCGCTAGCTGTTTCACGTGAAACAGTCGCCCCGCCCTCTTGGCCGCCAACAGTCAGCAGCTCAAGGTTTCGGTATTTGCCGCCATCAAGCGACATCAGATTGGTATACGTCACCTCTGGACGGCGCAATAAATCGGCCAAGTTGTGCTCGTGCTCCAGTGGTTTGCCCAAAAGACGAACGGCCTCGCTAGCCGCCAAGTTTTTTGGGCTCACCCAAATAGACTTGAGGCGCTCTGTTTCACGTGAAACAGCGTCGCGTTTTTGGCTAAAAGCATCCCAGCGGGCGTCGTCGACCAAGCCCATTTGGCGACCCAGATCGGTCAGCCTCATGTCGGCGTTGTCTTCTCTAAGTTGCAAGCGGAACTCGGCGCGGCTGGTGAACATGCGGTAGGGCTCGGTCACGCCTTTGGTGGTGAGGTCGTCTACGAGCACGCCCAAATAAGCGATATCTCGGCCGGGCGTCCAAGCGCCGCCCATGTCGTTGGCTAGGCCTTTTATTTGGCGGCACTGAAGCGCGGCATTGATTCCAGCGAACAGGCCTTGGGCCGCCGCCTCTTCGTATCCAGTGGTGCCGTTGATTTGCCCCGCAAAGAACAAGCCGCCGATCAAGCGCGTCTCAAAGCTTCGCTTGAGTTCACGCGGGTCGAAATAGTCATACTCAATGGCGTAGCCTGGGCGAATAATGTGTGCGTTCTCCAAGCCCTTCATCGATCGCACTAAGTCGTACTGGATATCAAAAGGCAGGCTGGTAGAAATGCCGTTGGGGTAATACTCGTGGGTGGTCAGGCCCTCGGGTTCTAGAAAGATCTGATGGCTAGTTTTATCGGCAAAGCGGTTGATCTTGTCTTCAACGCTCGGGCAATAGCGCGGGCCAACACCTTCAATCTTGCCCATAAACATAGGGCTGCGGTCAAAGCCCGAGCGGATGATGTCGTGGGTGCGCTCATTGGTATGGGTGATCCAACAAGGTACTTGCTGGGGGTGCATATCTGCGCGACCCATATAGCTAAAGACGGGCATATCGGCAGACATGCCGCCGGGTACGCCATCGCCAGGCTGCTCGACGCATTGGCTAAAGTCAATCGTGCGGCCATCGATTCTGGGGGGCGTGCCGGTTTTGAGACGGCCTTGCGGTAATTTCAATTCTTTTAAGCGCGCAGACAAGCCAACGGCAGGCGGGTCACCCGCTCGTCCGGCGGCGTAATGGCTGAGCCCCACATGGATTTTTCCGTCAAGAAAAGTTCCCGCGGTAAGCACCACGGTTGTCGAGCGAAACTGTATGCCCGACTGGGTGACGGCGCCGACCACCCTATCGCCTTCGACCATCAAGTCTTCTACCGACTGCTGAAAGAGCCATAAATTAGGCTGGTTTTCCAACATGCCACGAATGGAGGCCTTGTACAAAACACGGTCAGCCTGGGCGCGGGTTGCGCGCACAGCGGGCCCTTTGGAGCTGTTCAAAATACGAAATTGGATGCCGCCCAGGTCTGTCGCCAAAGCCATGGCACCACCCAATGCGTCGACCTCTTTGACCAAATGGCCCTTACCGATACCGCCAATCGACGGGTTGCAGCTCATTTGGCCCAGTAT